>ENA-OQAS01001545-OQAS01001545.1-human-gut-metagenome-genome-assembly--contig:-NODE-1545-length-10613-cov-1.607095_pt1 | contig 10613 bp, 11 predicted proteins | sample MGYA00242733_ERZ504523 | MGnify/ENA primary metagenome ERZ504523 (study PRJEB26092, sample SAMD00036239) | human gut metagenome | host: Homo sapiens | study: EMG produced TPA metagenomics assembly of... | reverse complement strand
TTCTTTTCAAATTATGAATAATGAAGTTGTTTATCAAATGATGGAAAAATTAAAGATTATTCAGTAGAAGATCCACTTGGATTAGTTGATATTTATCTTAATAAACGAGATATGGTTTTAAATTAAATCAATATTATTAATAGACATTTTAGAAAGTGGGCTAAAGAATATCATTTAGATAATCCAAGAGAAGATATTACACAAAAACTAAAGAGCAATATGTTCTTAAAATCAAAGTGGGTTAAATATAATGATAAAATAAAGATGCACATAAAATGTGTACTATCACTGGTGATGATTGTCCATATGTTTACCTTTCGTGATAGTTTGTGAAGCTAGGAAACTAGCTTTTTTAGGATAGAATTTATTGATGGTGATTGATATAATGAAAACAAGGAGATGGTAGTGTGAACGGTTTTGTAAGAATTAGAGAATTTGAAGAAAGTTATACATCGACAGAAAAATTAATAGCGAAATATATTCTTGAACATGGTAATGAGATTTTAAATTATTCTGCACAAATATTAGGAGAGAAGACAAATACTTCTGCCGCAGCTATTATTAGGTTTTCTAAAAAAATAGGTTTTAAAGGTTTTAGTGATTTAAAAATGAATTTAGCACAATCTCATTCAAATGAGCAACATGATTTAGATGTAGATATTATTTTTAATGAAAATGATGATATGACATCTTTAGTAGATAAAGGATGTCGTTTAAATATGAATACGGTATTGAAAACATATCAATTGATTAATGTTAGTGATTTAGAAAATGCTATAAATCTTTTATGCAATGCATCAACTATTTATCTGTTTGGAGTAGGTGGCTCTTCAGTTATTGCTAATGATATTGAACAAAAATTAATCAGAATTGGGAAAAAGGTTATTTATAATAATGATTTACATATTCAAATGACATTTACGCAAAGTATGACAAAGGATGATACGGCATTGATCATCAGTTATTCAGGAACAACGGCAGGATTGGTAGATATTTCTAAAATCTTAGTTGAAAAAAAATATTCCGTATATTTCAATTACACAAATTAATCAAAATCTTATATCAAAAATAGTACGGTTGCACTTAGAGTACCAAGCGAGGAAAAGGAGTTACGTATAGGAGCAGTTTCATCAAGAATTTCTTCTTTTGTAATTACTGATTTATTGTATTATGGTGTGTTTAAAAAGAACTTTGATAAAAATAAAGATAATTTGATTGATTCAAGAAATAATGTTTCAATTCTTAAAAAGTAGATTCATTTCAAGATGAATCTTTTATTTTAGGAATAATATTTTAAAATATATCAATTATTATTGAAATAATATTTCAATAATAATATAATGATATTGGAAGGAGGGGCCATATTAATGAAATTAAATCAGTTAGATACAGAAAAAGTAAACCAAAATTCATTACATATTGATGAAATGTCAACTATTGATATTTTAAAAACAATTAATAATGAAGATCAAAAAGTAGCATTTGCAGTACAAGACGTCATATTACAAATCGCTCAAGCGGTTGATTGTATCTATGAAAAATGTGTTTAGGTGGAAGAATTAATTTATGTAGGTGCTGGAACTTCTGGAAGGCTAGGAATACTAGATGCCTCTGAATGTCCACCAACTTATGGAGTTGAACCTACTCTTATCCAAGGAATTATTGCTGGAGGGATTAAAGCTGTTACTCAAGCAGTTGAAGGTGCAGAGGATTCGAAGCAATTAGCACAAATTGATTTAGAAAAAATAAATTTAAATGACAAAGATGTTGTTTGTGGAATTGCTGCTTCAGGAAGAACACCTTATGTAATTGCAGGATTGCAATATGCGCGCAAAATTGGCTGTTCTACAATTTCATTGTGTTGTGTTCAAAATGGAGAGATTTCAAAGTACGCTAATTATCCTATTGAAGTTGTTGTAGGACCAGAAGTTGTCACTGGCTCAACAAGAATGAAAGCTGGGACAGCACAAAAGATGGTTTTAAATATGATTTCAACTTCAGTGATGATTAAAAGAGGAAAAGTATTTGGAAACTTAATGGTTGATGTTCAACCAACAAATGAAAAATTAAAAATGAGAGCTGTTTCTATTGTTTGCCAATCTGTTGATTGTGATGAAGCAGAAGCAACAAGACTATTAAATAAAAGCAAGTTTAATGTTAAGATTGCTATTTTAATGGGTCTTACGGGTAAAGATGAAATAGAATGTCAAGAAGCTCTTGAAAAGAATAAAGGTAATATTAGCCTAACAGTTAGAAGTTTTTATAGGAGGAATAAGCAATGAAAAGATATGTTGTAAAAAATGAAAAAAATAAAAACATATAAAAATATGTTTGGGGTAACAGACTATGATATTCCAATGTTTGGATTTAAAAGTGCATTGTTGATTTTAGGTGCTACAATGTTATCTTTAATTGTTTGTGTAAATGGTTTTCATTATTTACATATTGATTTTCGCCTTCCTAATGCAATTATTAGTTCAATTGTATGCGGTTTATCTGTTGCTTATTCACAATTTTATATTGAAAGAAAAAAAGGAATGTGTAAAAGCTTTTGGATTGTTACAGGTATATTTACAATCATGGCTTTTGTGATGATATTAATGATTAGATAGGAGGAGAAAATATGTTTGAAAAGTTCTCGAACATTATTGAAGGTAAATTTGCTGGTCCTTTGGAAAAACTTTCCAATCAAAGACATTTACGTGCTATTCGTGATGGGATCATTGCTACTTTACCAATTATTATTGTAAGTTCATTATTAATGGTTGTTGCATTTTCATATAATCAAATGCCTGAATCATGGGCTTTGGCGAAGTTTATCAAAGCTAATGCAGTAGCTATTTTATTACCATATAGAATGTCAATGTATATTATGACATTATATGCAGTTTTTGGAATTGGTTATTCACTTGCAAAATCTTATGATTTAGATGGATTAAGTGGAGCAATTATGGCAGAGTTAACATTCTTATTAACGATTGTTCCTGTCTCTATTCCAGATGTGACTGATTCAATTACTGCATTAGCAAGTAAAAATGCAGAATTAAATGCATTTTTACAACAACTTCCTTCAGGATATGTTATTCCTGCAGAAAACTTAGGATCAGCAGGTATGTTTATTGGAATTTTATCTGCATTTATTGGAGTTGAAATTTATAGATTTACACAAGTAAAAGGTATAAAAATTACGATGCCTGCTGCTGTTCCACCAGCAGTAGCAAGATCTTTTGAATCTTTAACACCAACAATTATTATTATTTTAGGAATGTCTACCATTACAATGTGGTTAGGTATTGATGTTCATAGTATTGTCGGAACACTTATTAAACCATTAGTAAATGCAACAGATACTTTACCATCAACATTAATTATTATTTTCTTAATTATGTTTTTCTGGTCATTCGGTATTCATGGAGATTCTATTGTTAGTTCTCTTGCAAGACCAATTGGTTAATTTTATTAGACCAAAATACAGCTGCGGTAGCTGCTGGAAAAGTAGCAACACATATTGGTGTTGAACCATTTTTACAATGGTTTGTGCATATTGGTGGATCAGGAGCAACACTTGGATTAGCTATCTTATTCTGTTTTAAAGCAAAATCTAAATATGGAAAAACTTTAGGAAGAACAACAATCTTACCATCTATTTTTAACATTAATGAACCAATGATTTTTGGGGCACCAATTGTTTTAAATCCGATGTTATTAATTCCTTTTATTGTTATTCCTTTAGTTCTAGCAACAATTGCTTGGGTTGCTACAGCAATGCATTTAGTTAATTGTGCTGTTACAATTGCTCCATGGACATTACCTGGACCAATTGGTGCTTATCTTGCATGTGGAGGAGATTGGAGAGCAGCAGTTTTGAATATTATTTTAATTGTAATCTCTGTTGTGTTATATTACCCATTCTTTAAAATGTATGATAAGGAATTATTAGAAGAAGAAAAAGCTAAAGAAGCTATTGAAGGATAAAAGGTGAAATTTATGTATATAGGTATTGATGGTGGTGGAACAAAGACAAAAATGGTTTCTTATGATGATGATGGAAATATAGGTCAAGAAATAGTTTTACCAACTGTTCATATTCTAAGTCAAACACCAAAAAATGTATTGAAATATTAAAAGCTGGAGTTGAACAATTAGATCCACAAAGTGTTTCAAAAATTGGTATTGGTTTAGCAGGATATGGACAAGATAAAAAAATAAGAAAAGAAATAGAGGATATTTGTTTAAAAGCATTTAAAAATAGACCATTTGTTTTAAAAAGTGATGTACAAATAGCAATAGAAGGTGCTCTTGATGGTCAAGATGGTATTGTTGTGATTGCTGGAACGGGTAGTATTGCGCTTTCTTTGAAGGAAGGTATGTTACAACGTTGTGGTGGTTGGGGCTATCAATTAGGTGATGAAGGAAGTGCTTATTGGATTGCTAAAAAGATGTTGAATGTTTTTTGTCAAGAAGTTGATGGTCGTTTAGAAAAGACGATTTTATATGATTTAATTAAAAGAGAATGTCATTTAGTAAATGATTATGACATTATTACTTTTATGAATAATTTAAATCATGATCGTACAAAAATAGCTGCTTTAGCTTATATCAATGGCTTAGCAGCAAAAGAAAAAGATCCTAATGCTTTAAAAATATATAAACAAGCTGCAGAAGAAATATATAACTTATTAACTTGTTATCTAAAAATTTTAAATCTCCCATTAACGTCTCTTATATAGGCGGTGTATTTCAACATGCAGGTTCCTTTATTATTCCTCATCTTCAAGATCAATTAGGAAATCGTTTTAATCTTATTCCACCTATTCATACACCAGAATATGGTGCCTATATACTTGCAAAGAAACTAAGGTGAGAAATCACCTTAGTTTTTAAAAGGAGGACATAAAATGGTATATATACAAAAGAAAAAAGATATTCTTTGGGGTGGAGCAACTGCTAGTAGTCAATATGAAGGAGGTTATGATTTAGATGGAAAGGTTTAGATACACAAGATTGTAGACCTTATTTAAAGAGAACTTCTGATGCTACAACAGCAACACGCTTACTCACACAAGATGTTATAGATGAAGCAAAAAAATGTCAGGGTATTGGAAATTATCCTTTTAGAAAAGGCAGTGATGGATATCATCATATAGATGAAGATATTGCTTTATTAAAGGAATTAGGGATTGATATTTATAGATTTTCAATAAGTTGGGCAAGATTATATCCTCAAGGTGATGAGTTAGAACCAAATAAAAAGGAATCGCGTTTTATGATCATATTTTTAAAGAAGTTCATAACGCGGGTATGAAAATATTTTAACAATGAATCATTATGCTGTACCACTATATTTAGTAGAAAATTATGGTGGTTGGACAAATAGAAAATTAGTTACTTTTTATGAAAGATTTGCGAGAACTGTTTTTGAGCATTGGGGACAATATATTGATTATTTCTTACCATTAATGAAATAAATGCAGGTTATTTTAGTCCTTATAATGGCGTAGGTTTAGTTAAAGAAAAAGACAAATTCTATAATCAAAGTCTTGTTTTTCAATCACTTCATCATCAATTATTGCAAGTGCACAAACAATTAAAATAGCAAGAGAATTATCTCCTAAAAGTCAATCAGGATGTATGGTCGCATGTTTTTGTTATTATCCTTTAACATCTTCACCAGAAGATAATTTAAAAGCCGTTAGAGATGAAGAAATACATCAATGGTTTGCAGTTGATATTTTAGCTAATGGTCATTATCCAAGTTATATGGATCGCTTTTTTAGAGAAATGATATTCATTTAAAAATGGAAGATGGCGATGAAGCATTGTTAAAAGAATATGCTTGTGATTTTGTTAGCTTTTCTTACTATTCAAGTTCAATTGCTACTGTTCAAGAAGATGGACAACAAACAGCAGGTAATTTAGTAGTTTCAACTAAAAATCCTTATTTAAAAGCAAGTGAATGGGGATGGCAAATTGACCCAATTGGTCTTAGAATTATGCTCAATAAAATGTATGATCGTACTCAAAAACCAATTTTTATTTCAGAAAACGGCTTAGGAGCAAGAGATCAATTAAATAGTGATTTTTCAATTCATGATCCTTATAGAATTAGAATTATTTAAAACAACATTTTAAACAAATAGAAGAAGCCATTGATGATGGTGTTGATGTTATTGGTTATATTATGTGGGGTGTTATTGATATTGTTTCAGCTGGAAGCTGTGAAATGGCAAAAGATATGGAGTTATTTATGTAGATGATGATAATTTAGGAAATGGTACATATAAACGTTATAAGAAGGATAGTTTAAGTGGTAATCATAATTATATTCAAGCTCAACATCAACATTTAAGAAATGATTAATTTCATTTCTTTTTTCGAAACAATATTTTAAATTTTTTTAATAAAAAAATGAAATTTTATGTATGAAAAGGCTTTCAAAATGATTTTGTTTTTGTTACAATACATATTGTACAACATGTCTAGACAATATTAAGTGCAAAATTGAGGAAGGAAATATAAAAATATGGGAAAAAGAATGAAGAAAGTTCTAGCATCTGCTATGTCTCTATCAATGGTTGCATCAATGGCCATGTCAGGGGTAAGTGCTACAACTTCAAGAGTTGATAGTTTGTTATCCAATATGTCATTAAGACAAAAGATAACACAAATGATGATGGTTGATTTTAGACAATGGAAAACAGCAGATGAAGAAGCAAAATCTGATTTTACTAAAATGAATTCAGAAGTACAAAAAATTGTAGAAGATTATGATTTTGGATCAGTTATTTTCTTTGCTAATAATATTAAAGAAACTAAACAAAGCTTCAATTTAACAATGGATTTACAAAAAGCAGCAACAAAAGATAATGGTATTCCATTATTGATTACAACTGATCAAGAAGGTGGAATTGTTTATCGTTTAGGATCAGGAACTGCTTTACCAGGTAATATGGCATTAGGAGCAACAGGTGACGTCAATAATGCTAAAATCGCTGGAGAAATTATTGGTAGTGAATTAAGTTCTTTAGGTATTAATACAACGTTAGCACCAGTTGTTGATGTAAATAATAATGCTAATAATCCGGTTATTGGATTACGCTCTTATGGTGAAGATGCTGAAATGGTTGGAAAAATGGCATCAGCTGAAATTGAAGGATTAGCTGAATATAATGTTATTGGATGTGCAAAACATTTCCCTGGTCATGGAGATACTGCAACAGATTCACATTATGGATTACCAATGGTTAATAAATCAAAAGAAGAATTATTGAATAATGAATTAAAACCATATCAAGTAGCAATTAATCAAGGTATTGAAATGATCATGTCAGCTCATATTCTTTACCCACAATTAGATGATACAACAGTTCATTCAGATAAAACTGGTAAAGAAGAAAAATTACCTTCAACATTATCTCATAAAATCTTAACTGATTTATTAAAAGGAGAAATGGGATTTAATGGTGTTGTAGTTACTGATGCAATGAACATGGCAGGTATTGCAGCAACTTATGATGAAGTACAAGCTGTTAAACTTGCTATTAATGCAGGGGTAGATTTAATTTGTATGCCAACAAATATTACTTGTTTAGAAGATATGTCTAAATTAGATGCCATTATTGATGGTGTAGAAAAAGCAGTAAATGATGGTGAAATTCAAGAATCTAGATTAGATGATGCAGTAACAAGAGTTTTAACATTAAAAGAAAATAAAGGAATTTTAGATTGGAAAGAATCTAACTATTCATTAGAAAAAGCATTAGCAACAGTAGGTTGTGATGAAAACAGAGCTAAAGAAAGAGAAATCGCTGCTAAAGCAGTAACAGTTGTTAAAAATGAAAATAATACATTACCATTAAATGTTACTAAAAAAAGTAAAGTATTATTAGTAGCAGCTGAAAATAACCAAAGATCATTAATGAAATATGGTGTAGAACGTGCTAAAAAAGCTGGATTAATTCCAGATGGAGCTGAAGTAAAAGTTACAAGATATATGGATCGTACACTTGCCTCTGATGCAACAGTTATTAATGCTGATGGTTCAACATATACATCAGCAATGACAGATTTACTAGATTGGTGTGATACACTTGTTGTTGTTTCAGATAATAGTGGATTAAATGTGAAAAAAGCGCATTATGAAAATAATTATACTGGAACACCTTATAACTTAGTAGATTACGTTGAAAAATCAGATTCTAATAAAACAACAGTAGTTATTTCTGCTAATAAACCATATGATGTACAAATGTATCCAAATGCTGATGCAATTATGGCTGTTTATGGATCAAAAGGAGATCCAACAGAACAATTAATTGGTGGAGCAACAGGTTCAACATCTGCTTCAGGACCAAATATTACAGCTGGTGTTGAAGTTGCATTCGGTGTCTTTGGAGCATCAGGAAAATTACCAGTAAGTATTCCTAAATATGTTCTTTCAACAGCTGATAATGGAACTGAAACAGGTTCATTCTCTGATGAAATTTTATATGGTAATGGTTATGGAATAACATACGATGCTAAAACAATTAATAGAGATGAATTAGAAAATAAAGTAGCAGAATTAGAAAAACTTGAAAAAGGAAACTATACTGATGCATCAGGTCAGTATTTGAAATTGCATTAATGATGCTAAAGAAGTATTAAGTAAAGTAAGTTCACAAGAAGATATTGATGAAGCATTAGCAACATTAAATAAGCATATGAAGCATTAACAGAAAACAAAAAAGAAGAACCAACAAATCCATCTGATAAAAAAGATGAATCAACAAATAAAAAAGACGAAACAGTTAAAACAGAAACAAAGAAAAATACACAAAAATCAAAAGTAAAAACAGGAGATAATACAAATATCACTCCTTATGTTTCACTTCTTGTTGTCAGTGTTGTTGTCATTATTGGTATTGTTGTTTATAAGAAAAAATCATCTAAAAAATAATCTATAATATTTTTTGCATAAAAAGTGGGATGAACATTCATCCCACTTTTATTCCCCTTAACATTTTTAAATCATTTAATTATTTTTTTTACTCTTTTTTACTACAAGGATAAAAGCCAATGCAGACAAGCATGCAAAGACAGCCAATGGCATTACTTGTGTTGAATCACCTGTTTTAACGTTTGTAGTTGTAGAAGTCACTGTATCGTTTTTAGCTGGTGTTTTTGTTGGTTCATTAGAATCTGATGGCTTTTGATCTGGGTTAGTTGGTGTTTCTGGTGTTTGTTTATCTAAACGAATTGTTTCACCAGTATTAACATCACGAGCATATTTACTCATGAATTCCCACATCAATTTAGCATCAGGAGTATAGTTCCAATGTCCCCATCCATAAATACGAGCCATGCTAATTTCTACACCTTTAGCATTTTCCATTGCTCCTACATCAATTTTAGCAATATTTTCAGCTGTAGGTTCAATTGTATAACGTTTTGTCCAAGGAACTCCATATAAATAAGCATCTGCTTCTAAAACATCTTCAAGTTGTGTTACTTCCATATCATTTAATTCTTGATAAAGTTGTGCAACTTGTAATCCTCCATTTGATTCAGTTGTATCAAATGCACCTTTACAATATTCATCACCATCACCTGTAAAGTAGATAATAGGCATATCATATTTATCTTTATTTTCAGCAACTGCTTTTTATTTAATTCACTTGCTCCAAATGGACTGAGTGACCTGCTGCTGCTGCAAAATATTTTGAATCAGATAAACCAGCATTTGTTGTATTCATACTTCCTGCTGATAATCCTGAAATATAAACTCTTGATTGATCAATTTGTGGATATTTTTCTTCAGTAAGTTTTAACATTGTAATAACATCTGAATCTGCAGTAGCATTTAAATCATCTGTCATTGGATCATATGTATATCCTTGATAAGTGTGTCCTTGCCATTCAGGACAAATAAGAATAACGCCTTCTTCACTAGCAATTTGTGCCCAACCAGATGTATCATATTGTGTTCTTGGATCATTTGTATTTCCATGGAATAAAACAACTGCAGGAACATACCTTCTTTAGCATCTTTTGATTGTTCAGGAATATATTCATACCATAATGAATCAATACCATCATTATCTAAATCTTGTGTATTAACATAACGATCAATATTATCAATAGCATCTACAGAATCAAAATATTGATATTTTCTTGCTTGATCAGCTTCTTTATTACCTGAAATTAAAGGACGTGAATACCAAGTAGCTGTTTCCTTATAAACATCACTATAATTTCCAATTCTACCAAATTTCTTAAGTACTTTTTCCCAAGCATCTTTTGTTGCAGAAACTGCATCTAAACCAGTATCCTTATTAACTGCAACAACTTCATAATGGCTTTCTGGATTTACATAATAACCATCTTCAGTTTTAGTTGCACTATTTGCTTTTACATAAGTATTTACAATTTCATCATTATCAGTTACTAAATAAGTTGGTACTGAAACATTAACATCCATACCTTTTTCTGGATTAACTAATGCAAGACCAGAAACAAGTTCATATAAGAAGCTAAATTTTGATTAATGAATGTAGCCCCCATTACCAATTCCAATTAATTTAAAGTTACTAGATACACCTATTTTACCTACGATTGCTTCAAATCCTTGAACA
>ENA-OQAS01001544-OQAS01001544.1-human-gut-metagenome-genome-assembly--contig:-NODE-1544-length-10614-cov-1.373987_pt1 | contig 10614 bp, 14 predicted proteins | sample MGYA00242733_ERZ504523 | MGnify/ENA primary metagenome ERZ504523 (study PRJEB26092, sample SAMD00036239) | human gut metagenome | host: Homo sapiens | study: EMG produced TPA metagenomics assembly of... | reverse complement strand
ATCCATACACCTGAAAAGACGGTTTTACTTGTGGAAAATGCTTGAAAATATAAAGAGAACGGCCTAAAATGACGATATAAAAGAAAACAGGGATGTTTGATTCATAACGAACAGGTTATTGTATTATTTCAAAGGAGTGAGATATATGGCAACAATTTCTGGCTATAATTCATATTCAATGGGAGTTTTGTTTTCTGGTCTAAACACTACATCATCTAAGAATTCATTGTTTTCGAACAGTATGTCAGGAAGTGATATACTTGGAATCAATTACAGTGACTGGGCAACAATCAGATCGGGCAGCTATTTTAAATTGTTAAATGCGTATTATGGGAAAGGTGGACAGGTCAGTGCTTCAGACGATACAACATCTTCCTCAACGTCAACATCCAAAGACAGCACCAGGACACTCGCTGTGATTGAGAGTGATGCGAAGAGTGTGGAGAAGTCGGTTGCAGCTCTTCAGGAAACAGGGGATAAATCCTTATTTAACGAAGTGACAAAGACAGATGAAAATGGAAACAAGACGACCGGTTATGATACGGATGCTATCTATAAAGCTGTTAAAAACTTTACAGACAGCTATAATAGTCTGATTGATGAAGTGGGCAATTCCAATACAAAGAGTATTTTAAGAGCCGGTGCCAGCATGGTGAATGTGACAGAGGCAAATCGTAAATCACTTTCTGATATCGGTATTTCCATAGGTGCAGACAACAAGCTTACCATTGATGAAGAAAAGTTTAAGAAGACTGATATGAGTAAGGTAAAGGCAATGTTTGCAGACAGCAGCTACTATGGAACAGAAGTGAAACGGCAGGCAGGCCGTGCAGAGTCTTATGCAAAGAGTGAGGCCGCAAAGGCGAATACCTATCAGAAATCAGGTTCTTATACCTATAATTACAGAACAGGCGAACTTTATAACTCTACGATCTGATCGCAGAGCTGCAGAAAAATATGCTGCTGTTTTCATACATTTTGAAAGCGGACAGCAGCGGTCATACTGGTATGATGTGATCCGGACGGTGGAAGGATATATCACGCAATCATTTATGAGAAACTCGGATTGGGTTTCTCATAATTTGCAAAAAATAATCAGTGCACCGGAAAAAAGAATTGCACAATGGGGCGATGTATGGTCAAATAATATATAGTGTAAAAATGGATGTTGACATCTGGCAGAATAGAAATATTTGAGATAGATGAAATGGAGAAAAGAATGGCAGCAAAGAAGTAGTAGTCGGTATGTCAGGCGGTGTGGATTCCTCTGTGGCAGCATATCTTTTGAAGGAACAGGGATATGATGTGATCGGTGTGACCATGCAGATCTGGCAGGATGAGGATGAATTTGTGCAGGAGGAGAGTGGCGGATGCTGTGGCCTTTCGGCAGTGGATGATGCCAGAAGAGTGGCAGACCGTCTTGGAATTCCTTATTACGTCATGAATTTCAAACAGGAATTTAAAAAAAATGTCATGGATTATTTTACTGCGGAATATTTAAAAGGCAGGACGCCAAATCCGTGTATTGCATGCAACCGTTATGTAAAATGGGAAGCATTGTTAAATCGGAGTCTTGCGATTGGTGCGGATTATATTGCAACCGGGCACTATGCGAGGATCGAGCAGCTTTCCAATGGAAGATATGCAATTAAAAATTCCGTGACAGCAGCCAAAGATCAGACGTATGCACTTTACAATCTGACACAGGAACAGTTGTCACACACATTGATGCCGGTCGGTGCCTATCATAAAGATGAGATCCGTAAGATTGCAGAGGAGATCGGTCTTATGGTTGCACATAAAAAAGACAGTCAGGAGATCTGCTTTATCTCTGACAATGATTATGCCGGATTTATTGACCGGGAATGCGGCGATCAGGTACCACCTCCGGGAAATTTTGTTCTGACAGACGGAACTGTAGTCGGAAAACATAAAGGGATTACGCATTATACGATCGGACAGAGAAAGGGACTGGGTATTGCATTCGGGCATCCGGTATTTGTCACGGAGATACGGCCGGAGACAAATGAGGTCGTACTTGGTGAGAACAGAGATGTATTTACTTATGAACTGGATGCAGATCATATTAATTTTATGTCGATCCCGGATATTCAGGATGAGATGCTTTTGAAGGCAAAAATCCGTTATTCCCACAGCGGAAGTATGTGCAAGGTGACAAGAACCGGAGAAGATACGATACACTGTGAATTTTTAGAGCCGGTGCGTGCGGTGACACCTGGACAGGCAGTCGTATTATATGATGGAGAATATGTTGCCGGAGGCGGCACGATCCTTTAGAAAAGCGATATGACGGAAAGCCGCTGGATGATAAAAAAGACAGCAGATTACACAAGATAAAAATGATGTGAAAAGGAAAGGAACTGGCAGCAATGACAAGAGAAGCGTTTAGGGAGCTGGTAAAAAAAGGCCCGGTACTGCTTGATGGTGCAACAGGAACGAATTTACAGAAGGCAGGAATGCCGGTCGGAGTATGTCCGGAGCAGTGATCCTGGAAAATTCAGAAGTGTTGATCGATCTGCAGAAACAGTATGTAGAGGCCGGAACCGATATTATTTGCGCCGACCTTTACCGCGAGCAGAATAAAATTAAAAGAATATGGTTTGGAAGATCATTAGAGGAGATGAACCGCAAGCTTGTCGCACTCTCAAAAGAGGCTGCAAAGGGTACAAATGCGCTGGTTGCCGGAGATCTTACCATGACAGGAGAACAGCTTTATCCGTTGGGAGATCTGATGTTTGAGGATCTGGTGGATGTTTATAAAGAGCAGGCGAAAATTATTGCGGAGGCCGGAGCAGATCTTTTTGTGGTTGAAACGATGATGAGCCTGCAGGAATGCCGTGCGGCTGTGCTGGCAATCCGTGAAGTATGTGACCTGCCAGTCATGGTTTCATTGACTTATAATGAAGACGGAAGAACACTGTATGGAACAGATCCGGTGACAGCGGTTGTTGTGATGCAGAGCCTTGGTGCGGATGCGGTCGGAATGAACTGTTCGACCGGACCGGAGGCAATGTTAGAGCCGATCGCGAAGATGGCAGAGTATGCAACGATACCACTTCTCGCAAAACCAAATGCCGGAATGCCGGAGCTGATCGATGGTCAGACCGTCTTTAATGTAGAGCCGGAAGAATTTGCCGAAGTCGGGAAAAAACTGGTCGAAGAGGGTGCTGCCATCATTGGAGGATGCTGTGGAACAACACCGGAGACATCCGTGCTTTAAAGGAGGCAGTAAAAGGTATCCCGGTCAAAGCACCGCTTCAGACGAAGAGAAGAATGCTGACTTCAGAGCGTAAGTCTGTAGAGATCACGCTTGATGGACGTTTTATGGTCATTGGAGAACGTATTAACCCGACCGGAAAGAAAAGCTGCAGGCAGAGTTAAAAGAGGGTTCCTTAAATCTTGTCCGTACCATGGCATTAGAACAGGAGGAAAATGGAGCATCGATCCTTGACATCAATATGGGTATGAACGGTATTGATGAAAAAGAGATGATGCTGCGTACCATTTACGAAGTGACTTCGACGGTGGATTGTCCGCTTTGCATTGATTCCAGCCATGTGGATATTATTGAGGCCGCGCTCCGCATCTATCCGGGACGTGCACTCATCAATCGATTTCACTGGAAAAAGAAAAGTTTGAAAAACTGCTTCCGATTGCAAAGAAGTACGGGGCAATGTTTATCCTGCTTCCCCTCTCGGATGAGGGACTGCCAAAAGATTCTGCTGAGAAACACGGCATTATCAGCACGATCATGGATGAGGCGGTGAGGATCGGCATGGCAAAAGAAGATATCATTGTGGATGGACTGGTTGCCACGATCGGAGCAAATCCGAATGCAGCGTTAGAGTGTTTTGAGACATTTTCCTATTGCAAAAATGAACTGGAACTGCCGACAGCATGTGGACTTCTAATATTTCATTCGGACTGCCGGAACGTACTTATGTCAATACGGCTTTTCTTACAATGGCGATCGCAAATGGCCTTACGATGGCGATTGCAAATCCGTCACAGGAACTTCTGATGAATGCCGCATTTGCATCGGATATGCTGTTGAATAAGAAAAGAAAGCGACATCCGTTATATTGAGCGCATGATTTCCTGTCAGAAAAATATGCCGGTATGGAACGTGTCATGGTTCAGAAAACACCTGCAGGTACATCTGCGGCTGGCGGCGAAACCAGGAAAGAGAGTACGGGAAGCGGCGTATTTCAGGCAGTTTTAAAGGGAAACAAAGAACATGTATTAGAAGAAGTAAAAAGATGCTGGATGGCGGAGCCAAACCGGATGAGATTATCAATGAGCATCTGATCGCTGCGATCAATGAAGTAGGAGAATTATTTGATAAAAAGAAATATTTCCTGCCACAGCTGATTTCTTCCGCTAATACGATGAAACTTGCAATCGAGTACTTAGAGCCGATGTTAGAGCGCAGTAATACAGAGGCAATGGCTACGATCGTTGTTGCGACAGTTGAGGCGATATCCATGATATCGGAAAAAATCTTGTGGTTCTGATGTTGAAGAATTACGGTTATCATGTGATCGACCTTGGCAAGGATGTTCCGGCAGATGTGATCGTGGATACCGCAATGAATGAAGGTGCAAAGGTGATCGGACTTTCCGCACTGATGACGACCACAATGATGCGGATGAAAGACGTTGTGGAGCTGGCAAAAGAAAAGGCTGTACGGCGAAGATTGTAATTGGAGGAGCGGCGATCACGGAGAGTTTTTCGGATGAGATCGGAGCAGATGGCTATTCGAAAGATGCAGCGGAATGTGTGAAACTGGTCGAACGCTTACTGGCATAAGACACTTTTAGTATAGCATAACATGTAAAACGAGTCTTGTAGCTTGTTTTACATGAAGTGCCAGTATAGAAAGCTGGATGTGTTGTTATATTTTTGAAATTTTTAGGAAAATATGAAAAAAAGTGTTGACTTTCATCTTCTGTAATAGTATACTTTAGAAGTCGGTTGCAAAAAGCAAAGGACAAAAATGGGATCTTAGCTCAGCTGGGAGAGCATCTGCCTTACAAGCAGAGGTCATAGTTCGAGCCCTATAGGTCCCATTACATCAGAAGTTCTGATGACAATTTAATATGGCGGAATAGCTCAGTTGGCTAGAGCATACGGTTCATACCCGTAGTGTCGAGAGTTCGAATCTCCCTTCCGCTACTTCAAGACCTCAGAGATTCTGAGGTCTTTTGTTGTATACCGGCAAAATTTTTTATATAATAAGTTTATGATACGAATCCTATACAGGCAGAATTCAATTTTACTTTTAAAGATGCAGGAGAGGAGAACTATGAAACAAAAATATAAGAAGCTGGCATTTTTCATATTATTACTAAGTATGCTTACCGGCTGTATGTTATTGAGTGGCTGTACGGAAAATACAGAAAATGGATCACAGAGCAGCTATATTGTAGATTCGGATGAGCTGCAGGATACAGAAAATCAGGTGGAATTCGTACCGGGTTCTATGAAGGGTTCAAAACAGGAGGAAATGTCGGAAAACGAAGAACAGGGTCAGACAGAGCAAGTCGTCAGACTGTTGCGGAAGAAAATGATGCGGAGCAGGCAAAGACGGCAGGTAATCTGGAAGTACATTTTATAGATGTGGGACAGGGGGATGCGACTCTGATCAAATGTGATGTCATTCTATGCTGATCGATGCGGGAAATAATGATAAAGGTACACTTGTACAGAATTATCTGCAGCATCAGGGAGTGGAGACTCTTGACTATGTGATCGGCACGCACCCGGATGCAGACCACATCGGAGGAATGGATGTCGTTCTTTATAAATTTGACTGTAAGACGATCATCATGCCGGATGTTGCAAATAACACGCGCACTTATGATGATGTTGTGCAGACGATGAAAAATAAGGATATAAGACCACTTATCCGGTTGTCGGGGAGACATACACGATCGGTGGAGCAGCATTTACGATCATTGCCCCAAACAAAGAGTATGGAAATGATATGAATTCCTGGTCGGTCGGCGTCCTTTTACAGAATGGAAACCACCGGTTTTTGTTTACCGGGGATGCGGAAGAGGGAGCAGAACAGGATATCCTGCAGAATGGCATCGATATCTCGGCGGATGTCTATAAGGTTGCACACCATGGAAGCAATACGGCAACATCCCAGGCATTTCTTGATGCAGTACATCCGACGTATGCGGTAATCAGTGCCGGGGAAGGCAATTCTTATGGACATCCGCATGCGGAAGTATTAAACAGACTCCGCGCAGCCGGAGTATCTGTTTTCCGCACGGATGAGCAGGGAACGATCGTTGCCACGTCAGATGGGACAACACTTACCTGGAATATGTCTCCGTCGGAGAGCTGGCAGGCAGGGGAAGCGGAAAAGAGCCAGAACACAGAAAAAGTGAAAAAGCAGCTGACAGCCAGAATAATGCAGAAACAGATGCAGCCGTAAGTAATCCGACGGACCAGACGGATGGAAATTCGGATGTGATCGTTCACATCACGAAAACGGGAGAAAAATACCACTCCGCCGGATGCCAGTATTTAAGAAAAAGTGATATTGAAGTGACATTATCAGAGGCAAAAGCAAGAGGACTTACACCGTGTTCAAAGTGTAATCCACCACAGTAAAAATATTAATAGAAGGGAAAAGAAAAATATGCGCGTAGGAATGGGATATGATGTTCATAAATTAGTGGAGGGCAGGGACCTGATCATTGGAGGGGTAAAGATCCCACATACATTAGGACTTTTGGGACACTCGGATGCAGATGTACTGCTTCATGCCATTATGGATGCACTGCTTGGGGCAGCAGCACTTGGAGATATCGGAAAGCATTTTCCGGATACGGATCCGAAATATAAAGGGATTTCAAGCATGAAACTGTTGGAACATGTGGCGGGACTGATCGCCGAAAAAGGTTATATTGTGGAAAATATCGATGCGACGATCATCGCACAGAAACCAAAGATGCGTCCGCATATCGAACAGATGGAGAAGAATATTGCAGCAGCACTTAAAATATCAGAAGATCAGATCAATGTGAAAGCGACCACAGAAGAGGGACTGGGATTTACCGGAACGGAACAGGAATTTCTGCACAGGCAATCTGTGCGTTGACAACGATCTATGAGAGCAGTGTCAGCGTGGCGGATTCTGCAGGAGGCTGTGCGGGCTGTCCCGGACGTGCCTGTGGAAGATAAATATAAATAAGTATAAAACTTGTTGACACAGCTATATAAATAGGATATGATAAGTCGTGATTTGACGGATTGAAGTGAGACTCAGATATATTTTTTGTAAGGACATCAAGGGATATTCAAAGCAAAGATATATGCTGGGTCTTTTTATGTACAAAAGAAGGGAAAATGAGTTTATGAAAAAAAAAGGATGATACGTTTCTGTTGTGGAGTTATGGCTGCGGGACTGCTGCTTTCCGGCATACCGGTTCCGGCAATGAGCGGGAATATGCAAAAGGTAGCAGTGTCGGTGCTGGCAGAAGATGCGGTGATCGTGACAGATTACGATGAATTTGCGAATGCTTTAAGCAGTGGAAAGAAGAATATTGTAGTAGAAGGCAGTTTTACGATCCGCGATGATAAATTGACGGAGACAGATGGTTCCATTAAGGGACAGATGAAACCTGTTCAAATACCGGGGGGGACAACCATTACAGGAAATGGAACGGGGAGTATCACCTGTAGTCATCCAATTCAGATCATGGGGGATGATGTAGAGATACGGGATATACAATTGGTGTTTAATTCTAGTAATGGACTTGGCAGTGTTCCGCACCGTGAGATCTTTTTAGCAGGACATAGTCTTGTACTGAATAATGTAAGTACATATCTGGCAGGACCTGATAAGCCGAATCCGATTGTAGGCACAGAAAAAGAACTTCTTCCAACTGTGTATGCAGGAGGATATCACAGCAATACTGCAGTGGGAACAAACGCTTCACTTACTGTCACAAATGAGAACAATAAGACTATGTTTCAGGATATCTATCTGGGACATGAAGCATCAGCCGGACAAAGGACTGCTTATACGGGCAGTGCAAAATTAGAGCTGGATGCTGATGCAAAGATACGTGGGACTGTTTCAGCAGAAAACACATCTTTAGCGTCTTTAGATTTTTGGGTGATCAGAAGGGATATGATGAAATCACTCTTTCAGAAATTAAAGGAAATGATAAAACTGTAATGACGGTAAAAAATTGTGCTGTTCTGGGTGTGGTGACAACGGGTGTCAAAGATATCCTATTGGATGCAGGAGGAAGACTGCAGCCGAAGATGGACGCACAGTTAAATAATATTACACTGAAAATGGGGGATGTCTGGATCTCACACAGGTGCTGGATGCTTTGGTAAAGGGCAGTTTTACAGGTAGTGATGATAATGCAGCAAGAGGAAAACTTGTTCTCAATAAAGATGGATATGTTCAGATTGATGGGCAGATAAGTGGGGTTACGCAGTTTCAGACGGTGAGTCATGTCATACCGGGAACGATTTTAAGTGGACATGCATATATTGCATCGGAAAACGGAACAGCAGGAAGTTTTGTCTTATCAGACACAGCTATAAAAAATAATTACAGTCTGATCCGTAAAAATGGAACATGGACGCCGTATATTAATTATGTACCGGTGGAGCGTGAACTTGGAAGTATCGAGGTAAAATCTTATCCGAAAAATGTTGTTATTAACCATATACCGACAAACATGGAGGATAAAACAGGTGATAGTCCGTATTTGAATGTAATATGGAAGGATCAGGATGGAGAAGCCTATACATTTGATGATGTGGTAAATTATGAATCATTTTATGATAATATGGTATTAATCCGTTCGGATTACTGGAATAGTGACGACGAAGAGATACAGCAGAAAACAGACTGGATAAATCCGATTCGCTTAGATGTAGATGAAAATGAACCGGATCATTATTATCTGATTGCATATGGTAAGGTGCAAACAGGAAAATATACACTTTTATTCTGTTTAGAACCGATAGAAAGACATCCTGATACTGTGGCAGATGTAAAAGCACTGAAAGATACCGTGTTGGCGGAAAAGGAAATAATATTCACAGATGAACCAGGTGTATCACATCAGCATGTGGAGGGCGAGCCGGTAAAAGAAAACGAGATAGCTGCGACCTGTACCCAAAAAGGAAGCTATGATAAGGTAGTTTATTGTAAGGATAAAGATTGCGGGGAAGAGCTTTCCCGTGAGAACATAACGGTTCCAGCATCAGGACACAAAAAAGGAGAGCCGGTCACTGAAAATCGCGTGGAAGCGAAAGTGGGTGTGGAAGGAAGCTATGAAAAAGTAATGTATTGCACCACATGTCATGAGGAGTTAAGCAGAGAAAAAATAGTGATTCCAGCCCTGAAAGAGCCGGACACAGAAGAGCCGGGAACAGAGACACCGGCACCGGAACCGGATACAGAAGAGCCGGGAACAGAGACACCGGAGCCGGACACAGAGAAACCGGTGCACAAACACAGTTATGTGTTGAAAAAACGACAGAGGCAACCTGCATGAAAGAGGGAGAAAAAATTTATTCCTGTGCATGTGGGGACAGTTATACAGAAAAAATTGCAAAGAAGTCCCATACACCGGAGAAAAAACTGACACCTGCAAAACCGGGCAGCAATGGAAAGAATGTGACCATGTGCAGCTTGTGCAAAACAGTATTGAAACAGGTGAAAATCAATGCACCAAAGACGGTAAAATTGTCGAAAGATCATTACAGTTATGATGGAAAAGCGAAAAACCTGCCATCAAAGTGACGGATAATAAGGGAAAAGTGATTTCAGGCAGCTTTTATAAAGTCTCGTATCAGAATAATAAAAAAGTCGGAAAAGCAACAGTGACCGTGAAGTTTCAGGGAAATTATTCGGGAATACTGAAAAAGACATTTGAAATCTGTCCAAAGGGAACTTCTATTTCAAGTGTAAAATCCGGGAAAAAATCCATGACTGTGAAATGGAAGAAACAGGCATCACAGACGAGCGGCTATGAGATAGTATATACAGCAGATGCATCGTTTGGCAAAAAAAATACGAAGACGGCTGTGATCAAAAGTAATAAGACGACAGTTAAAGAAATCAAAGGATTAAAACCGGGAAAGAAATATTATGTAAAAGTACGTACATATAAAGAAGTAAAGTCCGGTACAAAAAAAGTGAGGATCTACTCAGACTGGTCAAAGAAAAAAGCAGTTCAGATAAAAAAATAGTTCAGATAAAGAAACCGGATGAAAGAAAAACAATGGTCAGATGAATGATAAGTAACATCTGACCGTTGTTTTTACAGGGTTTGATGTTTTTTGATACGTCTTTTTATGCTTTCCACATCAATCGGTTCAAAAATGAGATCATTGATCAGATCAGATAATATGGCATTTCGAATCTGAGTCAGATTACCCTCTTTGCAGATTGCGATAATGGGAGTTGACGAAGCCCAGGACTCATGACTTAATTCATCCCACAATTGCCTGCCATCATCTCCGGTTTCGGATACATCTATGAAAACGGCAGGAACATGGTTATTTTTATCCATAATGGCATAGCGTATTTCCGTAACGGAAGATACT
>ENA-OQAS01001543-OQAS01001543.1-human-gut-metagenome-genome-assembly--contig:-NODE-1543-length-10619-cov-1.717404_pt1 | contig 10619 bp, 15 predicted proteins | sample MGYA00242733_ERZ504523 | MGnify/ENA primary metagenome ERZ504523 (study PRJEB26092, sample SAMD00036239) | human gut metagenome | host: Homo sapiens | study: EMG produced TPA metagenomics assembly of... | reverse complement strand
GATGCAGCCAATAAACTGCTATTGGCAAGAAGGTATTATTATGTTACATTAAGATTTGCGGAAAAAGGAATGTGGGTCAATTAGCTATGACCATCAACGGCTCTCGTTTTACAAGAGATTCCCATTTTGAGCAACTTACACCGATTTATGCTGTAGCTGCTCAAGAAATAGAAGATTATATATTATAAACTGCTGCAACATTCTTGCGAATGGGGTTATATATAGAAGTATTTCTTAGAATTGTAGTAGCTTTATAAAAAGGAAAACAGCATAAGAGTTTCCTCAAATGCTGCTCTGATTTAAATTAGTTTGATAATTAGCCAATCTTTTTATAAGTAGTTGTAGTAATATCGTCCAACTCTAAACCATCGTCATCCGTATTGTCCCAATCTTCAAAGGCGAGAAGCAATCTATTAGCTATAAGTCCATTGATAGTAAGAATATCTAAATAACCATCATCGTAAGAGATAGTTAGTTTATTGTCTTCTTTATCTATGAAACGGACTAAGGCATTGATGGTAGTTGTATAATTGGGCGCACCTTTGATTGTGGTTGAGACTATCATATCTGAAGACACACTTTCAATTTTATTGTATTTACAGGATGCCCCTTTTAGACCACAAAGATAAGTCACAGAGCGCTTTAATCAATTGATAAAGTATAATATACTTATTGTTCTCTCCGATAAGGGCTTTCGATAAGATTTAAACGACTTGGTTCATCTCCACCGCAATCCACCACAATTTTATGTAGTACTATAGAAGGAGCTAACGGACGAATGGTCAGTGTATGTGTACCTTTCTCCCAATTGACATCGGGAAAATGCACAATCGACTCTATAATTCGAGCAGCACCTGCAGGATACATTTTTGTATAGCAATTGGCCCAAATCAAATCTGAATTATAGTTGACAATCTGTTCTTTTCCGTTGTCCAAACTAACAGCATAGCTATGTCCTCCTTTTATAAAAGGCAATGTACTATCCAAAATCAATCGCAAGCGCACTCCTCTTGATTCTGTTTTAATATTCATCCGATATGTTAATGAAGCACCCTCCACTGGCTTATCATATGGCATTAATGCAACCCTGAGAGTGTACGTCCCAAATCTGGAATAACTGTCCATCGAGTATTACTTCCTTGAGTGCTTTCCGCAAAATGTTCAGCCTCCATAACAACTACTCCCCGGGTCTCTTCGTACACATATCCTCCAGGTTTGCAAGAGCTTGCATCCACACGTTTCACCTCAGGTATTATATTACCTCCCTTGGTTCATCCCAGCTAGTATATCCGATATGAGTTTGGTCCATTAGATGGTTCCATTTTCCGCCTGCAATATTGTGATATAATCATAACAGAGATCAGCATCACGTTTAAAACAATATTCTACTCTGTCCGCCCACTCATTAGCGCGCAAATCATCATCAGAAGCCAATTTACGGTTTACAGCCACAGCATAATACATTTCATAAAGATTGGCCATGGCTTGTACAGGAAAAAGTATCAATTCTTTATAAGCATCTTTCAACTTATCGGGCAAAATCTGAAATTGGCGATAAGCATAGGCTTCCAATGCCAAAAATTCGTCTGTCACCGCCTTAAACTCCCCGTTGGAGAGATTGTAAGTCCGGCTATCGAGCATCTCGGCAGTCACTCTAGATGCATATTTACAATACAGATTCAAAATACGAGCTGCTTCTGCAGCATATTTCTCTCCAAACTGCTGTTTACAGAAGTTACGGGTATAATCTTGCAAATTATCAGCATTAAAACGTTCCGGATTCCAAGCCATATTCAAGAAGAAGTCCGTAGGAAACTCATTAGGTTTCAAATCGCCCACATTCAGGATCCACATTCTGTCTACACCATAGGTATATGTCAGATATAATTGTTCCCACATGTGCTGAATCTGTGTCACGTTCAACCATTGGTAAGCACGAGGTGCACCATGTAAATCCACATGATAATACATGCCATATCCACCGGGATGATGTTTGGCATTCAGATCCGGTAAACGGCGTACATTTCCCCAATTGTCATCGCAAAGCAGTATCATCACATCATCCGGAATTTTCATACCCTTGTCATAATACTCCAGTACTTCGCTATAAAGTGCCCAAAGCTGAGGAGTTTTAGAAGCGGGTTTTTCGGTAACATCCGAAATGATTTTACGTTGCTCCTTCACTATATTCTCTAAAAGTCGTGTATCAGTATCGGGACCCATTGGAGCGTCACCGTCGCCTCTCATAGCTATAGTCACCACTTCTTCTTTGCCTTTCATGCGTTCGATACCTTCACGAAAGAAACGGTCTATGTTTTCCTTATTCGTCTGATAATTCCAAGGTCCATACTCTTGACGTCTACGTGCATATTCCTGATGATTTCTTGCCATAGGTTCATGGTGCGAGGTACCGATTATAATTCCCATTTCATCAGCCAACGGACTATTCATCGGGTCATCGGCATAAAACGCTGCACTCCACATAGCAGGCCACAGGAAATTTGCTTTCAGGCGAAGTAGAAGTTCATATACGTGTACATACATCTTGCTGTTGAACCCTCCGAATTTTTCAGTGGTCCATCCTCCCATGCAAGGCCATTCATCATTAATAAAAATGCCACGATATTGTATGGCGGGTTCTCCGTCTGTATAAATACCGTCCTTTATATAAATAGCATCTTGGTGCGTTACGGGAACATCCGCCCACCAATACCAAGGTGAAACTCCTATCTGACGCGAAAGCTCATAAACTCCATAAATGGTACCGCGCTTGTCACTTCCGGCAATGAGCAAGACATCACCTTCGAGCCCCTTTAGAGGATTATAAAGTGTAGTTATGATGAATTTTTCATTTTTATCTTTCAGAAGATCGTTTTCCAACTTCCGGCCTCAACAACTGACGGATAAATGAGCTTTTATCGTAAGAGCCAACAATGACACGTACTGTCTCATCAGTACTGTACACCATATCCGGACGTACGGCAATTACTTTCTGAAGTCAGTCTGCAGATTCTTTACGGCAGTCAAGACTCCTTTATGTTCCTCCTTATCACATAACACCGAAAATGCCTTACAATGGGGAGTAACCAAGCCAAACTTGGCATTATCCGATTTAAAAACGACAAAAGTGTCAGCTGCCCATGCAGGAGATGCTGGCAACAAAACTATCATACACAACAAATTAAAAAACATTGTTCTGACTCTCATAACTTATTCTTTATTCTAATAGAACATATTTATCTTTTCTTATTTTACTACACTGTAACGGAACCAATCCACATCCACACTTCCACCTGGCTTACCTTTTGCCTGCTGTGCAAAAGCCTAAATGAACTCCAGTAAATCCTCCGATGGTTTCTGTACTAAGATAGCGATACTCCATTTTACCCAAAGGGAGAAACCCGAATGATTATCATTCTGAATATGACAAATAGTAATAGTTATAATCACCTTCTATACGAAGATAAATCAAGTCCGTATTCAATGAGATTTTTTTTTCTACATGCCGTACTTGTCCAATACGTATATATGCTTGACATACTTCTTCCCCCACGACATTCCACTACAACATCATAATGATTAGTATGAGCTGCGTAAGCGGTAATTCCAGCTTCTTCTCCTTCTTTTAGAGAAGAAACATCAATAGCTGTAGTTGCCTGAAAACGAGGTTCAGTTTGCCTGCGTCCAATAAAAGTCAGTGTTCCTACCTGATCTATTGTTTTCTCACTTGCCTTCATACGTAAATAGCCCTTACGTTCTGTCAATGAATAATTTTCAAAAACCGGATTACATAAATAACTCCAACACCACGCTAGCTTTGTTTGAGAAAAATCATCAGTTTCCGGATCTTTTGGTAGTTTCACCTGTGGCAGGGTTTTGCAATCCATATTAATTTGAACAGTTCCATTCTTATTCACAACGGGCCAACTTCCTTTCTCCCATTGCACAGGAGCTAAGAATGTTTCACGCCCCATCACATGTTGCAAATAACCATGTGTACGATAGCCTAAAAAAATCACCCACCAAGAACCGTCCGGGGCTTGTACGAAATCAGCATGTCCCAATCCTTGAATAGGACTATTCTGCATCTCATTATTAAAATGGGACAATATAGGATTCGACGGACATGGTGTGTAAGGACCTTCCAAATAACGACTGCGGGCCAACGTCACATGATGACCATGTTCTGTTCCCCCTTCCGCCAACAGCAGATAATAATATCCGTCTTTCTTATATAGATGGGGGCCCTCAGGATAACGTCCTCCCATTCCTGACCACAGGCGTTTAATCTCAGATAGCTGTTTACCGGTGTTGACATCAATCTCACAAATTTTAATTGTCCCATCCTTCCAAAGAAAATAACATTTACCTTCATCAAAGAAAAGAGTAGGATCGCAACTACCTGTCACAAAATCTATCATAATAGGATCAGACCACTCGCCAGCCGGATTATCCGTATAAACATAAAAATGTTTTCGAGAAGGGAAAATAGTCGTCACCATGTAAATACCCCATCATGATAGCGATAGTAGGAGCATAGATACCGTTATTACCATCCATGTTTTCCAGATTTACTTGAGAAGGGCGCGTCAAACATGCCCCTATCTGCTCCCAATGAATCAAATCTTTACTGTGGAAAACCGGGACTCCTGGGAAATACTGGAAAGTACTGTTTACCAAATAAAAATCATCACCTACCCGGCAAACACTAGGATCGGCATGAAAGCCTGGAAGAACCGGATTCTTAAAGCCTTGTCCCCAACAGATAAAAGAGTAAAGCAAGCTAACTGTAATTATTATACTTTTTTTATTCATATCTAATATCATTTTTAATGGAATATCAACCTGCAATAGTGCCTCATATAGTTTCGGTCAGTGCTATATCAACTTAAAACTACATACTTTAATGTCAGATTTGTGAAATTCTCATGCTAAAGCATAATTTATCAAAGAACAAGTGAATTTTCATATAACAAGGATCTGTGTTACATAGCCATGTTTTTCATGACACAGACTTCGTATAACAAGTTTAATGGTTTCATTGCAAATGTATAAAGAATGTTTGATACATCTTTTTAAAGCATGATACACATTCCTTCATTAATATTACATCTTTCTCGTTTTTCGTTACATTTCTTATCTTACATGTAACACATATGTAGGCAACTAGTTATTTATAAATGTAATTATAAAATTTATCACCTTCAAAATCGTGTTATGTTCGTGTAAACAACTTGGCTAATTCTTCAGTGGATATACTCGCCAGTTTTCCAATAACAAATCTCTACAGAGGTCTTTAGAAGCAGGTTATCAAATCGCTTAATGGTGAGGCGTTCTTTTATGAAGTATAAACTTTATAACTTGAATATGCTTAATTGGCTTAAGAGTATTCTTAGCAAATAAATGTATTAGGTTTTCGGCTTGGGTTGAGATATGTACTTCTCGCTCAATTTTATCGCGATGAAAAGAGATAACCTCATCATGGGTCTAAATCAGATAGAACTATTGTCAATAGAAGATACTAAAAGAAAAAGAATATCATTTACCGGTGTGTCACGTTTGTCATTGATTTATATCTGGAGGGTCTGCAAACAAAAAAGGCTCCATTCTGTTAAGAATGAGCCTTTCAGTTTGTGGACCAGCTGGGCTTGAACCAGGGACCTCCAGATTATGAGTCTGTTGCTCTAACCAACTGAGCTACAAGTCCGGTGTATCCTTATATCGGATAGCGGGGACAAAAGTAGTATTTTCTCTTGAAATATGCAAGCGTTTCAGATAAAAATGCGAATGTTCTTTGTTTAGAATTTATATGTTCGTTTAGGATTCTTGGGAAACCACCCTTTTTTTACCCGCTCTTCTTGTTCAAATACTTCTTTGATGGTCCAAAATGAAGAGAAGGCGAATACGCCTAGCAGTGAGGCTACCAAAATATTGTCGGTACACAGTGAAACAATGGCACCGCCGATTCCCAACAATAGGAAAATCCACCAGCATTTAGTTCCCCAATAATATTCGGCTTTTACTACTATGGGGTGGAAGATGCCTATGATAAGGAAAGTACAGATACCGATTACAAGTCCTGACAGGTGATATTCGTTTAAGAAATCCATATTTATATAAAGTGATAAGGTGGTGAAATCATGGTTATGTCAAAACAAATAATAAGTGTTTTTTGTTTCGGCACAACCCCATTGTTTTATTTATCTTACTTTTCCGGGCAAATAGGAATTTCTTTCTTGATGCTTTGTTCCAGTGAAATTAATGTTTCTGTTGCAGTGACGCCGGGGATTTCCTGCATCTTGTTATTCAGCAAGTCCATTAGGTGTTCGTTGTCACGCGCATACACTTTGGTCAGCATGGTGTACGGACCGGTGGTAAAATGACATTCCACGATTTCGGGAATCTTTTGCATCTCGGTAACAACAGCCTTGTACATGGAGCCTTTTTCCAGTTTGATTCCTACATAAGTACAAGTCCTGTAGCCCAAAGACTTAGGGTTTACATGGTAGCCGGAGCCGACAATAACGCCCAAATCAATCAAGCGCTGTACGCGTTGGTGAATGGCGGCACGTGATACACCACATTCAGCAGCTACATCCTTAAAGGGAATACGGGCATTTTGGGAAATGATTTCCAGAATCTGCCGGTCAAGATTGTCTATTTTTTCCATAATAGTAAATAAGTAAAGTTCTTGTTCTTATCAAATAGTAAGCAAATATAGGACTTTATTTTAATTTATCTATAGAATGGAGCGAAAAAAAGAATAAAAGTGATAATACGATAAAGTGATAGGGTAATAAGGTGATAAAGTGATAATGGATGACAAGGTGATAAAGTGGTAGGGGGATATGGAATAGGGCGGTGAAGTATCATCGCTTCACCGCCCTATCGCTTTTATGGCATGATCGTTTTATTTTTCGATACCTACCAGTTCCACTTCAAAATCAGAGTAGAGAACGGTTTGATTGGGCCGCCGGTTTCTCTTGCGCCGTAAGCCAGTTCTTGCGGGATGTAAGTTCCCACTTAGAACCTACAGGCATCATAGTGAGGGCTTCTGTCCAGCCTTTGATAACTTGGTTGGCACGGAACGTAGCAGGTTCTTTACGCTTGTAAGAGCTGTCGAATTCGGTTCCGTCAATCAGCGTACCTTTGTAGTTTACTTTTACTTTGCTGCTATCAGCGGGGATTTCACCGGTTCCTTTGGTGATAATCTTATATTGCAGACCGCTCGGAGTGGTTACAACACCTTCTTTGGTCTTGTTTTCAGCAAGGAATTTTTCACCGGCAGCTTTGTTGTCGGCGTATTTCTTTTCCATGGCTTTAGCCTTTACTGCATCCATCTGGGTCTGCATGAAAGTCTGAGCTTCTTCTTTGGTCATGATGCCTTTGCCTACAACTCCGGCAACGAAACCTGCCAACAGGTTTTCACGCTGATGGTTTGTGTAGAGTCTCCACCGAAAATCTGTTGTTGAAGCCTTCTACCCATTGCTTGCTTACCATCTGTCCGATTTGCAGACCTGCCATGTAAGCAACGTCTTTCTTGTCGATTTTGCTTGCACCTTCGTTGAAACCTTTCAGGAAGTCTGTCATTTGAGTAGAATCGATACCCTGCTGTGCGAGATATTGATCCAGCCTTCGGTACGTGCCATACCGATGGCGTAAGATAATGAGTCAACGTCTGTTTTGAGGTTCGCTTTCGGGCTTTGTGCAGTACAGGATGCCAAACCGGCAGCTGCTGCAAGAGCCATGATAAATGTTACTTTTTTCATTTTGCTTTTAAAATTATTTGTTTAATACTTTAAGTAGTTCCACTTCAAAAATGAGTGTGCTGTGCGGCGGAATCATCTCACCTGCTCCCTGGGCACCGTAAGCCAGCTCGCTGGGGATGTAGAGTTTCCATTTGGCGCCTTCGGGCATCAGTTGCAGGCTTCCACCCAACCCGGGATTACCTGCTGACGCCGAATGTGGCAGGCTGGCCGCGCTTGATGGAGCTGTCGAACAGTGTTCCGTCAATCAGCGTACCTTCGTAGTGGCATTGTACCTGGTCGGTAGCTTTGGCATAAGTGCTGTGTTGCCTTCGTTGATAACTTCGTACTGGAGCCCGCTGGGCAGCGTAACCACTCCCGGGCGTTTGTTTTCTTCAAGGAACTTCTTGCCGGCCTCGATATTGGCGGCATTCATTTTCTGTTCCAGTCTTCGAAGTACTTATTTACTATTTCGCGGGCTTCCGTATGGCTGATAGCCGTCTGGTTGCCTTCCAAGACATCTTTGATTGCTTGTGCAAAGTCATCTACTGCGATGCCTTTAGCACCCATACTTAAAAGATTTTGACCTATTCCAAGGCCGATAGCATAACTGAATTTATCCATAAAATGTTTTTGTTGGCGGCTGAAATCATTTCTTTTCCAGCCTATTGCAAATTAATGAATGGCAAAAATACGTCTTTTATTTGAATGATTTTGTTTTTTTCAGATTAAAAAATCTTAGTAAGTGAAAATAACTTCCCTCTTTTGGGGTATTATTCATACATTTGTATGACTATATGAACTTTAAGGAGATATAAAGATGAAGAACTTGGTTGTTTTGTCCGGTGCAGGTATGAGCGCGAGAGTGGTATCAGTACTTTTCGCGATGCGGGCGGACTGTGGGATAAATATCCGGTGGAACGGGTGGCGACTCCCGAAGGCTATGCCCGTAATCCGGAGTTGGTTATCAACTTTTATAACGAGCGTCGCAAGCAATTGCTGGATGTAAAGCCGAATGCCGGACACATCGGGCTTGCAGAGCTGGAAAAGGACTTCAATGTAACGGTCGTTACGCAGAATGTCGATAATCTGCACGAACGTGCCGGAAGCAAACGCGTGATTCATCTGCATGGCGAGCTGACAAAGGTCTGCTCCAGCCGCGACCCTTATAATCCGCACTACATAAAGGAACTGAAACCGGATGAGTACGAAGTGAAGTTGGGAGATAAAGCCGGCGACGGTACTCAGCTTCGTCCGTTTATCGTTTGGTTTGGCGAGTCGGTTCCTGAGATTGAAACGGCTGTGGCTATGTGGAGAAAGCGGATATATTCGTCATTATCGGTACTTCGATGAATGTATATCCGGCTGCCGGATTGCTCAACTATGTGCCTCGCGATGCCGAAGTGTACCTGATAGACCCTAAGCCGGTGGATGTACATTCCATGCGGCAGATACATGTAATTCAAAAAGGAGCATCGGCAGGCGTGCAGGAGTTGCGCTCGTTGCTTAAACCTTAAGCGTGCCGTTCACAGTCTATGTATGTGCCACTTTAATGGCACGCTTATGCCTATATGCTGGCACAAGATTGCCAATGAAGTGGCACATACAATTTTCAAGCTGTACGGATTATTTTTTCAGTACCGCCCTCAGTACGAACCAGACATGATAGGCTGCCGTGCTAATCAGACCGTAATATTGCGCCATAATGCGGAAACGTTCTTTAAGCGAGGCTTTTCTGTTTTGGGTAGTCATGCCCTCGTCCAGATAGTCTATTATCGTGAGGCGGGTATTGTGTAGCGTGTGTGCCTTTTTCATGATGCGGATGCACCAGTCGAAATCGGCAGAAAAACGATATTTCAAGTTGTAGGGCTCTACCAGCGTATGACGGGGAAAGAATGCCTGATGGCAGACTAACATACCCTGTTTGAAACTTTCCAGGTAAGCGTTTCGGGAGCGGACATCTGCGCATCCGCAGGAAATGCCTGTCCTGGTCTACGATAGCGGTTTCTCCGTAAAGCACTCGGGCAGTTCGCTGCCGTTTGATGGTATGCACCATTGTTGTAGTGTGTCGTCCTCGTGAAAACAGTCGCCCGCGTTCAGGAAACAGAGATAATCGCCGCTGGCAAGGGCGATGCCCTTATTCATAGCGTCATACAGTCCTTTGTCCGGTTCGCTGACAACGGTGTGTATGTGCGGGCGGTAGCGGTTGATAATAGAGAGGGTTCCATCCTTGGAAGCTCCATCTACGATGATGTATTCTATGTGATGATAGGTCTGTGAAATGACACTCTGAATCGTGTCTTCCAATACCTTTTCAGCATTGTACGTCACCGTAATGATAGAGAACTTGGGAGTAGGATGGACACTATGCATATTTTCCCGTTATTTTATTGTAGACATCTGTATATTTCTTTGCGATGATGCTCTCCGAATAATTGCCCAAGACCTTGCGGCAGGCTTGTGTGGAGAGTTCATCGTATTCCGGTTCCGTCAATATCCAATGTATGCCGTTGGCAAATCTTCTGAAGATTTGTATTGTGCCACGTAACCGTTGTGCAGATGGTCGATCATTTCGGGGATACCTCCTACGTTAAAGCCGACACAGGGTACTCCGCAGGCCATTGCTTCCATAATCATGTTGGGAAGATTCTCTTCCAGAGACGGGATGGCGAAGAGGTCTACGGCATTGTAGATATTTACTATCTCATGCTCATTCTTGATGTAAGGGAGCGGGTAGACATGGAAAGGAAGCTGCTCCTGCAATTGCTGTGACTGGTTGCCGAATACGACTACCCCAGTGACTCTTTCCATTCCGGATTGCTTTTCTGCCAGCAGTTTGCAGGCTTCAATGAGATAGTCGACTCCTTTCGTTTG
>ENA-OQAS01001542-OQAS01001542.1-human-gut-metagenome-genome-assembly--contig:-NODE-1542-length-10621-cov-1.613112_pt1 | contig 10621 bp, 15 predicted proteins | sample MGYA00242733_ERZ504523 | MGnify/ENA primary metagenome ERZ504523 (study PRJEB26092, sample SAMD00036239) | human gut metagenome | host: Homo sapiens | study: EMG produced TPA metagenomics assembly of... | reverse complement strand
GAAGAAAGGAGCTGGTCAAAGCAAGAGTGTCGTCAAAAATTACAGAATTGGCTAATTTGCTGATTGCCTTGCAGTCAAAAGGATATAGCGGATCTTGCTGGGGATATAACTTCGATTGGCAGGCAAGAAGGCTTTTCCTTTTCCGAAATACACTCCTACGATTGTGGCAACAATTTTTGTGCCACAGCTCTGATGGAGGCATACGAAATAACAAAACATACGAAATATTTGGAGGTGGCACTTTCTGCAGCGGACTTTATAATCAAAGATTTGCATCGGACATCTTATAAGGAAGGATTCTTGTTTTCGTATAGTCCGCTGCAAGGAAATGATACAGTATTCAACGCTTCACTGCGTGGGGCTCGGTTGCTGAGTTTTTGCTATCATTATACCTCAAAAGAGGAATATCGAAAATTAGCCGTACAAACTTATACGGGCTTGCTGTTCAGGGCAACGAAACGACGGTGCTTGGGTATATGGAATGTTGCCCGTACAGAATTGGGTGGATAGTTTTCATACAGGGTATAATCTGGATGCACTTATCGCTTATCAGGAAATGACAGGTGACGAGAGTTTCAAACGATATATAGAGAAAGGATTTAACTATTATATCCAGCACTTTTTTGAACAGGATGGAACGCCTAAGTATTACGATAATCGCATGTTTCCCATTGACATTCATTGTCCTGGACAGTTGTTCGTAACACTTTCGAGATTGCACGAATTTGGCAATCACCGTGATTTGGCAGAAAGGGTGATACAATGGACTATACTGAATATGCAGGACAAAAAAGGGTATTTCTATTATCAATTGAAATCTGGAATCAGTTCTAAAATATCATATATGCGATGGAGTAACGCATTTATGTTTAATGCTATGATCCATTATTTGCTTTCCGAATAACATTTTTTGATTTTATGGATAAAGTTTCATTGAACGGGGTCGAAATATTCCCTTTCGATTCCGAACAGCAACTATTGCATTATGTGGATACGCATAAAGGCATGTTGATAGCGATCAATGCTGAAAAGATATTGCATGCCACGGAACAAACACGTGTCATCATCAATCGAAATATTGGGTATTGTGATGGAGCCGGTGCGCAAATGGCTTTAAAGCAGAAAGGTTATAAAGGTGCCTGTAAGATTCCCGGATGCGAACTATGGCTAAAAATTATTACTCGCTTTTACAGGGAAAAAACATTCTATCTAGTTGGTGGAAAGCAGCAAATCATAAATGAGACCGTAGAGAAACTACGTTTTGAATATGAGGATATCCAAATTGTAGGTTACCGTAACGGCTATATCAAGACGGATGAGGAGAAACGACAATTGATAGATGATATAGTGGAGAAGAAGCCAGATGTGGTGTTTGTGGCAATGGGCTCACCTAAGCAGGAATTGCTGATGGAGGAAATTCAGCGGCAACATCGGGCAATATTCCAAGGGTTAGGCGGCAGTTTGATGTCTATACCGGACATGTCCAGCGCGCCCCGAAATGGTGGGTGGAGCATAATCTAGAGTTTGCCTATCGTCTAATAAAAGAACCGAAGCGCCTCAAACGACAGATTCATTTGATAAGATACGCATGGTGGTTATTGATAAAAAAATTATAAACAGAGAATATATGAGGAAGTATTGTTGGTTTTTGGTACCCGTCCAGAGGCCATTAAGATGGCTCCGTTAGTGATGGAGCTTCAGAAGCAGAAAGAACGTATAGAAACTGTGGTGTGCGTAACTGGACAGCATCGGGAAATGCTGGATCAAGTGTTGGAAATATTCGACATCAAACCAGATTATGATTTAAATATCATGAAACGGGGACAGGATCTGTATGATGTAACAGCTCGTGTGCTGACCGGTATGCGTGAGGTATTGAAAGAGATAAAGCCGGATATAGTATTGGTACATGGCGATACGACAACCTCTACTGCCGCTGCGTTGGCGGCCTTTTATCAACAGATACCAGTAGGGCATGTGGAGGCAGGTTTGCGTACACACAATATTTATAGCCCGTGGCCGGAGGAGATGAATCGGTTGTTAACAGGACGTTTGGCGACCTATCATTTTTCTCCCACTCCGTTAAGTCGCAATAATCTGATTAAAGAGAGCATTAATGACCGAAATATCATTGTAACCGGCAACACGGTGATTGATGCGCTCTATTGGGTAGTGGATAAAATCAAAAACAATAAGGAACTAGATAATGAATTAGAAGTGTATTGAGCAAGCAGGTTATGATGTGAACCGCTTGGATAATGGCAAAAAATTGGTGCTGATCACGGGGCATCGCCGTGAGAATTTTGGTGACGGGTTTATCAATATGTGTACAGCTATTAAAGACTTGACAATTAAACATCCGAATGTGGATTTTGTTTATCCCATGCACTTGAACCCTAATGTGCGCAAGCCGATTCATGAGGTGTTCGGGGAGGATCTCTCCGGTTTGAAGAATATGTTCTTCATTGAGCCATTGGAGTATTTAAGTTTTGTGTATCTGATGGAGAAGAGTAGTATTGTGTTGACGGATAGCGGCGGCATTCAAGAGGAAGCTCCAGGATTGGGAAAACCGGTATTGGTGATGCGCGATACTACGGAGCGACGGAAGCGTTAAATGCCGGAACAGTGAAATTGGTAGGTACGGACTATAATAAGATTGTAAACGAAGTGTCATCTTTGATTGATGATAAAGCTGCTTATGAAAAAATGAGCAAAGCTGTAATCCGTACGGTGACGGATTGGCTTGCGGACGTATTGTAAATGCATTGCTATATAGGATATAAGCTGAATTATGAAGCTGACACTGAAAAATATTGAAAATAAGATTCTTAAAGAGGTTGATTGTGGGTTGACTGCTGAATCTGGCGATTTTAAGACATTGGCAGAAAATGTAATTGCAATGTATCGTAAGACGGAAGAAGAAAGATTGCAATTGGGGATGAATGGGCAAACCTATTATAAGGTACATTTTCAAAAAAAGGTATGTATCGACAAACTAGATCAAACAATGAAAATTTGAAAAATAATATGTTACTAGCCAATGAATTATTCAATACCATTTGGGATAAAGCTAAAGATTCAGTACGTCACAGAATACATTTTGATTTGCGGGATTCCGAAAACGATGATTCTCAAAGGATGCTAAATGTATTGGAAATTGATACAAAAATTCCTATACATCGACACAGAGATACGTCTGAAGTGGTGATTATCCTTAGAGGAAAAGTTCGTGAAGTTTATTTTGATAATCAAGGGAATGAAATAGCATCATATCTCCTTGAATATGGAAGCCCTATTCCCGGAATTTGTGTTCCTAAAGGGATGTGACATACTTGTGAATGCCTTGAGCCTGGTTCTGTGATCTTTGAATCTAAAAATGGAAGATATGACCCTCTTTCAACAGAAGAATTTCTATTCAAATAGAACTACTCGGGAAAGGCGGGAAGGATGCAGAAGAATCCAGCCGTGTCGGCTTTTATCAGAAAGACTACTTTTTTTCTTTGAAGGTGAGTCCTTTGAAAGAAGGAAAAATATTATCCGGCTATAGCGGTGGGGGGTAATGACCCGTCCAGATCGATCAATTGAAGGTAAGGGGGATATGAGCGTTATTTTATGAATTATTATGTGGCTATGACTAAACGTATTCATTTTGGCCAGCATGAATTAGGAATCCATTGGTAGGCTCTACCATGGATGAAATTGTTGTTAGTTTTATATTTTGGCGTAAATAATATGATTATTAATAACTAATATATGATTATTCGGTTTTTATATGTATCCTCTATCTTATCTCCAAGGTCTCCGGTCTTCTTTTCTCCTTAGGGGAAGTAAGAAGGCCGGTTTCTTTATCGTCTATCCTTTATCGCTTTGAATGTCCTCTTCCCTTTTAGATAAATACCAGAATTAAACTGTCCCGCATAAGTTCCGATGGTGCTCAGTGTACTTTTCTCCAGATTCTCTTTACGCTTGGGCGCATATTCCGGCTTCAGCTGGTGATAGGCTTTCCGTGCCTCATAAACCGCTTTCGCATTTTGGATATGACCTTCCATCAGAAACTTAGCGGCGGCGATATAGTCCAGCCAAAAGCGAATGCGCATCACATGCTTTAAATCAGCTTCCCGGGAGTTCTTATAAAGCATCAGCAAACTATTCCGGAAATTGAGGAAGGTCTTGCGGGGACTTTCCGCGTTCAAGGTGGCTCCACCGACATGGTAAACGATGGATTGTGGGACGCATATCAACCGATATCCCCGGGAACGTAAACGCCAACACATATCGACCTCCTCTTGATGTGCGAAGAATCCGGCATCCAATCCCCCAACTTCCTTATACGTAGCCGTACGAACGAATAAGCAGGCTCCTGTCGCCCATAAGATATCGGCGGGAGTGTCGTATTGCCCCTCGTCCTTTTCCACGATATGCAAGATTCTCCCCCGACAAAATGGATAGCCGTATTTATCAATGTATCCTCCGGCCGCACCCGCATACTCGAAGTATTCTTTATTTCGTTGAGCCCGTATTTGGGTTGGACACAAGCGATTGACGGATCAGAGTCGAGAATGGCAATCGGGCATCTAACCAATTGGGAGTACTTCTACGTCGCTGTTTAATAAAACGCAATATTCATGGTCGAGCCTTTTGAGCGCTTGATTATATCCTTCGGCAAATCCGTAGTTCCGGTCGAGGCAGATAATGCTGACCGTGGGGAATTTTGCTTTCAACATCTCGATCGAGTCATCGGTAGAACCGTTATCTGCTACGATAACCTCCGCCCATTCCGGAGAGTTGGATACGACGGAAGGAAGGAATTCCTCCATTAGCTTTCTTCCGTTCCAGTTTAAGATGACAATCGCTACTTTTTCATCCTTGCTGCTCGTGTTTATGTTTCCAACGTTTATGGTCCATAGCCAGTAGGCCGGATCACGCAAGATCATTTTCTCTAAAAGTCGTGCGTATCGCTCGGTGATGTAATTCTCCGGAGTCTCTTTTGGATTCTCCGTAATCAGCTTCATGTCTACGGTGTAATATCCTCTTTTTGCCTTTTGGGTATCGAGGAAGATTACAGGCAGGTTCAGTTTGCGTGCGATACGCTCCGGACCGGTTAATATGGCCGTATCTTGATGAAGGAACTCGGTCCAATAATGCAGGTTCGCCTTGCTGGGTGTCTGGTCCGCCAAGAAGATGACGACTGAGCGGGTCTTGTCTTGTTTTAACTTGATGATATCCCGTATCGTATCGTTTTTCTTGATGCCGAAAGAACCGAATTGCGTCCTGAGGTTGGCGAATAGCTTATCAAAAGCCTTGTTGTTTAACGGGCGGTATATCTGATAGATACGTGAGTCCTCGAAACGGGTGGTCGAGCCGGAGAACCATTCCCAATTGCCATAATGCCCCATCGTGAGGATGAAGCAAGTATGGCCTTTCGCCATAAGTTGGTCAACCAATTCCGGGTTCCTCAGATAGGCTCGCTGTTGTATCTCATCCAGAGAGATATGGGCTAGTTTAATCGTTTCTACGATATAATCGGCGAAATGATGATAGAACCGACGTTCTAATTGGCGTAATTCTGCCTTGGATTTATCCGGGAAAGAGGCGGTTATATTACGGCGCACTACTTTTACCCGGTATCCGGCTATCTTATAGATAAGGACATATAGGATGTCTGATAACACGTATAAAGCTCGCATGGGAAGTAAGGCGTGTACTTTTACCCAGCTATAAAGAAAGGCATATTGTATTTTATCCCACATCTTAGTTGACGGTTGATGATTGATTGTTGACTATTAATGCGGTGCGATCCTCATTCCAGCCGCCTAGTACGACTTTGCGGGTCTCATTGACCAAAGCGGCATCATAAGGGATTTCTACCTTTATATAGTTCTCGGTGAAACCGTGCATCTTGCCGTCTTTCTTGGTATGCTCGAATAAGACATTCGCTTCCTGTCCGATATGGGCTCATAAAAGGCATGTAGTTTCCGATCCGAGATATCCAAGAGTTGTTGGCTGCGTGCATGCTTGGTCTTCGGATCTACCACGTGATCGATCTTCAACGCTTGGGTTCCGGGGCGTTCCGAATAGCTGAACACGTGAAGTTGGCTTATATCCAAACTGCCTATGAATTGGCGTGCCTCCTCGAAGTACTCGTCTGTCTCGCCACGGTTCCAACAATTACGTCTACACCGATAAAAGCATGCGGCATTACTTCCTTGATCTTTTCGATCTTATGACGGAAAAGAGCGGTGTCGTAACGGCGGCGCATTAATTGCAAGACAGCATCGCTGCCGCTTTGTAAAGGGATATGGAAATGAGGAGCGAAACGTTTGCTGTGAGCCACGAAGTCTATTGCCTCGTCGGTAATCAGATTCGGCTCGATGGAAGAGATACGATAGCGTACGATTCCATCTACCTCATCCAAAGCCCGGATTAAGTCGATAAAGGTCTCGTCGGTACTTTTGCCGAAGTCCCCGATATTCACGCCTGTCAATACGATCTCCTTGCCTCCTTTACGTGCGACTTCCTGCGCCTGTTCCACCATGCTGGCGATCGTCCCGTTCCGGCTTCTTCCGCGGGCGAAGGGTATGGTGCAATAAGAGCAATAATAATCGCATCCGTCTTGTACTTTCAAGAAATGACGGGTACGGTCGTCCGCCGAGCAGGAAGGGGAGAAGGAACGTATATCCTTGCTTTGTGAGGCGATAACCGCTCCACCATTTTCTTTCTTCTCTAGGTTCTCCAGATATTGAAGGATCTCTAATTTCTGTTCGGCGCCAAGAACCAATCAACGCCTTCTATATGGGAGACTTCCTCCGGCTTCAACTGTGCGTAGCAACCGGTCACCACGATAAAGGCACCGGGGTGTTGTTTACCGATCCGGCGAATCGCTTGCCGGCATTTCTTGTCGGCTAGTTCCGTTACGGAGCAAGTATTCACCACGCATATATCCGCTTTTTCACCGGGGCGCACCTTGCGTACCCCTTGTTCGGCTAATAGCTTTCCAATGGTAGAGGTCTCCGCAAAATTTAGTTTGCAACCCAGCGTATAATAAGCGGCCTTTTTATTGTTAAATACGGTCTGATCTATCATTTTCGATTTAGTTAGAGTGCAAAGGTACTAATTAAGCCCGGATTAGTAAAGAGTTCGGATTGAGATGGACTTAAAAACTCATTACTATTGCATAAATAGTTTTCCGGAAGCTTATCTATTCTTTTTTGCTATTGGATATATTCTACAAACCACGGCGTGGTTTGTGCGATTCACGTCGTGGTCTGTATAAACCATGAGTGGTCTGTAAAAACCATGCCGTGAACTAAGGAATAGATACAGTCAAGCAACATTATTTATGAAGACTTGTTATCGAATAGTCCTTGCTGCGGCCTTGTTTTGTTTATTGTGCCGATAGAGGAAATACGGCAACTAGGGTTCCACTAAGATTAATACCGGATTGTTATCATTCTCGGGTTGCTCCCAGTCGATTAGGTAACGGTTGTCGTTTGAGATGTATTTGGGAGTGAAATAGGCTTCTTCGGGAAGTTCAAATGAGTTTTCCGGGTATATGAATTGTACATAGGCTAATTGCTTCTCCGCTATATCATAATATAATGTATAGGTATCTTTATCAGAGAAGTTATGCATATAGAGCCGGTCTCCGATTTGCCCGGGTATGACAGGGATTGTCTTTGTCCTGAACAGGTCGTTTTTTATATCGTCTATCGTGATATTATAACGGAGTTCCTCGGGTGTTCGGTATTTACCTAGATCGAGGACGGCATAAGGAGTTAGCTTCATGTCGTTGGAAACTTTAAATATCGTATCGCAGAACAACTCCTTAAATGCGGCAATCTTATTTCCGTCGAAAGGACGGACTCATAGGTAAATGTCATGACGAAAGGAGGTTCTGTATAAGATTTATAGTAAGGTATGCTATCCGATATGACTATATCTTGGCAAAAATAGAACCGAATGGGTGCGTTGCCAGAGAGGTTGGTACGTGACCTAGGATAACGTTCGTCTTAGGGAGGGGATAAAATCCCCGGATGTTCTTATCCGGAATTTGAATGGTTTGGTGGAATTTCCCTTGCCAATCGTATATCTTTATCCGAGTGGGGCTATCTTTTATATAAATAAGATGATCATGAGGTTCTAGTCCGGATATACGACTAAACTCATCCGGACCTCCTCCTTGTTTGCCGATATCGTATAAATATTTTCCTGCCAAGTCGAAAACGGAAGCTCTGTTATCATGCTGTACCAATAGCTTATCGCCATGTTTAATAATGCGGGAGATGTATTTGATCAAGATTGAGTTCATTCGTTTGCAGAGGGATGAATTGGATGGATTTCGCCCATTTCTTTAAGGCTACTTCTTGAGGCTGATGGTCAAAAACAGTTGCTAGGTCAATTGTTATACATTCCTCTGATTTCTCGCTTGTGCCGGTACAAGCGGTTAGTAATATCGCAAATATAATAAGCCATTTATTCATAAAAATATCTTTGTCCTAAAGTTGATAGGACAAAGATATTTAATTTGTTTCGAAATATTCGTAATATTATGAAGATTTTGTACTGCTATTTCCAATCCACTAAGGATGATTTAAAATAGTTCCAATCGGCCTTTTCCCATAAGGGGGCTTGCGCACCAAGTCTTACTTTATATTCGTCCCAATGTGTGTTCTCTACTTTGGACCAACCTTTTTCGGCGACACCTGCCAAACGAGGCATTAACAGGAATTGCAGATCTCTGAAATTGGTGATCGTCTCGCACCAGATAGCGGCTTCTATACCCGCTACATCTTTTTGAGGATTCTCTACAGTCGGGTTGAAGGTCATCGGGTCCCAGTCGTACATTTCTTGGATCGTTTGTTTCTCGTAGGCGGCCATACCTAAACGTTCTTGCTCCGCGTTTTGGGTGGAGTCCGCACTTGGTTCCAGATATTTATGGTCCAGATAAACGTAACCGCTCGGCGAGAGAATCACTTCGCTTTTTTGGATATACCAAGACCCGGATCTTTGGTGCTCTTTCATGAATTCGGCGAATAAGCCATGATCTCTTTATATTCGGCAGGTATATTATCTTTTTTCTTAGAAGAGTCCTCGTTTTTTTGCTTCAGATAAATCCAGTGCTGGACGACATCGCCTTCCGAGATATCCGCACGGGCGGTTTCTTGCCAGCCGACCATTTCTTTCCATTCTTCAATACGATTTCCCGTGTCTTATTTATAAAACGGACGAACTTATCATGGGGTAAGCCGATCGCCTCGTCGCCTCCGATATGAATGTAGTTTCCGGGTGCTAAAGCGGCTAGCTCCGCGATAACATCCTCCGTAAATTGCATCGCTTTCGGATCATCTACATCGAGGGCATTGAAGGCCTGCCCCGGGATGTTAACCTTGGTCTTGAATTTAACCGCGTTCTTGAAATCCGGATAGGCGGCGAATACGGCAGCTGTATGCCCCGGGATATCCACTTCCGGGATGATCGTGATGAAGCGTTCGTTCGCGTAATTCACGAGATCCTTGAATTCCTCTTGCGTATAATAGCCTCCTTTTCTCCCGTTGTTGGGAAGTTGACCTCCTATTTCCGCTAGCTCGGGATATTTCTTGATCTCGATACGCCAACCTTGGTTATCGGAAAGATGCATATGCAGTACGTTCATCTTATATAAGGCGACCATATCGATCACTTGTTTCACTTCCTCGGGATCGAAGAAGCAACGAGATACATCGAAAGAAAGCCCACGCCAAGCGAAACGAGGTGAGTCCTTCACTTCCAGTAGCGGTAGATAAATCTTCTCGCCTCCGGGTTGTAGATTACCACCCACGATTTGTTTCAAGGTAGTGATACCTCGATAGATACCTTCTAGGGTAGTGGCCTTGATGTAGATGTTTCTCTTTTGGATGGAGAGGGAGTAAGACTCATCTACGGGGACACTATCTTTCGGACTCAATCCATAAGCTTTTGGCAGGTCGGCGAACTCTTTCGGATCTGTCAACTCGAGGAAGATGATGCAATTCGATTCTTTGTCTGAGGCGGAAGCAGCTTGATGCCGGATAGCTTTTCTATCTCGTTGGATAGCAACTCGCCCATACCCTTTAAGGATTCGTCCGCATAACCGATCTCGATGCGGGATGGATCGTGAATGTACCTTCGCCTACTGTCATTTGGGCCGGAGCGGGGATAATGCTTACGCTTCTTTCTCCAACATCTGGGGATGAACAGGCGATAAATGTAATAAAACTACAGAGGGTCAATGCCCATGCGAGAGTGATTCTTTTCATTCTTATTTTAATTTATAGGTTATATCATGGCAAAAGTAAGGATTTGTTTTTACTTTTACGCAAATTTCACAAAAGTGTGCTATGATCAAAGAGAATTTCATTAAGATTTACGAGGAGAGTTTCAAGGAAAACTGGGCCTTGCCGGCATTAACGGATTACGGGAAAAGTAAAACCTTTACTTTCGGTGATGTAGCAACGGAGATCGCACGTATTCATCTTTTATTCCATGAGTGCCAAGTCCGTCGTGGAGACAAGATCGCGTTGATCGGTAAAGACAGCTCCCGTTGGTGCATCGCTTATATGGCGGTTGTTACTTATGGGGCGATTATCGTGCCTATCTTCAGGAC
>ENA-OQAS01001541-OQAS01001541.1-human-gut-metagenome-genome-assembly--contig:-NODE-1541-length-10622-cov-1.613721_pt1 | contig 10622 bp, 15 predicted proteins | sample MGYA00242733_ERZ504523 | MGnify/ENA primary metagenome ERZ504523 (study PRJEB26092, sample SAMD00036239) | human gut metagenome | host: Homo sapiens | study: EMG produced TPA metagenomics assembly of... | reverse complement strand
CGTCAGTCTGGAGCTTGTGCCCACTACGGAAAAACACCACCCTGCGCCGACCTTATCATAGAGAAAGAGATTCCGCGCATCGTAATCGGCTGCCAGGACCGTTTGCCAAAGTAGCAGGACGGGGAATCCGGAAGCTGAAAGATGCAGGGCGGGAAGTCATCACCGGGTGCTGGAAGATGAATGCAGAAGTCTAATCCGGCGTTTTATCACGTTTCATACCCTTCATCGTCCCTACATTACCCTGAAATGGCGGAGTCTGCGACAAATACATCGATAAGAACCGTGAGGACGGGCAGCCGGTCATTCTATCCACCCCCCTGACATCCATGCTTGTGCATAAGAAACGGGCAGAGCACAATGCCATCATGGTAGGTACACGTACGGCAGAGCTGGACAACCCCAGCCTGACCGTACGGAACTGGCAAGCCGGTCGCCAGTACGAATCGTAACAGACAGACAGTTGCGGCTGTCTCCCAAGCTGCATGTATTCGATGGAAATGTCCGCACACTTGTGTTCACCGAGAAACCGTGCCTGCCACAGCCCAACGTTGAATACATCCCCATTGACTTCCAACGGAATATACTGCCGCAAATCATGGAACACCTGTACATGCAGGGACTACAATCTCTGTTAGTCGAAGGCGGAAACATCCTGTTACAGTCCTTTATCGATGCGGAATTGTGGGACGAAGCCTTTGTCGAAGAAAGTCCTTTAACGCTATTATCCGGTATCAAGGCACCTGAAATTGGCAATAAAGCGCCCTGTACCAACGAAGTTTATTTCGGCAGGAATTTCCGGCATTACAGCGCCACAAGATTAGGCTAACAGCCTTATTCAAGGGCATTTTTATCGAGAAAAACAGCCATATTATCTATAATTTTATATAAAACTTGCCGATAAAGCTGTTTATAGAAAAAAAATGTTCCTATTTTTGCAACTTGTAAATAAACACTATCTTTCAAATGAGAATAAAGTTTTTAGCTATAATCGCAAGTTTTCTTTTTGTATCAATCGCAATAAGCTCGTGCCTGGACTCTGACGACACGGTAGAACTAAGTTCCGATGCAACGGTACATGCTTTGGCATTGACACGGTATACGGCAAACATTATAAATTCACGATAGACCAGTTAAGAAGAAAAATCTACAACCAGGATTCATTGCCTATAGGAGCAGATACGATTATCGACCGCATATTAATTGACACGTTACCACGTAAGCGGCTGGATTACTTCAAGAGATGAAATGAATAGTATCAGCGGTGATACGATATTCAACAGAGCCGACTCGGTAAATCTTACGAAAGCCATAAACACCGAAAACGGGATGAAATTCAAAATACATGCCCCGGACGGCTTTACCGTAAATGAATATTCCCTTGAAATCAGAGTACACAAGCAGGATCCGGACTCCTTAGTGTGGGATAAAATGGGAAGTGCACCGACACTTTCAGGTGAACAAAAGGCCATCCTATTCAACAACGAACTGTGGGTATTTACACAATCTGCGGCACAGAAAACACAGACAAGAGCAGGTGCATATTGGCTGGACACAGAAGAAACATACGGCTGGGATGCAGTGCCCGGAGCAAAACTTCCCGACAATGCAAAACTGGAATCCCTCGTCTGCCTGAAATACAAAGACGGAGAAAATGAGAAACAAAGACTTACATCGTGACAGAAGACGGTACGGCACATTCTTCCGATGACGGAATAAATTGGACACCAGCAATTGGGAAGGAAATAGCAATATCCGGACACTGATTGCCGGTTTTACCGATGTGCTGACTGTCGTTACCTCAAACGGTGAAGTTTACACAGTTGACAATCAAGGCAACAAGATAGAAGGAAATATGGGTAAGGCAGAGGCTGACTTTCCTACATCACATATCTACTCCACCAACTTGACAGCAACAATCAGTCACAGGCAATGGTAGTGGGTCGTACCGTTAATGACGTTCAGCAAACCATTCCCTGGGTTTCTTCCAACGGCAAAGACTGGTATTCATTGGCAAACACCAGTTCCTATGATGTGTATTGTCCGAAATTTGCCAATCCTGCCGTAATGTACTATGGTGAGAACTTTTATATCTTCGGCAGCAAAGATGAAAACAAGCTTGATGCCATTTATTCTTCCGTTGACGGTATTTCCTGGCGTGAGCTCAAAGAAAATTCTTGTTACATAAAGATATGACAGATATAACTGCTCCCTATTCCATTGTTGTAGACAGCCCTTATATATGGGTTATCTTCGGCGGAAACGGAACAAATGCTGCCGTTTGGCGCGGACATCTCAACAAGCTGATGCCAGTCAGGGTGCAATAAATTCATTATTTCTGTTTCCTTTATATATATAAAAGTATAAAACGAGAATAGTAACCAAGACAAGAGATGTAAGTATAAAAAGATGCTAAATAAAGAAGAACTTGATTTAAGCCGGATTCCACAACACGTGGCAATTATCATGGACGGCAACGGACGTTGGGCAAGTTGCGCGGACAAGAGCGCAGCTATGGACACCAGGCCGGCGCGAGACAGTGCATGTCATTGCAGAAGAAGCGTCTAAATTAGGCATCAAATATCTGACTTTATATACGTTCTCCACCGAAAACTGGAATCGCCCCTCTAATGAAGTCGCTGCATTGATGGCGCTTCTGTTCGACTCTATCGAAGAGGAAACATTCATGAAAAACAACATCAGTTTCCGGGTTATCGGAGATCTGACCAAGCTGCCCGACAATGTGCGGGGAACGTTTGGAAACCTGTATAGCACATACCGCAAATAATACTGGGATGTCTCTGGTACTGGCAATCAGCTACTCGTCCGCTGGGAAATAACGGAAGCCGCCCGCCGCCTTGCAGTCTTAGTGCAAAAGGCGAACTGACTCCCGAACAGATTGACAGCACCCTGTTGTCCCAATATCTTGCCACCGACTTTATGCCCGATCCGGATTTATTGATACGTACGGGCGGAGAAATCCGCTTGAGCAACTACCTGCTCTGGCAATGTGCTTACTCGGAACTTTATTTCTGCGACACCTACTGGCCTGACTTCCGTGAAGCGGAACTTCACAAAGCCATCCACGACTATCAGAAGCGTTGAACGCAGGTTCGGAAAAACCAGCGAACAAATCCGCTGACCGGACAAACACAAATTGTAAATAGTAAATCGTAAATATAGTAAATAAAAAAATGTACTATCGTATTTCCTCCATACTCGTAACGTTTATCTGCCTCTTTAGCTGTGTACTGACCAGCTCGGCACAGGACACCAGCAATACCGATGAAACCGAAAAACCGGTTATTCTTTATTCGGGAACACCCAAGAAATATGAAATAGCGGATATTAAGGTAGTTGGAGCCAAGAATTATGAAGACTATGTAATCATCGGTTTATCCGGATTATCAAAAGGCCAGACAATTACCGTGCCCGGCGATGAAATAACGCAAGCTGCAAACGCTATTGGCGTCACGGATTGTTCTCCGACGTACAAGTTACTGCGGATAAAATCGAGGGCGACCGGATTTGGCTTACAATCCACCTGACGATGCGCCCCCGCGTTTCCGATATTCGCTATCACGGTGTAAAGAAGTCGGAACGTGAAGATTTGGAAGCCCGGGTAGGTCTGATTAAAGGAAACCAGATTACCCCCAACCTGATAGACCGCGCCAAGACGTTGATTAAGCGCTACTTTGACGATAAGGGTTTCAAGAATGCCGACATCATCATCACGCAAAAGGATGATCCCAACAACGAGAACCAAGTCCTGGTAGATATCAATATCGACAAAAAGGAAAAAGTAAAGGTACATCAGATTACAATCACCGGTAATCAGGCCATCACAACCAAGAAGCTGAAACGTGTGATGAAGAAAACAAATGAAAAAGGCAAACTGCTCAACCTTTTCCGTACCAAAAAGTTCGTTGAAGAAAATTTTGAAGCCGACAAGCAACTGATTATAGACAAATACAACGAATTGGGTTATCGTGATGCCATGATTGTAAAAGACAGCATCAATCTTATGACGACCGTACGGTGGATATTTCATGGAAATCGAAGAAGGACAGAAATACTACTTGCGCAATGTAACGTGGGTAGGTAACACCTCTATCCTTCCGAGCAACTGAATTTCCTGCTCCGTATGAAGAAGGGCGACGTCTACAATCAGAAGCTGCTGGAAGAGCGTACCAGTACAGATGAAGACGCTATCGGCAACCTCTACTACAACAACGGTTACCTCTTCTACTCGCTCGACCCCGTGGAAGTAAATATCGTAGGTGACTCCATCGACCTGGAAATGCGTATCTTCGAAGGCCGTCAGGCTACTATCAATAAAGTCAGCATCAACGGTAACGACCGTTTGTATGAAAACGTAGTCCGCCGTGAGCTCCGTACCGTCCGGGACAGCTTTTCAGCCGTGAAGACCTGATGCGTTCCATGCGTGAAATCCAGCAAATGGGACACTTTGACCCCGAACAAATCCAACCGGATATCCAGCCCAAACCGGAAGACGGTACGGTGGATATAGGTTATGACCTCGTCTCCAAAGCCAACGACCAGGTAGAGTTCTCTGCCGGTTGGGGACAGACAGGTATTATCGGTAAACTGAGTCTGAAGTTCACCAACTTCTCCGTTGCCAACCTGTTGCATCCGGGTGAGAACTACCGCGGTATCCTGCCGCAGGGTGACGGCCAGACACTGACTATCAGCGGCCAGACCAATGCCAAATACTATCAGTCATACAGCGTATCGTTCTACGATCCGTGGTTCGGCGGCAAACGTCCGAATGCGTTCTCCGTATCTGCATTCTACTCCCGCCAGACGGATATCAGCAGCCGTTACTATAACGATGCGTACATGAACAGTTATTACAACAGCTACTATAGCGGCATGTACGGTTATGGTATGTACAACTATGGCAACTATAACAATTATGAAACTATTACGACCCCGACAAGTCCATCCAGATGTGGGGATTGGCTGTAATGTTCGGTAAGCGTTTGAAATGGCCGGATGACTACTTCCAATTTACGGCAGAATTGTCCTACCAGCGTTATATTCTGAGCGACTGGCAATACTTCCCCGTTACCAACGGCAAGTGTAACAACCTGAGTATAAACCTCACCTTGTCGCGCAGTTCTATCGACAATCCTATCTATCCGCGCCAGGGTTCCGAATTCTCGCTGTCAGCACAACTGACACCGCCCTACTCCCTGTTCGACGGTACAGATTACAGCAAGTACAGTACCAGCAATCAGATGATATGAACAAGATGCACAAATGGATAGAATACCACAAGTGGAAATTCAAATCCAAAGTATACATCCCGTTGATGGACCCTATCGCCGTAAAACGCACTCCGGTGCTGATGGGACGCGTAGAATTCGGTCTGCTGGGACACTACAACAAATACAAGAAATCTCCGTTTGAAACCTTTGACGTAGGTGGCGACGGTATGACAGGATATTCCAGCTATGCAACCGAAAGTGTCGCCTTGCGTGGATATGAGAACAGCTCTCTTACTCCTTATGGCTACGAAGGTTATGCATACGCACGTCTCGGTTTGGAATTAAGATATCCGCTGATGTTGGAAACAAGTACCAGTATTTATGCGTTAACTTTCGTTGAAGCCGGTAACGCCTGGCACGACGTAAACAAGTTCAACCCGTTTGATTTGAAACGTTCTGCCGGTGTCGGTGTCCGCATCTTCCTGCCTATGATTGGTATGATGGGTATCGACTGGGCCTACGGTTTCGACAAGGTACTCGGTTCCAAGCAATACGGCGGCAGCAGTTCCACTTCATCCTGGGACAAGAGTTCTAATTTGTTTAACTAAAACCAGAACATTATGAGAAAGAGTTTATTAATCATGTTTCTGCTGTTTGCCGCAGGCATTACAGCCAATGCACAGAAGTTTGCCCTGATCGACATGGAATATATCCTAAAGAATATCCCTGCCTATCAAAGTGCGAGCAATGAATTGAACCAAGTGTCCAAACAGTGGCAAAACGAAGTCGAGAAGCTGGGTAAAGAAGCCAAGAGCTTGTACGACAGCTACCAGCATCCGTCAAAACTCTTTCCGAATGCACAAAAGACAAAGAAAGAAGAAGAGATTGTTGCCAAAGAGAAATCCGCAGCCGAAACTGCGCCGTAAATACTTCGGTCCGGAAGGCGAACTTTTCAAAAAGCGTGAAGCGCTGATGCAGCCCATCCAAGATGAAATCTATGAAGCTGTAAAGGAAATCTCCACACAGAAAGGTTACGCGGTAGTAGTGGATCGCGCATCCGCATCAAGCATCATCTTTGCCTCTCCGAATATTGACATAAGTAATGAAGTGCTTGCAAAATTAGGATATTCAAATTAATTTCATACATTTGCAGCCTATACAAAGAATTATCATTCAAAATAAATAGTAAATATTATGCTTAAAAAATCGCACTGCTCGTAGTTATGTTTGCCCTCCCCCTGGGAGCTATGGCGCAAACTAAATTCGCTCACATGAACTCTCAAGAAGTAATTGTCACCATGCCGGAATACACAAAAGCACAAGCCGACCTGGATGCTATGTCTAAAGAGTACCAAACAGAAATGCAACGTACCCAGGAAGAGTTCAATAAGAAATATCAGGAATTCTTGCACAAGCCGACTCACTTCCGAAAAACATTGCAGAAAGACGTCAGAAAGAACTGCAGGACATGGCACAACGCCAAGAACAGTTCCAGCAGGAAGCATATCAGTCTATGCAAAAGGCACAGCAGGATGCCATGACTCCTATCTACAAAAAGCTGGACGAAGCTATCCAGGCTGTAGGTAAGGCTGAGGGTGTAGTATATATCTTCGACCTGGCCCGTACTCCGATACCTTATGTAGGTGCACAGAGTGTAGATGTAACTGCCAAAGTTAAAACGCAACTCGGCATTAAATAACACCGGTATCAAACAAACCGCATACCTCTAAACGAGGAATTCATCGAAAAGGTTAAGCCATCAACGGCTTAACCTTTTTTATATCCCCTCTGCTCCTCTTATTTTGTACCAAGTTCTTCGGGTACTTCTTCGGAACCGCCATTCTTGCCAACGTCGTTCTCGGTTACGTAGCCGAATGGCAGGCTGGGATTGGACGTTCATACTGCTGCTTATAGCTTGCGCCCTGTCAATTATTCTGATGTCCTTTACCTATAAGGACGAAAAGGCATTGCTTGCAGAAAAAAAACAAACATTAGAATATCGAAAAAGCTCCCTAATAGCAGGCATGGCGCGTTTTGCTATATAATATTAATTAACCACAGGTTGATTGACAGAATTGGTACATGCGCCAAGCCAATTCTGTCAATGAATCACTATCGAAAAAAAAGTATGAAAAAACACTTTTACACACACTTTGGGAAACACTTTGCCAAATAGCATTTGTTTCATGGTAGGTTTGATTTCTGTATCCTGTTCCGATGATATACGGACAGATGGATTTTCAACCAATGACATCCCAGAACTGCTGCCTTTGAGCAATGTACAAAAAGAAATTCTGGCCTATCTGCCAAAAGACTGTATCATCGCTCACCGCGGTACTGAATTTTGGGCACCTGAAGAAAGTGAAGCAGCTATGCGTTGGGCACGCAATATGGGGGCAGACTATCTTGAATGCGATGTACAGCGCACTAAAGACGGAGTTGTACTCGCTCTTCACGATGAAAGCCTGCTTCGTACAACCGATGTAGAGGTTATCTATCCCAATCGTAAGAACGATTATGTAAGTGCTTTTACATACGAAGAACTGTTGAAACTTGACATCGGCTCATGGTTTAAAGATGCTAATCCTGAACAGTGGCGAGAATCATTCAGAGGACTTGAGATAATTACCGTACAAGACGTTATTAAGATTGCGGAAGGTTATCGTTTCAAACGTTGGGGACAAGACACTAATGGTGTATTAGACGGCCATCGCTATGGCGAACGCATATATGACAGGATAGAACTTCCCGACGGAAAAGTTAAATATGATTTTAAGTATGTAGAAGACGAAGCGGATAACGCAACCGTCCGGGTATCTATGTAGAAACCAAATCACCGGTACTTTTCAGTGGAGTTTGAACAAGACTTACATGATATTTTCGTAGAGTATGGTTGGTATCATGATGATATTAACCAATTGAAACGAGTTCCTTACAAAAACAACACACCGGGTCTGGTTGATATAGCCAATACACCGGCACGCATCATTTTGCAGACATTCTCCGACCCCAGCCTTAAAAGCTTCAATACTGTATTCAAGCGCACGATTCCCTACGCATACCTCTATGCAGATTTGGAGTCCACCCCTGCTACTTATGCACGTCTCATTAATTTTGCCATTGAGAACGGCGCCACTATTATGGCTCCCAATATCGACTATGTTACCGGTTATCCGAGTAGCCTGAAGATATGGCAAGGAGAAATGATACGTCGGGCAGGTATGGATATTCATGCATGGTCATTCAACACCAACGAACAATACCTGGCTATACAGGTCCTTGGAGCGATCCAAAAGGAGAAGGCGGTGCAGACAAAAACTATTTGGATATGTCATTTACCAATTTGACAGACTTATGTATCCGATACTATAACGATACAATGCAAAAATACAAGGATGCAGGCAAGAACTATTTCCGCGATCAGACTCGTAACAGACATGCCGGTAAAGGCACCAAGACTGCACAGCAAGTGCTTGATGAGTTAGGTTACTAAATAATCAATCAATTATAATAAAGACAATCATGAAGAAATATATTTTCCCGTTACTGGCTTTCGCTCTGCTGAGTACACAGAGCTGGGGACAAACGAAGCCCACTGAGGCACAGACAGAACTCAATGCTTATATGGATGACGGTTTGGTGACATTCAAATCTCAGGACGGACAGTATAGTTTCCGCGTAGGCGGACGATTAGCGGTGGACGGCGCATATTACATCGATGACTACACCGACCGCAGTTCTGGAGCTGACCTGTCGTCAGCCCGTATCCGCATTTTCTCCAAACTGGGTAGTAAACTCGATGTAAGTTTGATATTGATTTCGCTTCCGGCGTATCTATTAAAGACGCTTATTTGCGTTGGCATACAGACCGTGCCGGCTTTTTACGTGTCGGTCACTTTGCCGAACCGTTTTCTGCTGAAAATATAGCCAGTACATTCGATTATAACTTTATTAACAAATCCGCCACCAATGAAGCCTTTGCACCCGGACGTGCTTTGGGAGTTTCCTACCGTCATTACAGTAACTATCTATGGGGTGAAGGTGGTATTTTTTCTCAGAAAATAGGCAAGTCCCATTCTAATGGTGATATGGGTTGGGGCGTAACAGCCCGTTTACTGGCTCGTTACACAGGTGAAAATTGGGCAGTTCATGCCGGTGGCGCTTCAGTTATCGTATTCCTGATGCCAATGGATTTACCAATGGTAATGATGACTATAACCGCTCTGTAACACTTGCATCTTCACTTGAATCCGCCATTGATAAACAAGTAATGCTTTATTCTAAAGTCAATAATGTAAAACAGACCCTCAAATATAACATCGAGGGATTGGCAACTTGGAGAAATCTCTATCTGACAGGCGAATATACACATGGGAAATATGTGCGTGAAAGAGATTGGGACTATAATTTCCAAACCTCACTCGGCACACTCATGGGCACCTTCACTCCTACCCCCGAAATCTATAAATCATTCTTCGGTCCTGATACTAATGCCGAATTCAGTGGTTATCAGGTACAGGCAGGTTGGCTGATCCGTGGCGGCAACTATCATTACAACAAGGTAGAAGCCTTAATGAATCGTCCCGGCAAAAATTCTTTCGAGTTGATTGCCCGTTACAACCACACAGACCTCAACTATATCGAACCGGGCAGTATCTTCATGAACGGCAAATTCTACTCTAATGAGATGATGGCAAGTTGGGGCATGGCTAATACTTCTGTAGTAGGTGGTGTAGCCAATACCTTAACAGTAGGATTGAACTACTATTTCACGCATAACATCGTCATGAAAGTCAATTATTCTTATGCGCATTTGGACCAACAATACAATGACGCTTTCAGATATGATAAAAATTTACATACATTACAAATGAGACTACAAGTTGAATTCTAAAATTGTAAACTAAATTAAAGTATCCTCATTCCACATATTTATGTAATGGGGATACTTATAAAGAAGTTATTAAATAAAGCTATAAATGAAAGGTAAAAAGCAAAAGGTAGAATTACGGTATCACAATATTTGCACAATCCGTGCCCTATCCTCACAATTTACATTATCTTTGCTGCACACTATACTCTTAGCGTCAGAAAGATTGTATGAAACAAAAACTACCTTCCACTCCCGGTCCTATCGGTGTATTCGATTCTGGATACGGCGGGCTTACTATTTTAAGTAAAATACGGGAAGCCTTACCGGAATACGACTATATCTATTTGGGCGATAATGCCCGCGCCCCTTACGGAACGCGTTCTTTTGAAGTCGTCTACGAGTTTACATTGCAGGCAGTTACCAAACTGTTCGAGATGGGTTGCCACCTTGTAATCCTTGCCTGCAATACAGCATCCGCCAAAGCTCTGCGCAGCATACAGATAAACGACCTGCCGCACCTT
>ENA-OQAS01001539-OQAS01001539.1-human-gut-metagenome-genome-assembly--contig:-NODE-1539-length-10628-cov-3.301590_pt1 | contig 10628 bp, 14 predicted proteins | sample MGYA00242733_ERZ504523 | MGnify/ENA primary metagenome ERZ504523 (study PRJEB26092, sample SAMD00036239) | human gut metagenome | host: Homo sapiens | study: EMG produced TPA metagenomics assembly of... | reverse complement strand
TGTTAATCCTGAGAGTGCAAGGCAATCGCAAGACACGAGCTTCTATGCAGTCTTGAGGACGTTGTAAGGGAAGCTTCAAAGTGCCTTAAGGTTAAGGGACATATGTATATGGTTCACAGACCATCAAGACTTGTAGATATATTTACTTCTATGAAGAATAACCACCTTGAGCCAAAGCGTATAAGGCTTGTGTATCCGCATATAGATAAGCCAGCTAATATGGTGCTTATAGAGGCGGTAAAGGGCGGACGTTCACAGCTTATAGTGGAAGAACCACTTATTGTATACAATAGCGATGGAAGTTACACGGAAGAACTTTTAAAAATGTACAATTAGTATGAATTTAAGAGAGGAGCAGTATGGAAGATAATATTACAGATATTGATTATGATAGTGTGCAGGCACATGAAGAATTTAATGGCTCTCATAATAATAGCGGAGTTGGGCAGTTATATTTGTGTGCAACTCCGATTGGTAATCTTGAGGATATTACGTTCAGGGTGTTAAGGATATTAAAGGAAGTTGATATTATTGCGGCGGAGGATACGAGAAACAGCATAAAGCTGCTTAATCATTTTGAGATTAATACGCCGATGACAAGCTATCATGAATATAACAAGTATGATAAGGCAAAGGTGCTTGTTGAGAAGATGCTTAAAGGAATGTCAGTCGCTGTAATAACTGATGCTGGAACACCTGGAATATCTGACCCGGGAGAGGAGCTTGTAAGGCAGGCACTTGCATCAGGAATTAAGGTATCATCAGTTCCTGGTGCGGCAGCGTGTATAACGGCACTTACAATGTCGGGACAGGCAACAAGACGTTTTGCATTTGAAGCATTTCTTCCGGCGGACAAGAATGAGCGTAAAGACATATTAAAAGAACTTGAAGATGAAACAAGAACAATGATTATATACGAAGCTCCACACAGGCTTTTAAAGACACTTAAAGAGCTTTCTGAGGTGTTAGGAGGAAGCAGGGCAGTTACTATATGCAAGGAACTTACCAAACGCTATGAGAATAGTATGGTTACAACGCTTGCAGAGGCGTGCAGTTATTATGAGAATAACCAGCCAAGGGGCGAGTATGTTCTTGTAATTGCTGGAAAAGACAGAAATGAGCTTAAAGAGGAAGCACAGGCACAGTGGCTTACTATGTCTGAGCAGGAACACGTTGATATGTATATAGCACAGGGACTTGATAAAAAAGAGGCTATGAAGGCAGCAGCCAGGGACAGGGGCGTATCTAAGAGGGATATATATAATAAGCTTCTGGGAAATTAGTTCTTAAAAGAAAAAATGTTACACAAATGTTAAAAACTTATATAAAAGAGTGATTAAAAGAGAGTCTTAGCTAAAATAAATTTAAGAGTAAATTTTAAAATTATAGGTGGAGTGGTACAAATCCCCTTCTTTGTCAGATAATATTTCTGGTAAGGAAGGGGATTTCTTATCTTCTAATCTTCTATTGTATGTTCATTGATAATTGCCTTAATGGCTTATAAAGGTAAGGCTTGAGCCTGTCAATATCAGCTGGTTCTTTGTAAAGGATTGAGCTGTAGCATGTTGAGCTTATAAGCTCGACAATCATAAACAGCATAATCTCGGGCTCGTTGAGGTTAAGACCAGAGTCTTCAAGCATTTCATAGTAGATATCTTTAAAATTAATGTCGTCATCAGCGACATTGGTTGTAAGAGCCTCTTTAAATATTCCCCACGACAGGTTCTTTGATATAAATGTAAGAAGTGTCTGGTTGGTGTTAAGCACATTAATTATGTGGTCAGCAATAAATATAATCTCCTCGGTAAATGTAATTGTAAACGAATGGTCATTAATCTGCTGTTCTTTTATATGAAGCTCTAATGCACTCACTGCATTTTTAAAGAGCTTGCTTGCCTCGTGAGAAACGAGCTTATTTCTTATATCATATTTATCTTTGAAATACAGATAAAAAGTGCCCTTGGCAATTCCAGCTTTCTGTGAAATCTCGGCAATTGATGTCTTGGAAACACCCTGCGTTGTAAAGAGCTTAAAAGCTGTATCTAAGAGGGAAGTCCTTTTCTGTTGTTTGTTGTTCTCAAGTTTTCCCATAAAATCTCCAATCTAATGCAGGCATAATATTAGTTGTTCTGTCAATTAATATTCTACCATGTTGAAAATAAAAAATCTATAAAAAAATGACTTTTAGTCATTTTGAGTATTGACTATCGGTCATTTTGTGCTAGAATAACACTTGCAAAGAAAATGACCAAAAGTCATATTTGAGAGATCACGGTCATATGTATTGAATTGATAATAAATGTAATTAATTAAGAGAGTTATTAATTATTGAGAGGTTATCAGTCCAATCAAAGTAAAATTACGTCGCAGACGTAGAAATGAGGCGAGTTATGGAAAAGTTTGGAAAAGTAATTGTTAAACTCAGAATTCCAATTCTTATTCTGAGTTTCCTGCTTCTTATTCCATCTGCAATCGGATACTTTAATACAAGAGTTAATTACGATATTCTGTATTATCTTCCGAATGAGATAGAGACTATGCAGGGTCAGGACATTCTTATGGATGACTTCAATAAGGGTGCATACGCGATGGTCGTTGTCCAGAATATGGATACGAAGTCTACTGACAGACTTATTAAGAAGGTAGAGAATGTAGACCACGTTGCACAGGTTATTTCTTACACAGGAATAGTTGGTGAAGATGTTCCATCTGAGATTGTTCCATCAAAATTCAGAAAGTATTTCGAGAATGACAGCACAGATACAACTTTATTTGCAATATTCTTCGATAATACAACTTCAAGTGATGATACTATGAATGCTATCATACAGATAAGAGAGCAGACAGAGGGTCAGGCCTTTATAAGTGGTATGTCAGCAGTAGTTACGGATACTAAGAATCTTTCGGAGAAAGAGACACCACTTTATGTACTTATAGCAGTAGTTCTTGTATGTATCGTGCTTGCTATATTTATGGATTCATTTCTTGTACCAGTATTCTTTATGATAAGTATAGGAATGGCAATTGTATACAACCTGGGTTCTAACATTTTATTAGGTGAGGTTTCATATATAACTAAAGCTCTTGCGGCTGTACTTCAGTTAGGTGTTACACTGGATTATTCAATCTTCTTATGGCACAGCTACAAGGAAATGAAGGAAATATATCCGGATGACCACAAGGAAGCGATGGCAGTTGCCATTAGTAATACACTTACATCCGTAGTTGGTTCTTCTATAACAACAGTTGCAGGTTTCATTGCACTTTGCTTTATGAGCTTCACACTTGGTCTTGACCTTGGTATCGTTATGGCAAAGGGTGTTGTATTCGGTGTTATCGGTTGTGTAACAATCCTTCCATCATTGATACTTACATTTGACAGGGCATTAGAGAAGACAATGCATCGTGAGATTATGCCAAACTTCGATAAGCTTGCTACATTTATAGTAAACCACTCATGGATATTTGTAATTGTCTTTGTTGTATTATTAGGACCTGCTATATATGGACAGAATCATACATCAGTATATTATGATTTGTCTGATACACTTCCAGATGACCTTGCCTGCTCACAGGCTAATAAGAAGCTGGAAGAAAACTTTGATATGAATTCAATCTATATGATACTTGCTGACTCTAGTATGTCTACAGATACAGCTAACGAAATGCTTGATAAGTTAGGTGATGTAGACGGTGTACAGTTCGCACTCGGACTTGACACAGCACTTAAGTCTGGTATTCCACAGGAATTCTTACCGGCTAAGACAGTATCAGAGCTTAAGGGTGAAGATTATCAGATAATGATGATTGCTACAGATTACAAAATAGCATCAGATGAAATTAACAATCAGATTAGTAAGGTGAATGATATTGTAAAGTCTTACGATTCTAAGGCAATGGTAGTTGGTGAAGCTCCTTGTACCAAGGATCTTATCACTATAACAGATAAGGACTTTAAGACAGTCAGTGCGGTATCAATAGTAGCTATATTTGTTATTATCCTGTTCGTACTTAAATCAATATCGCTTCCAATTATACTTGTTTCAGCAATCGAATTTGCTATCTTTGTTAATATGGGTATTCCATATTTTACGCATACACAGATACCATTTATTGCATCAGTAGTTATCGGTACTATCCAGCTTGGTGCAACAGTCGATTATGCTATTCTTATGACAACAAGATATAAGAAGGAAAGAAGCCAGGGATACGCTAAGAAGGAAGCAATCCAGATAGCTCTTTCAACATCAATACCATCAATTATTGTTAGTGCGCTTGGTTTCTTTGCCGCAACATTTGGTGTTGGATGTATAGCTTCAGTTGATATGATTGGTTCGCTTTGTACACTTATGGCGCGTGGTGCAATTATAAGTATGTTCGTAGTTATCTTCATACTTCCATCATTGTTTGTATTATGTGATAAGCTCATTATCAATACAAGTATAGGATTTAAGCCTAAGAAGAATCAGGATATGTAATCAGAAAGATGTATGAACGGGTCAAAGGTGTATATGCCGTAACAGATATAAGAATATATCAGGAAGTAAGAAAATGGAGGAATAGTTATGGTTAAGAAGACTTTATTTAAATATAGTTCAGTATTATTAAGTGTTGTTCTTATTGCTTCAACACTTACAGGCTGTGGCACTAGCACAGCATATAATCAGACAGGCAGTGAGGTTGCAATAAGCAGTGAGGCTGCTTCTAATACAGAGAATATTATAACAAATGCTATTAAGAACGAGCTTTCAATATCAAATACAAGTACATTAAAGACAAATACAAGAGACGAGATGGTATATGTATTTGATAAGGCAGACGGAACTCAGGATCACGTTCTTGTAACAGAAAAGGTTACTGATTCTAAGGGCGAAACAACAACTAACCAGAGCACATCTGATAAGACTGCTCCTGTTCAATAAAGGTTACTTACAAGTTAAATGGTGTTGAAACTAAGCCAGAAGATATGATTGGCAAGAGTGGTAAGGTTACTATCAGATATGACTATACTAACAATGAGAAGAAGAATATAACAGTTAATGGAAAGTCACAGACAGCTTATGTTCCATTTACTATGATTACAGGAACACTTCTTCCAACAGATAAGTTCAGTAATGTAGAAGTTACTAACGGCAAGGTAAGCAAGGTTGGCGATAATATCATTGCACTTGGTATGCTATGCCAGGCTTAAAGGATACTTTAAACCTTAAGTTTGATGGTGAAAGCCTTGATATGGATATTCCAGAATACTTTGAAATATCAGCAGATGTAGAGGATTTCGAGCTTGATATGTCTATGTCAGTTGCTACAACAAGCACACTTAATGATATAGATACAGATGATTCTCACTTGCTAAGCTTGAAGATAAGATGAATGAGCTTCAGTCAGCAGCTGACCAGCTTACAGATGGAACAGTTACTCTCCAGAATGGTACACAGACACTTTCTGACAGTATTCCAGCACTTACAGATGGCGTGAACCAGTTAAATGATGGTGCAAGCAGCTTAAAGATGGTATCTATGCTTATACAGATGGTGCTACAGCTCTGGCAGCAGGTGCAGGACAGCTTAAGGATGGTATCAGTGCATACACAGCAGGAGCTAACCAGCTTGGTGCAGGTGCAGGACAGTTACAGTCAGGTTTAAAGACTTATACTGATGGTGTAGGAGCACTTAATGCAGGTTCAGGCACATTACAGAGTGGTCTTTCAACATATACAGGCGGTGTTGCCAGTGCGGCAGCAGGTGCAGTTTCATTACAGACAGGTTTAAAGGCTTATACAGATGGTGTTGCTAGTGCAGAGGCAGGAGCTTCACAATTAAATGAAGGAATAAAGAGCATTAAGACAGCACTTATTGGAAATGTTGTTAAGGAACTTGCAGCTAATTCAACAGCTTATAAGATGAATTCTGTAGCAGACTCAACAGGAAAGACTGTTATGGAGCAGGCAGCTGATTTACAGAAATTAGGAACAGCATTAGGCCTTAGTGATGTAACTATAGCAACAGACCTTAGTAATCTGGGTAAGAAGAGCAGTAGTGAGGCAGCAACAGATATATCGACTTATTTTGTAAAGTATCTTACAGCTTATACAACTAATATAATAACAGAGACATATACAGAAGCTGTGACAAGCGGTAAGCCATATACTCCACAGGTATCACAGGCTGGTTCAAAGGATTATGTATATGCTAACCAGTTAGGACTTCTTATTAAGGCTGCTGGTAATATAGGTGCTTCAAGTGCATTAGATGCAGTTGTTAGCAATCTTAGCAATAATGAAACTATTAATGCAGCATTAAAGCAGCTTACAGATGGAAGCCAGTCATTAACAGACGGACTTGGTGAACTTGTTAAGAATAACGATACACTTAACGCAGGTGCATCACAGCTTAATGCAGGACTTGCACAGCTTAGTGGTAACAATGATACACTTAATGGTGGTATAGCACAGATAAGTGCAGGACTTGCACAGCTTAGCGATAACAATGATACACTTAATGGTGGTATAGCACAGATAAGCGCAGGACTTGCACAGCTTAACGACAATAATGATACACTTAACGGTGGTATTGAACAGATTGCAGGCGGTTTCAGCACACTTAATTCTAACAACGAAGCTTTAAGAAGTGGTTCTACACAGCTTGCTGATGGAACATCAACACTTAAGTCATCTTCTGTAACTTTAGCAGATGGTGTAACACAGCTTAATGATGGTGCTATAACACTTAAAGATGGTATGGCAGAATTCAATGAGACAGGTATTAAAGCTATTACAAGTCTTGTTGGTGATGATGCTGATACAGCAGTAGATACAATCAAGGAAGTAATCAAGCTTGGTCAGAATTACAACACATTCCTTGGTAAGTCAGATGGTAAGGATAATTCAGTAACGTTTATATATAAGACAGCTGAATTAACTAAATAAGCTTACTTTTCCAAAACTCTCATATATAAATTATGCCGGCCCGGTCGGCGGAAAGATTAATAATCTTTCAAAAAACCCCACAGAAATTCATATCTGTGGGGTTTTTGCTATGCAGACAGTGCGTTAAAGGTTACGCAGCTGCGACAGTATAGTTATATGTTAATATAATTCCATAATCATTTTGAATGTTATGATATGCTTTTAAAATAATCTTCAAGTCTTGTAAATGTCTTAATAAGTACGGCGGCTTCATCTTCGCTTAAATCGTCAGTTATATGTTTAATCATATCCCGATGAAATCTCATATGGTGAGTGTATGCCGCATTACCCTTTGGTGTGAGGGAAGCATATACGACACGGCGGTCTTCTTCACTTCTTGTCCTTATTACATATCCCTTTTTAACAAGTCCGTTAATGCCGACTGTAAGAGTTCCCATAGTCACGCCTAAGGCCTTGGATATTGTTCCCATAGTGCGTGGCTCTTTAATTCCGATAGCTTCAATTATGTGCATATCAGTAACTGTGATGTCAGAAAATTCATCTGTAATTAAAGCCTTTTCTTCAATGTTCATTATATCATTGAATAAAGTTACTAAAATAGAGTTCAATGATTCGTAAATGTCCATAGGTATTACTTTCCTCGCTTCAAAATATTTTTAATTATACAATGAAATGGTGTGTTAATGCAACAAAATACTGCGGTATTTATGAGTTAATGCGTTAAATACAATTTGCAATTTTATAGGATAAGTAGTATCATTAAATGGAGTATTATTTTGACAATATAGAGCAATAAAAGTACAGATTATTGCCATAAAATATTACTTAATATCAGGTTTAAAGTTTAATGATAGATGGAGGCACGTATGAAGTTCATAGCAATTGGCGAATTGATGTTAAGATTGTCACCACCTAACTATGAGAAGATAGTTACAACCCACAATTTCATAGTTAACTATGGTGGAGCAGAAGCAACGTAGCAGTTTCACTCGCTAACCTTGGTGTAGATTCAACATTTTTTACAGTATTACCTAACACAGACCTTGGTAAGTCTTGTATCAACTACCTTAAGGCTAATGATGTACACACTAAGCACATTATCAAGTCTGACGGAAGAATGGGACTTTATTACCTTGAAGAAGGTGTTTCAGTAAGACCTTCACAGGTAATATATGATAGAGGAAGCTCAGCATTTGCTGAATATGATTATAAGGATGTAGATTTTGAGAACATCTTAAAGGATTATGACTGGTTACATTTAAGTGGCATCACACCAGCTCTTTCATATAACTGCCGTCGTCTTATAGATAAGGCTATCAAGGCAGCTAAGAAGCTTGGACTTACGGTAAGCTTTGATCCTAATTTCAGAAGTACATTATGGTCTTTTGAAACAGCAAGGGATGTACTCAGCAGATATCTTCCATATGTAGATGTACTTATAGGTATTGAGCCTATCCATGTATACAATGCAGATGGTACAGATGTTAAGGACGGCCTTACTATGGATCCATCATTTGAGGATATGGACAGAGTATTCAAGGCTATTGATGAGCAGTACCATATGAAAGCAATTGCAAGAACAGTACGTTATGTTCATTCAGGAAGTAATAACTCTCTTAAGGCTTTCTACTATGCTGACGGAAAGACTTACGAAAGCAAGACACTCAATTTTGAGATTGTTGACCGTGTTGGTGGTGGAGATGCATTCTCTTCTGGTCTTATCTATGCTCTTATGCAGAATGACTGGAAGCACGAAGATATCGTCAATTTCGCAGTAGCTTCTTCAGTAATGAAGCACGCTATCCGCGGCGATACTAACATCACAAGCGTTGACCAGAATTAAACGACTTATGAATAATGCTTCATTTGATGTGCAGAGATAATAAGCGTAGGTCATACAGAAGGAAGGTCTAAGGAAAATCAGTACTTGAATAATGATTTTCCCTAGACCTTCTTCATATGAGATTAATAACAGATAGATTATGGTTAATATACCGGAGGATATATGAAAAAAATAAAAGAACTTATGCCGGAGCATATGATTTAATGGAAAGCTTTCATTAAAACAGGCGATACCACTTGGACTTCAGCACGTTATGGCGATGTTTGTAGGAAATCTTACACCGTTGCTTATTATTACAGGAGCCTGTGGTATTGGAGCAGGAAGTGAGTATGCATCTATTCAGGTTGCACTTTTACAGAATGCTATGATTATAGCTGGTATTGTAACACTTATACAGTTGTTTTCAATTGGACCTGTTGGAGGCAAGGTGCCTATTATTATGGGTACAAGCTCTGGATTTATCGGAGTATTCAGCAGTATAACAAAGGTTATGGGAGGCGGAGTATTAGCCTATGGTGCAATTATGGAGCATCCATTATAGGTGGTCTTTTTGAAACTGTGCTTGGTGCATTTATTAAGCCTTTAAGAAGATTTTTCCCATCAGTTGTAACAGGAACTGTTGTGCTTTCTATTGGACTGTCACTTATTTCTGTTGGTATCAATTCATTCGGTGGTGGAAACGGGGCTAAAGACTTTGGCTCATTAGAGAATCTGTTTCTGGCGTTTGTTGTGCTTATTGTTATATTATTCGTTAAGCACTGGACAAAGGGATATCTTAGTTCATCATCTATACTGATTGGAATTATAGTTGGTTATATTGTAGCAGCTATTATGGGCTGTGTGCTTCCACATACAGCAGTTAATGCTGAGGGAGTTGAATATACTAAGTCATGGGTACTTAACTGGAATAAGGTTGCAGAAGCTAAGTGGATTGCGATTCCTAAGTTCATGCCAGTTAAGCCAGTGTTTGACTTAAGAGCAATACTTCCTGTGCTTGTTATGTTTGTTGTAACAGCAGTAGAAACTGTTGGAGATATATCAGGTGTTATGGTCGGTGGAGTAGGAAGAGAAGCGACAGATAAAGAACTTCAGGCGGAGTTATGTGTGATGGTTTAGGTTCATCGCTTGCAGCACTTTTCGGTGTGCTTCCTAATACATCATTCAGCCAGAATGTTGGCCTTGTTGCAATGACTAAGGTTGTTAACAGAATTGCACTTGCATCTGGTGCTGTATTCCTTATATTATGTGGTCTTATTCCTAAGCTTGGAGCATTAATATCAATCATGCCACAGTCAGTACTTGGTGGCGCGGCAGTTATGATGTTCTCATCAATTATTGTAAGTGGTATCCAGCTTATCACTAAGGAGCCGCTTGATGCAAGAAGGCTTTCTATTGTATCGGTTGCACTTGGTGTAGGCTATGGTATGGGTGTAAGCCCTGCAATCCTTGCACATACACCACAGGCAGTACAGCTTATGTTTGGTGAGTCTGGTATTGTTCCAGCAGCATTTGTAGCAATATTACTTAACATAATTCTTCCTAAGGATAAAGCTGAGGAAACGGTTAAAGAAGTTGTTTCAGAAGAAGCAGCAACAATAAAGGAAAAGGCTGTAACTAAATAAGGTACAGCAATTAGCGAAGATACCGGGAAAGACGAATAAGGTCATCAGGAGTATCAATATCATATAATTCATATTCATCCTGTGCAGGAACTAAAACAACCTGTGCAGGATATTTTTTGCAATAAAACCGCCACCCTTGCCCAGTGGAAGTGTAAGAAGCTCATTATAATAGCACTCAGGAAATATTACTGGTGCGCCTGCGTTTTCGTTGAAGCAAGCCGGCATATCTTATTAT
>ENA-OQAS01001538-OQAS01001538.1-human-gut-metagenome-genome-assembly--contig:-NODE-1538-length-10630-cov-1.857755_pt1 | contig 10630 bp, 14 predicted proteins | sample MGYA00242733_ERZ504523 | MGnify/ENA primary metagenome ERZ504523 (study PRJEB26092, sample SAMD00036239) | human gut metagenome | host: Homo sapiens | study: EMG produced TPA metagenomics assembly of... | reverse complement strand
TGTTTTTGTTTATATTTTTCTTTTTGTATAATTTCCCCGTTCATAGTCTTATATTTCCAAAACGATGACATCGCCCGCTGTATACAGAGGGAAATCTTCTTTCTGAAAACAGCAAATGGAAGGTTCGCTTGCGGTATTTTTGGGGCTGAGACGATTGAACCAGAAAATACACCAATAGAGATAAAACTAAGTAAAAATAGAAAAATAAATTTATTTAATGTTTTCATAAAATTTCGTAGCCTTCCTTTTGCTAGATATATTTTAGGACTTTTATAATCTTCAGGGTTTTCAATGATTCCTGTATTTATAAAAGCATCTTCATGTTTGACATATAAATCATAGCCCTTTCCATCTTTTCGCTTTATATAAAAAGAATTACTGCTGTCAGGTTTATCAAAAATAACAGTGCCATCATTGTCATAGTTTGGAGCTGGCGAACTTGGCTGAAAGATAAAGCACAGCGAAAGGGTGAACAATAAAGAAATAGATCCAATATGTATAAATTGTGAAAATAAATTTCTGCGAATCTTTGGACTATCACTGATAAGATCGCATCTTTCTCAATGTTTAAAATCGTACCTTCCTGAAAATGCAGTGTTGGAAGGGTGTGGAACGTATGAGTCTGTTTGGAAGTATTGAGAAGACTTAACATATAATTTGTTCTTGTAAGTTCATCTCTGTCTTTGGTAAGTCGGATATCATTTGCATATTCCGCAGTATCTTTGATCAGACGGCGAATCATATAAGAAAGAGGATTCCACCAGTAGATACATACAACGAGTTCCCAGAAAAAATCTTCCATAAGTCATGGTGTAGATAATGATTGAGTTCATGCATAAAAATAAAACGCAGATCCTGATCACTGTATTCTCTGTCAGGAAGAAGGATCACTGGATGGATCAGACCAGAAATTGCAGGACTAGAAAGGCCAGGCACCTGATAGATTAAAATCTGCTTCGTACAATGACATTCTTCCAAAATATCAGAAAAGATTCTTAATATTCTTATGTCATCGAGAGGGTCTAACTGATGAAGTAAATGACGATAGCGAACAAGTTTATAGAAATATAAAGTAAGTCTTAAACAACTTCCAAAGCAAAAAATGATCACAAGGATTGTCAGAAATTCCACAGATAAAATCTTCACCCTTAAAAGATCAAAAAGAAAAGGAAGAAATTTTAATGGGATTCAACATTGCTGCAAAATGAAAATTCCAAGGTAAAAGCATACGGATCATGACAACTCCGACAGCAAGATAAATCACAAAGGTTCCGTTTCTTAAGATAAATCGTTTGCTTCTGCAAAATACATAAAGATAAAGCATCATCAGACTGCCAAAAAGACAGCAGCTAAATACGGAACCATAATTCGCAGGTGTCATATCAAGACTTCCTTTCTAGAACTTCTTACGTTCCTCTAATTTCTCCTGTAAACGTTCGATCACTTTAATATCATTTTCAGACTCCACATATTGAAGAAGTATATTAGAAGATAAAAGATCTTTCAGCACTCCGTTGATATTCTCAGAAGCATAATCTTCAGAGGAAACAACAGGAATATAACGTCTGGTTAAAACCTTACCACTATATACAATGTCGGAAACTTCAATATAGTTTTTCTTAAGTAGAGAACGCAATGCAGATTGAACGGAATTCAGATTCAGTGAAGGATCAAGCTGAACAAAATCAGAAGCGATCATAGGCTCTTTTTATCCCATAATGTTTTCATGATATTTAATTGTGATGGTGTTAGTTTTTGGTATTTCATAAATCATTAACTCCTTGAGTTTATTTTATATGAATATATTTATATTTCAACAACTATTTAATTTAAAAAAATAAGTGTTTTAAATTAAAATAGTTGTTGAAAAAGAATCATAATATAGTAGAATAGAAAACGAAGATAATAAATATTGATACATGGTAGGTGGGGTATTATTAAATTTGTAATAATACCCTAATTTTTGTCAAGTAACAGGTCATATTTTCAATAAAACTCTTTATCATCAGGTTATCTACTACCAATATAACACAAAACATGGAGAAATGAATAGTCTGATAGAAGAAAGAAATACAGGGAAAATAATATGGCAGGAGTAATTTTAGATGCTGGCCACGGCGGTTATGATAATGGAGCCCAGTATGATGGAAGAAAGGAAAAAGACGACAATCTAAGACTGACACTCGCAGTCGGTCAGATTTTAGAGCAAAATGGCGTTCCAGTATCCTACACAAGACAAAGTGATATCTACCAGTCACCATCTGAAAAAGCAAGGCTTGGGAATGAAAGTGGAGCTGATTATTTTATCTCATTTCATAGAAATGCAAGTCCAAATGCGAATGAATATCAAGGCGTTGAAACACTGGTGTTTGATGATCATGGGATCAAAGCAGAGATGGCAAGAAATGTAAATGCGAACTTAGAACAAGTAGGATTTCGTAATATTGGAGTTAAAGAGCGCCCGAATCTTACTGTAATTAAGAAGAACAAAGATTCCTGCGATCTTGATCGAGGCAGGTTTTTTAAATTCAGATCAGGACAACGAGAGATTTGATGAGAAATTTCAAGAGATCGCACAAGCGATCGCAGATGGAATTATGGAAACGATCGGAGATGAAATGAAGTTCTGAAGGGAATCTATCGTGTCCAGATTGGTTTATACCGTAATTTTTCTAATGCACAGTATGTTCTGAATCGTGCGGTTGCAGATGGATACGAGGGGAATATCGTTTATAAGGATCCTTATTATGCAGTTCAGATCGGGGAATATAATACGCTTGATGAAGCGGTAAGATTGGAAAATGAATTGAAGAAAAAAGGCTATGATACACTTGTTATCAAGGAATGATCTTAATTTAGTAAGAAAAACACAAATACTGCAAGGTGCGCAGCCAATAGAAATTGTAAAAGATGGCACGCACCGGCAGTAAAAAAGTATCACAATATCCATTGTAAAAAATATAAAAAGAAAAAGCTAAAAAAGGCTTGACTTTTGTATAAAATGCTGATAAAATAAAAGCAAGTTAAGAAAATAAAGTGACTTAAATGATATGAATATTGAGGATTGTCACTGGTAATGCAGGCAAAACCGATTTTATAAGTGTGAAAGTGTTGACTTTCATATTTATAAAATCCGGTTTTCTTTTTATTTTAAAATAGAACATATAATATATATACTAGAAGAAAAGCTTCCAATGATCATGGAGAGAAGATTATGAAAATAGATAAGGTAATGAACAACAACGTAGTAAGCAGCATCGATGAAGATGGACAGGAAATCATTGTTGTTGGAACAGGAATTGGATTTCAGGGGAAGGAAGGAAAAGTAGTTGATAAGAAGAAGATTCAGAAGATTTTTCGATTAGAAGATCCGAAGATGATCCGGAAATTAAAAGAGATCTTACAAGATCTTCCGATGGAACAATTTGAGATTTCAACAGCGATCATAGAACATGCAAAGCAAAGTTTAGGAACAGAATTAAACGAGAATATTTATGTGACATTAACAGATCATATTCATTTTGCGATTCAGCGATATGAAGATCATATGAATTTTCCAAACCCGATGCTTAGGGAAGTAAGATTATTTTATGAGAAAGAATTTGCACTTGGAGAATACGCGTTAGGAATGATCAAACAGCGATTGAATATATCACTCCCATTAGATGATGCGGCATCCATTGCTTTACATATCGTGAGTGCAGAATTTGATACAAGAGTCAAAGATACTTTAAAGATCACTGAATTTTTAGAAGATGTTATGGAACAGATAAAGAACTACTTCCATTTGGAGATCGATACCCAGTCATTGAGTTATGAACGGTTTATCACACATTTGAAGTTTTTATCCAGAAAGTTATTTGCATCAGAACGAATGGATGATATGAACAATGATGTACAGGAGATGATCCAGAAGATTTGTCCGGAAGAATATCAGTGTGCAGGATATATTAAGACTTTTATTAAAGAAAGATACAAAAAAGATATGACATCAGCAGAAGTTGCATATTTAACGATGCATATCGAGAGGATCAGAAAAAGCAGTATAGAAAAAGGAGAAGAAGATGTTTGATTCATTAAAGAAGATGTTTGAGAAGAACGCAAAGACAATTTCATTAAAAGCAGTAGAAGATGGGAGAACAATCCCAATGGACGAAGTCAATGATCAGACATTCGCTCAGGAATTATTAGGACCAGGAATCGCAATTGTTCCATCCAATGGAACAGTCGTTTCTCCGATCAATGGAACGATCGCCACGGTAATGGATACAAAACATGCAGTCTGTATTCAGGGAGAAGACGGATTAGAGCTGATCGTTCATGCAGGACTTGATACCGTGGAATTAAATGGAAGTACTATCAGACATATAAAGAAATTGGAGATCAGGTAAAGGCAGGAGACGTTTTGTTGGAATTTGATCTTGAAGAGATTACAAAGGCGGGGTATGACGTCACAACGCCGATCGTAATAACGAACTTAGGTGATTATAAGATCACGAAGTGTTTGACAGGACAACAAGTAAAAGCAGGGGAAGAGGTGATACAGTTAACAAAACAATAACAAAGATGAGTAACTAAAAGAGAAGGAAAAGAACATGAAAAACTTAAAGTAAAAATGAAAGGGGACAATCTATATGAAATTTTTACAAAAATTAGGAAAAGCGTTAATGCTTCCAGTAGCATGCTTGCCAATCTGTGGTATTTTAATGGGAATCGGATATGCACTGTGTCCTGCAACCATGCAGGGTGGTGATATCACAGGTATTGGAAACCAGATCGGATTCTTCCTTGTAAAGGCAGGGGGAGCATTGATCGACAACATGGCATTACTGTTTGTTATCGGTGTCGGTGTTGGTATGGCAGACAAACATGATGGAACGGGTGGCCTGGCAGCTTTAGCATCATGCTGATGATCACAAATTGTTATCTACAGCAGTAGTAACAACAATCATGCCATCTATTGCAAAGAATGCAGATGCAACACTTGCATTTGATAAGATTTCCAATCCATTTATTGGTATCTTAGCCGGTGTGATCGGATCTATGTGTTATAACAAATTCAAAGATACTAAATTACCAGATTGGTTATCATTCTTTAGTGGTAAACGTTGCGTAGCATTATCGCTGGTGTTGTATCTATCATTGTATCAGTTGTATTACTGTTTGTATGGCCAGTTGTATTTACAGCATTGATCACAGTTGGTCAGTCTATTGCCAAGATGGGAGCTGTTGGAGCTGGTATTTATGCATTCTTAAACCGTCTGTTGATCCCAACAGGATTACATCATGCATTGAACAATGTATTTTGGTTTGACACGATCGGACTCGGAGATTTAACTCATTTCTGGGCAGGAGAAACATCTAAGAATGTATCATGGAGCCTTGGAATGTACATGTCAGGATTCTTCCCATGTATGATGTTCGGTATTCCAGGAGCAGCATTAGCAATGATCCAGACAGCAAAGAGTAACAAGAAAAAGATTGCCATCGGTTTAGTAGGATCCGCAGCTCTTTGTGCATTTGTCTGTGGTGTAACAGAACCATTTGAATTCGGATTTATGTTCTTAGCACCAGGTTATATGTTATCTACGCAATCCTTTACGGAATCTTTACAACGATCACAACACTGGTAGGATTCAGAGCAGGATTTAGTTTCTCAGCAGGAGCAACTGACCTTGTATTCTCATCTTCCTTACCAGCAGCACAGAAGACATGGATGATCATTCCTTTAGGAATCGCAGCATTTATCGTATTCTATGTAGTATTCCGTATCGCGATCACGAAATTTGATCTGAAAACACCAGGTCGTGAAGATGACGATCTTGATGAAGAAAATATTACATTAGCCAATGATGATTTTACAGCAATGGCAGCAGTCATCCTTGAAGGATTAGGTGGAAGTGCCAATGTTAAGAGTATTGATAACTGCATTACAAGACTTCGTCTGGAAATCAATGATGATAACAAAATAGATGAAGCGAAGATCAAATCTTCAGGAGCAGCAGGAATCATTCGTCCAGGAAAAGGTAACATTCAGGTTATCATTGGACCAAAAGTTCAGTTTGTTGCAGATGAGATGGAAAAATTATGTAAATAAGCCTTTATTGTTATTCATAGTTTTCTCCGAAAACGGGCCGGCGATATGCCGGCTCGTTTTGCGTTGATAATATAGAAATCTTTTTGTATAATGAAGATAGTTTTACAAAATGACAGGAAGGAGTTAGAAGATGGGTTTTTATTTAAATAACAAATCAAAAGTATCGTTATACAAAGTGAAATGCAAAGACCATATTTTGTAGATAAAACATTAATCTTATCAGAACTGTTTCCGTTTGTTGAGTCAGGAAATTCCCATATCTGTATTACAAGGCCAAGCGTTTTGGAAAGACAGTGATGGCAAATATGATAGGGCTTTTTTTGAAAAAGATGAAGATACGAAAGAGATATTTGATCAATTAAAAATCTCAAAAAGTCCAGAATATGAAAAACACAGAAATAAGCATGATGTGATCTATATTGATTTCAGTAAAATGCCAGAAGATTGTGACAGTTATGACCAGTACATCGGTAGAATCATCAATCGTTTAAAGAAAGATTTAATACGTGAGTATCCAGATGCAGATTATGAGGAAGAGGATGCATTGTGGGATATATTAGATTGTATCTTTGATATGTATGATGGACAAAGTTTATTTTTGTATGGATGAGTGGGATTGTGTATTTCATAAAACATTTATCACAAGAGAAGATCAACAAAAATACATTTCATTTTTAAGCAATTTGTTAAAAGATCATGGATATGTTGAATTGTCTTATATGACAGGAATTTTACCGATTGCTAAATATTCTAGTGGCTCTGAATTAAATATGTTTTTGGAATATACGATGGCATCTGAAGAAAAATTTAATGAGTATTTTGGATTTACAGAATCAGAGATAGATGATCTTTTTGCAAAATATTTAAAAATATGTGAAATACCTGCAATCACAAGAGAACAATTACGTTTATGGTATGATGGATATGCAACAAAAGCAGGAGAGAGAATGTACAATCCGAGGTCTGTGGTAACAGCTCTTTCCAATAATAATATTGGAAATTACTGGACGAGTTCAGGTCCGTATGATGAGATTTTTTACTATATCAAGAATAATGTAGCGGACGTAAAAGCAGATCTTGCATTGATGGTAGCAGGAGAAGCAGTGCAGGCGAAAGTTCGGGAATATGCAGCAGCATCAATGAATTTATCGACAAAGAATGAAATTTTTTCAGCGATGGTTGTATATGGATTCTTGAGTTATGAGAATGGAAAAGTAAGAATTCCTAACAAAGAATTAATGGAAAGTTTGATGAGATGCTGCAAAAAGAAAAATCTTTAGGTTATATTTATCGTTTAGCAAAAGAATCAGATAAGATGTTACAGGCAACATTAGCCAATGATACTCAAACAATGGAAAAATCTTATCGTATGTTCACGACACAGAAACACCGATTTTATCGTATAATCATGAAACAGAGTTATCAGCAATTGTGAATCTTGCCTACTTATCAGCAAGAGATCAGTATCGTATTGAAAGAGAAGATAAAGCTGGAAAAGGTTTTGTGGATTTTATTTTTTATCCATATGACAGGGCAGCAGATAGGGTGATTTTGGAATTAAAGGTAGATAAAACACCAGAATATGCAATCAGTCAGATTAAAGAAAAACAATATGCGCTAAGATTTAAGGGAAAACTGGCGGGAAAACAGCAGTTTACAGGAAGAATCCTGGCAGTTGGAATCAATTACGATAAGGAAACAAAACAGCATAGATGCAAAGTGGAAGAAATAAAATAAGAAAAGGTGAATAAAAGATAGATAATTGACAGTAACAGAATGGTCTTGCAGGAGATGATTATTAACTTGAAAGTACATTCAAAAATATGATCAAACAAAAATACACTGTGAAGGAAAAATCAGTTTCAGTAAAACAGGACAAAAAAGTCCTGTTTTATTTGATTGTATAGTATCAGACTGATAAAATAGAAGTAGAAAGAACAATACAAATGGGTAACGGAAATCGAGGTAATACAATGATCATAAAAAATGGACTGGTATTCACACCAGAAGGAAAATTTGAGAAAAAAGATCTTTATGTAGAAGGGGAATATGTAGCGAAAGAAACAACAGACAACAAAGAAGTAGAAGCTGAAGGATGCTATGTGATACCAGGACTTGTTGATATTCATTTTCATGGATGTGTCAGACATGATATGTGCGATGGAACCGAAGAATCCATTCAGGCACTGGCTGATTATGAAGCAGCCAATGGAGTATTAGCAATCTGTCCTGCGACAATGACGATTCCAGAAGAAGAACTATTTCAGGCAATGAAGGCAGCAAAAGAACATAAGAATGGAAAAGGTGCAGATCTTGTCGGGATCAATATGGAAGGGCCTTTTATAAACAAAGAGAAAAAAGGTGCCCAGAAAGAAGAAGACATCAAGCTGGCGGATATTGAATTATTCCATAAACTGCAGGAAGCAGCCGGTGGATTGATCAAATTAGTGGATCTTGCTCCAGAGACTGAAGGAGCTATGGATTTTATCGATCAAGTGAAAGATGAAGTGCATGTATCAATCGCACATACGATGGCTGATTATGATACAGCAAGTGAAGCAATCAGAAAAGGTGCCGATCATATCACACATTTGTATAATGCGATGCCACCGTTAAATCATAGAGAACCAGGGGTTATTGGAGCAGCAAGAGACAGCGATTGTTATGTAGAACTGATCTGTGATGGAGTTCATATTCACCCATCCTGTGTCAGAGCAACGTTTGAAATGTTTACGGACAAGAGGATCGTACTGATCAGTGACAGTATGATGGCAACGGGAATGGAAGATGGACAGTATGAATTAGGTGGACAGCCGGTGACTGTAGTAGGAAACCTTGCAACACTGACCGAAGGAGGAGCCATCGCAGGTTCTGCAACAAACTTGATGGATTGTATGAGAACTGTAGTCAAAGAAATGCATATTCCATTCGAAAGTGCAATCCAATGTGCAACTTTAAATCCAGCAAAATCCATTGGAATTGATGATAAATATGGAAGTCTTGAAGAAGGAAAATATGCGAATGCAGTAGTTTTAGATAAAGATTTAAATATTGTATCCATCATTCAGAAGGGGCAGGTAAAATAAAGAATATCAATTGAGATAAGAAAAAGAATTCTGTGTAGGCAGGATTCTTTTTATACAGGAATTCATAAAATGATAAAAACAAAGGGAGCAGAAAAATGCTTCGAAAAATCACGATCATGATCCTGCTGATCTTAACAGTAGTCTGGTTTACAAACAGTGACAGTATCCAGCCCGCCAGAGAATTTATACAAAACAACATTTATGTCTGGAGTGAAATGCAAGAGGAAAAACTTCCAATCTATTGTGTAGATACGCAGAAAAAACAAATAGCACTGACATTTGATACTGCATGGGGGAATGAAGATATACCACAGATTCTCAAAATATTAAAACAGGAAAATGTAAAAGCAACCTTTTTTCTTCTGTGGAGACTGGATCAGCAAATATCCAGCTGATATCAAAACAATCTATGAGGAAGGACATGATATTGCAAGTCATGGAGATCATCATAAATACATGACAAAATTAACAGACAAACAGCAGCAGGAAGAAATTCAAGGAGTGACACAGAAGATTCAAGGATTGTTAGGTATCAAAATAGATCTTTTCCGAGCACCATATGGAGATTACAACGAATCTGTCGTACGGAATGCAAGAAAAATGAATTATTATATCATTCAGTGGAACGTAGATAGCTTAGACTGGCAGGAACCAACAAAGGAACAGCTGATCAAGAAGGTTTGTGGACACAAAAATTTATCACCTGGAAGCATTATCTTAATGCATACTGGAACAAAATGCACAAAGCAAGCATTAAAACAGATCATAAGAAATATCAAAGCAAAAGGATATGAATTCGTGTCGGTTTCCAGATTAATTTATCGGAGCAACTACCGTATTGATCCAACAGGGAAACAGATAAAATTGTGAAATATCAAAAAATCATCAAAACGAACGGAGAAATCCTATAAAAACACTCGAAATCTTGACAACTAAATAACAAATATTACATAATAAAAAGACGAAAAAAAGAAAAACGAAACGCATAATTTCATGGTAATCTGTACATACAGATTTTAAATTGGAATCAGGTGCAAATCCTGAGCGGTCCCGCCGCCGTAATAGGGAGTCAAGGTAATATACCACTGGGAAACTGGGAAGGTGCCAAGACGATGATCTTAAGCCGGAATACTTGCCATGATCTAAGGATATACTTTGCGAGCGACGAAGTCGTCCTCATGGTGCCAGAATGACAAAAGATAAGATGATAAAATGTAGTCTTTTTAGAAATGAATAAGAATGCATGTCTTTTTGTTATGTAAATAAGCCAGAGTAGATCCTTTTATGCTGTATACGTGGGAGATCTATTTTATGAAAAAAATATATGGTATGGCTGATTTCTGCATTGATGGTAGTATCGATGACAGCCTGTTCAAATACACAGAAGAAAGATACAAAAGATCAGGCACAGATAACAACGGCAGAAAAAGAGAAGGCAACGCAGACA
>ENA-OQAS01001537-OQAS01001537.1-human-gut-metagenome-genome-assembly--contig:-NODE-1537-length-10631-cov-2.573877_pt1 | contig 10631 bp, 18 predicted proteins | sample MGYA00242733_ERZ504523 | MGnify/ENA primary metagenome ERZ504523 (study PRJEB26092, sample SAMD00036239) | human gut metagenome | host: Homo sapiens | study: EMG produced TPA metagenomics assembly of... | reverse complement strand
TCATCGCTATCTACAAATGCAATATAGTTGCCCAATGCAATATCAATGCCCGCATTTCTTGCAGAAGACAATCCCCCATTTTTTTTATGGATCACACGTACTCTCGTGTTTTTTCTTGCATAATCATCACACATCTTTCCAGATGAATCCGTAGACCCATCATCAACCAAGATGACTTCATAGTTTTGCCAAGTTTGCGCCAAAATACTTTCAACGCATTCTGGCAAAAAGGCTCAACATTGTATACGGGTACTACAACCGAAACAAAAGTTTTTTTCATAAGAGTCCTTTGTGTTAACAATCAAATATATTCATCAATTTCTTGGCAGCCTTATCTACTGTGTAATCCGAGTTTAACAATTCATCCATTCCGTCATATCGATTCATTGGCTTTGACAAAATAACATTCGCCCATTTTTCTGCACCATCTTCTAATTTAATGAAGCAAACATTCCCCGTCAAATTCGTTTCCTCCGGCACAATATTTTCGATGCAAAACACGGCAATCCTGCCGCTTGAGCCTCTAAAAGAACAATTCCAAAACCCTCAAACCTTGATGGAACCAAAAAACAATCCATCGCTTGCATATAATTTTCAACATTAGAAACAGCGCCTGTCATAATAACGCTCTTTTGCAAATGCAGTGCCCTAATTTGATTCTCTATCTCCTTTCGCATCACGCCGTCTCCAACCATCAGTAATTTTGTCCTTGGCTCTTTCTTATGTACGTCTTCAAAAATATGAAGCAAATACTCTGGATTCTTTTGTGCAACCAATCTTCCGCAAAAGCCTAAAACGATTTCTTGATCTGATATTTGATACTTCATTCGAACAGCATCACGTTTTTCTTTAGAAAAAGCAAACTTTTCAAACGGAACTGCATTTGGAATAACTGTAAAATTTTCCTTCTCCATTTTAAAAAGCCACTTTCCAGCTTGTTCTGAGCAAGCAAGATAATCTGTCACATACTTGTCTTTTGACAAGTAAAAAAATCGTTCATATATTTTATCTTTTAAACCAAAAGGTCTATTGTAGTCGCTATTATGTGCATGAATCACCCGATACTGCAATTTCATTTTTTTTTGCTGCAATAATCAATCGATATGCCGTATCCACACTTTGCCAATTCACATAAACCCCATCCCACTCAGGATGTTTAGAAATCAATTTCTCAGGCGAGATGAAATCAGCATCTTTTTTTCACTATATTTATAATATTCACAATATATTTTTCCCCCAAGCGCCTCTATTTGATTTCTATATGAAATATCCCCTATATCATGCGGAAATAAAAAATCAAATTGGATCTCTGTCCTATCAATTGCCTGATACATCGTCATCAAATAACGTTCTGTCCCACCGAACGTTTCTGAACAACCGTATACACAAATCCTTTTCATATACTCTTCTGTACTCCTTCTCGTTCACGACATTCCATTTCTACATGCCTACTATTTTCAAAAAGCTCATTAACAAGCAATATCACAAATAACATATACACATTTAAACCGTGAACCTCTGTAATTCCATAAATCCCCCATGCAACAATCGCAAAATTAAAACTATCATTTCTTTTTCGAGCAAGACGATAAAAGAGTACAGCAATAACAAGAAGCCATATAGCACCTTGTCGCATCAGAATATCTGTATAAATATTATCAAACGTAAAAGCGTTCAGACCATAAACAGCATCATACTGAATCTTCACATCTGTTAGATTTTTTCCAAAGAGGCTTAGCCCATAGTGTTCATACGCATATGCACCCAAACGTATTCTTCCCGAAAGAATAGCGTCCAACGACACCGCAAAAACATTTTTTCCTTTTTGGTAGAGCATCACCATCATCATCGATAAAAACGAAAGCATGGGCACAATGGTCATCGCCAACCACCTTAAAAGGAGCGATATTTTCTTTGGAAATCTTCTATACAGTGCTAAAATCATCAATAAAATAGCAATCGCTATTTTCATTTGTTCTTGTCCTCGTTATGCTATAATTGATCAATGAAATAATAAATATCACTGCGAGTCCAGTATAATTAATCTCAGAAAAAGTGAAGCCAGATCCACATCAACAAAAGATTAAACAACAAAATCGAAAAGCGATTCGGATGTCCAAATCCCATGTCATATCTCACAACTCCGTTTATTATTTTTGCGTATGTATCTCCTGTCAGAGGAATTCTCAGCAGTGCATACAGTAAATGCAATCCAAAGAAAAGACTTGCGTATCTAAAGATGAAATTGATAACATCCTCTGTTTTTTCACCTCGGATTGCCAAGCAAGTGACTACTGTAATAAAAATATTATAATTGCCAACCAGAAGTATACTGCTCAATGCCAATATTGAAAACAAAACATAATAGAAAAATTCTTTCTTCCTATAATAACGCATTCTTAAGCAATGAGAAAACAAGCAGGCAATACCCAACATTGCTAGCATCGTATCAAAATTATCGTTATAAAATGGCAGAATACTGGACGCTTCCCCATAAACCTTCAGCATTAAAATTAAAATTCCAAGATATAGTTCATTTTTTATTTTAGGGAGTGCAAATTTTTTATTCATCTGTACGCCTCACTATATTTAGCAAATATCCAGCTGTTGCGTTTTTCTTTGCGTGGATACGACCAGGATTTCCCAGTACAACAGAGTGATCCGGAACACAAAAATTGATGAATGAATTTGCAGCACAAAGAACATCATCTCCAATTGTCACTTTCCCGACGATCACTGCATTCAAACCAATATAAGCTAAATCTCCAATCACTGGTGCTCCTTCTGTATCGCATCCAATCGTTGCGCCTTTATACATCGTTACATTTTTTCCGATTTTTGCTCTTGAGTTAATTGTAATGTTGTATGCATGATCCATTGAAAATCCCCCCCCGATTTCAACTGTATAGGGTATTTCAATGTGATAATGCTTTCGTAGATCTTTTAGGATTAACTTGTACAGAATCGTCAACCAGCTCTTTGTTTTAATTTTTCGCCAGCAAAACATATACAAAAATCGATAATCTCGAAACGATTTTATCGTCACTTTTTCGCTACCGAACAACCGATAGTGATCCATTTGGATATCTGTCATCGTGCGTCCTTTCTTTGTGCTGGAACACCCACCAATACAGAGTTCTTCTGTTCACATGATTTGTTAACAACTGCATTTGCGCCAATCTTACAGCCATCTGCTATCACGACCCGGCCAAAAATCTTAGCTCCTGGCCCCAAATAAATGTTATCCCCTAACACAGGCACCCCCCCCGACGTTTTCACCATTTGCGCCAATTACTACGCCTACATGTATACGGCAGTCTTTACCTATTTTTGCGTTTCCATTGACCACAATCGTTCCAAGGTGAGCAATGCTTAATCCTTTATCAAAAACATTAACCGGTATATGAATACCGTATCTGCACTGTTTGCGTTTTAATCTTAATAAGTAAAAAATTTTTCTTATCTTATGACCACAATTGATATGATACTCTGTTTTTCTAAGCAGAATTAAATACCTTGCAATAATTTGAGACTCATACAAATCAACCGGGATCTTTAATAGTATTGGATGATCAAAATTTCGAGTTTCGTATTCAATATACCTTTTCAACTCATCCTTTGTTCTTATCATTCTTCTCTACCTTTCAAAAACAAAAGATATTCATGCAACTGCTGCATTAATTTTTCAATGCTAAAATCCCGAGCACGTTCCACAGCATTTTTTTGGATTTCCAAACGTTGCTCCTTTGACATTGTACTGCACACATACTTTATTATATTTGCAAGTGCATCCGAATCTTCTGCCTCAAACAGAAATCCATTTTTTTACTCTCTATAATCTCAGGAATAGCTCCACGATTGCTGGCAATACAAATTTTGCCATAGCTCAACGCTTCTGCTATCGTTATACCAAATCCCTCTTGCCAAATAGCAGGATGCACAAAAATATCCGCCCGCTCCAACCATTCCTTAACATTGCTTTGATTTCCATAAAACCGCACACAACATTCGATTTGGAGTCTATTACTCAATTTTTCCAGCTCCGCTCTATACGGGCCATCACCTATAATCTGCACTTCATAGGAATTTTTGTCTTTTAATCTTTCTATAGTCATTTAAGAGTACTTGAACTCCTTTTTTTCGATAAGGCGTCCTACATAAATAATTTTCACAGGGTTATTCAAATTTCCATTATGTAATTTGACTGGATTTGGACATTCAACGCCGTTATATATAATTTTCACTTTATTCTCAGGAATATCTGCATGCTCTACTATTGTTTTTTTACAAATCCGGATATTGCTATAGCACCATCACATTTTTTCAGAAGTTCATTATACACACTTTTCCTGGCCAGGCTATGTTTTGTTATTTCATCATAAACGTTATGAACATAAACAACTACTTTAGCTTCATGTGACAGTTTTAAATATAGCAGCATCGAAAGCCATACCAATGGAGAAGGGTGATGAATAATAATCGCATCAATCCGCTTTTCATTTGTCAATTCTTTAATTGCATTATAAAGTTTTATGATATCCTTATTCTCAAAACCCAAACATATTACATTCAATCCAGCTTCTTTCATTAAATCGTAAAAGATGCCACCCTCATGTATAAAGACAAAATAATGCTTGTCGTTTCTCGCATTTACACCAATATCCTTACATAGTTTTTCGATCCCCCCCGTATTTCCAGAATACTCCAAATGTAAAATATTCATTGCATCCTTTATCTGCCTTTCACTAATTGAGTTCAGCCTATATTGCTCCTGCAATTTCTAAAATTATAATTCACAAATTTCTATAAATCTTTGTGTTATCTTTTCTGGTGTATAATTCATAATAATTGTTTGCTTAGCAGCTTTAGATAAACTCAGTCTCAATTCATTCTGCTCAATAAGTTTTTCCAGTGCCTGTTCAAGTCTATTCTTGTCACCTGTCGGCACAAGAATTCCATTTTTACCATCCTCTATAATATCTGATGGACCCGTTGGACAATCTGTTGAAATACACGGCAAACCTATCGCCATCGCTTCCAATAGGGTATTGGGCATACCTTCAAAATCCGATGAAGTACGAACGCAGACGCCCCTCCATATATTTCGTTGTAGTCACTACTACGTCCCTTCAAAAAAGCAACCCGTCCCAAATTTATGCGATCTATATGTTCTTGAAGCTGTTTTTCCAATGATCCTTCTCCATAAATTTCCAACCTTATATTTTCGTACTTTTCAGATACCATCGCTACGGAATCGATTAACAAATCAAAATTTTTTGGTTTTCTAAACGACCAACACCCACAACCTTAAATTGAGATTTATCTTCACAACGCTGCACCTGCAGTAATTCCAAAGACACTGGATTTGGTAATACTTTAATCTTCTCCCACTGTGCTTCTGGAAAATACTGTTTCTGTTGCTTATTTTGCACAATTGTCAATCTTGATTTTTGTACCAGCCTGTTTCGGTATTTCTTCATTACACTGTTTTGGGGGAAAACTGTGGGATTGTTTCTTACCGTTTGAATCACACGCTCTTTCAGACTTAACCCCATCAAAGCAAAGTCCGTTCTTACACATGTTGTCCACAAAAATGGAAGTATATAATCCGGATTCTGTCGGACAATTTCTTTTCTAAGCTTTCTTGCCAATTTAATAAGATATATTGCGCTCATCTTTTCTCTGTATTCTGTTTCATTTAAGTTTGACAAGCAAACAACTTCGACATCATTATTTATTGGATACTCTTTTTCCGTTCGAAAGTGTGTCACAATTACTGCATTGCGATTCCGTTTCACCAGTTCACTTGCTAATATCGAAACCACTCGCTCAGCACCACCTTTTGACAATGATGGTACAACAAAAAGATACTTCTTTTTCATCTTCAATCCCTACCAAACAAGTCCCTCGTATAAACCTTTTCCTTCACATCGTCCAAACACTTGTCATAACGGTTTGCAATGATTGCATGGCTCTGTTTTTTGAACTCCTCTAAATTATTAACAACTCGACTACCAAAGAAAGTATCGCCGTCCTTCAGGGTCGGCTCATAGATGATGACTGTTGCACCTTGGCCTTAATACGCTTCATAACTCCCTGAATGGAACTCTGGCGGAAGTTATCGCTGTTGCTCTTCATCGTCAGACGGTAAACGCCAACCACAACTTCTTTTTCCTTGCTCTCATCCCAGCTATCATTTGCTTCATAAGCACCAGCAATTTCAAGCACACGATCCGCAATAAATCTTACGAGTGCGGTTGCTCTCAACGATTGCTTCAATCAAGTTCTCCGGTACATCGGCATAATTTGCAAGCAGCTGTTTAGTGTCCTTGGGCAGGCAGTACCCGCCGTAACCGAAGCTGGGATTGTTGTAATGAGTACCGATACGCGGATCAAGGCAGACGCCGTTGATAATCTGCTGAGTATTCAGCCCCTTCATCTCTGCATAGGTATCCAGTTCATTGAAGTAGCTAACACGCAGAGCCAGATAAGTATTAGCAAACAACTTAACCGCTTCTGCTTCGGTAAAGCCCATGAACAGAGTGTCAATGTTTTCCTTGATTGCACCTTCCTGAAGCAATTCAGCAAAAGTATGTGCAGCTTTTACCAGCCGAGCGTTTTCTACATCCGTACCAACGATGATACGGGAAGGGTAAAGGTTATCATACAGAGCCTTGCTCTCACGCAGAAATTCCGGGCTGAAGATAATATTGTCGCAGTGATATTTTTCGCGGACACTTGCTGTGAAGCCAACAGGAATCGTGGACTTTATCACCATAATTGCTTCCGGGTTGTACTCGATAACCAGCTTTATCACAGCTTCCACAGCGCTGGTGTCAAAAAAGTTTTTCTTGCTGTCATAGTTGGTAGGAGCTGCAATGACAACAAAATCAGCATCAGAATACGCTTCCTTGGCATCCAGAGTTGCAGTCAGATCCAGCTCCTTTTCTGCCAGATACTTCTCAATGTACTCATCCCGAATCGGAGATTTCTTGTTATTGATCATCTCCACCTTCTCAGGAACGATATCCAAAGCCGTTACCTGATGGTGCTGTGCCAGCAACACTGCCAGCGAAAGCCCAACATATCCCGTACCGGCCACGGCAATTTTCAAATCTTTAAACTCCTTCATTATTACTTTCTCCCTTGTATACTTATCTTGAGAACACACTCTTCACATACTCATAGCTGTTAATATCGCCAATGTCATACCGTTTTCCCGGCATAACGTAAGCGTGCATTGGGGTCTGTTTGCTCAGCCATGCGGCAAAGCTACCTGGTGCGTCATAACCGCAGCCATTGTCCAGTGCTTCCTGAATCCGCTTTACATCACAGGCACGGTAGCAATAGAACGGCGGCACAGCCAGATTTCCTTTCGGCTCTTTCGGCTTTTCCTCATAGCTGGTAATCAGGTCATTGCCATCCAACGTGATGATCGCCGTTTTCTGCTGCTTTTTCAGTTCATTTTCCACATGGCACATCACACAGGAAGTATCCTTTTCCTTTGCGAACTCCACGAACTTGGAAAGACTGAAATCCAGCACATTGTCGCCAGCCATAACCAGCAAATCATCAGCTAAATTCAGCTTTTCCACCGCCAGCTGAATATCTTTGACTGCTCCCAGACGAGTTTCATTGGTGCTTGTGCCATCGTCGATTACAGTGATTTCATAGGGCCGCGTTCTTACCTTCTCGTTCTTCCAGTTCTCAAAATGCTGTGCAAACTTGTGGTTGGAAATCACCACAAATTCATCAATGCCGGTAGTGTCCACCAAATCATCCACCAACCAATCAAGGATGGACTTCTCGCCCACTTTCAGGAGCGGCTTCGGGAAATTCTCGGTCAGTGGATAAAGCCGTGTAGCGTAGCCCGCTGCCAAAATCAAGCATTTCATCTGTGTACTCTCCTCTTACAGTTCCACACCATCGGCACTCTCGCACAGATGGAAACTGTACTTACCTTCCAGTGCCGGGAACTCTTTCAAATACGCTACTGTCACCCTTGCTTCAATATCTTTGGCCTTGTCCGGGTCGATCAGTGCCATACAGCAGCCTTTGAATCCTGCACCAGAGAAGCGACCACCGTAGATACCATCGGTATCAGCCATGATTTCATATAGCTTTTTCAGTTCATCGCAGCCACACTCGTAGCTGTAAATAGAGGATTTTCCGCTTTACAAAACAAGCTGACCGTAGCCCTCCAAATCACCTTTACGCCACAGTTCTGCACCCTTTTCGGCACGGGCGAACTCGCTATAATAGTGTTCTGCTCGTCTGCGCCACAGTTCTGGCAGACGGTCTTTATAGGCTTCAAACACCTCATACGGCACATCGCGCAGTCGGGTATTTGCAAAGGTGTCATAGTCCATGCCTGCATAGCCCATCAGTGCATAGGCCGCAGCCTTGCACTCGTCCTGCCGCAGATTGTACTTGGAGTTTTTAAGTGAACGCTCCAAACCAGAGAAGAAAATTGCAACCTTGTAGGGCTTCATCTTCTCGTTGGTAGGGATCAGTTCATAGCTGTCATCTTTCGTGTCGAGGTACAGTAGATGGTTTTTCTTAGAAAGAACTTCGCAGCTCTGGTCGAGCTTGCCGCAAGAAACGCCAACATACTGGTTTTCCGCCGCCTTTGCCGTGAGAATCATCTCCATCGCTCCAGCTGGATGCCGTTCACTTTACACAATGCAGACAAAAAGCAAATAATGACCGAAGCCGACGAGGACAAACCGCCAATCGGCAGGCTACCCTCGATGATGCCAGACAGACCAACTTTCAGGCGGTACTTTTCTCCCAGCATCTTTGCAGCACCACGCAGATGATCAGCCCAGTCTCCCTGCTTTTCTTCCGGCACTGCATTTACAAAGAACTGGGCACGCTTCGGGAAGTTCAACGACTGCAGCTCCACCACACCATTCTGTTTCGGGTGGTAGGCCATGTGGATTCCCTTGTCGATTGCCAGACCATTGATTTTTCCGTACTGATGGTCGATATGCGCTCCAAGCGGACTGATACGGTACGGGCAGAACGCCACATCAAACGGCTCCTGATGGTATAATTCCTTGTAAACCTCAACACACTTCATCGGTTTGTTTTCCTATTCTTCGTTATTTGTAAAACTTTGCGTACCACTCAGCGAACTTCCGTAAACCCTCGCGCAAGCTCGTAGAGGCTTATATCCGAAGTCACGCTCCAGCGCGCTGGTATCTGCATAGGTCACCGGTACATCACCAGGTTGCATCGGAACCAACTCCTTGTGAGCCTCGAAGTCATAATCTTCCGGCAGAACCTTTGCTCTAACCAACTCCTCACTCAGAATCTGCACGAAGTCCAGCAGGTTCTCAGGGTTCTGATTACCGATGTTGTAAACTGCATACGGCGGAATCGGCAGACCATCTTCACCGTTCTTCTTGTCCGGTGCCTTCTTCATCACACGGACAACGCCCTCAACAATGTCATCCACATAAGTAAAGTCACGCTTGCAGTTGCCATAGTTGAAGATCTTGATGGTTTCACCCTTCACCAGTTTGTTGGTAAAGCCAAAATAAGCCATGTCAGGACGACCTGCAGGACCGTACACTGTGAAGAAGCGCAGACCAGTGGAAGGAATGTTGTAGAGCTTGGAGTAGGCGTGTGCCATCAGTTCATTGGATTTCTTAGTTGCCGCATACAAAGATACCGGGTTATCAACTTGTCATCCGTGCTGTACGGAACCTTCTTGTTGGAACCGTAGACTGAGGAAGAAGAAGCATACACAAGATGCTCCAGATTCTCACAGTGACGGCAGGCTTCGAGGATATTGAAAAAGCCGACCAAGTTGGATTCCACATAAGCATCCGGGTTGGTGATGGAGTAACGCACACCAGCCTGTGCCGCAAGGTTAACGACCACAGACGGCTTGTACTTCTCGAACAGTTCAGTGATTAGTGCCTTATCAGCGATATTGCCTTTAACAAAAGCAAATGTGGGATACTTGGCCAGCTCGTTCAGACGGAACTCTTTCAGTGCCACGTCATAGTAATCATTCATGTTGTCAATGCCGATAACCGTAGCGGAAGGTGCTTCCTGATAGATTCGCTTCACAAGGTTGGAACCTATAAAGCCCGCTGCGCCTGTGACTAAAATAGTTTTATTATCCAAATTTATTGTACTCATTGCATTTGTCTCCTTATTAGTTTTAGAAGAGTGTATATTGTGTCTTACTATTTTTATTGGAACAGTTGACTCTAATATATTATTTTCTTGTGTATAACTTCATCGTTTTCTTTACGACATCATCCCAGTTATATTTCTCGCAGATAAAGTCAGCTGCCTGATTCTTCATTTTCATAACCATTTCAGGATGGTCACAGGCATCTTGCAGTTTTTCTCGCAAGTCCTCTACATCTGACTTTTTGAAAATCAATGCCTTATCTTCCACAACCTCTGTGCACTCCGGAATATCCGAAACCAAACAGCAGTTGCCGTAGCTCATTGCTTCCAGTAGACTTAGCGGCATTCCTTCCAGATCGGACGGCAGCGTGTAGATGTAAGCGTTGCTGTACAGTTCATCCAGCATTACTCCCTGCACAAACCCAGTAAACGAGAATCCGATCGTCACCTTCGCCAGTTCTTTCAATTCCCTCATAAAGGAA
>ENA-OQAS01001536-OQAS01001536.1-human-gut-metagenome-genome-assembly--contig:-NODE-1536-length-10635-cov-2.202322_pt1 | contig 10635 bp, 14 predicted proteins | sample MGYA00242733_ERZ504523 | MGnify/ENA primary metagenome ERZ504523 (study PRJEB26092, sample SAMD00036239) | human gut metagenome | host: Homo sapiens | study: EMG produced TPA metagenomics assembly of... | reverse complement strand
TGAAGCAGTCATAGAGGAATCTTTGGAAGATCTGTCGGCATTTACTGTAAATCTGAAACGCAGAGAGGCGCGGATCATTATGTCTATGAGTGTGGAATGCAAAACAGATCTGCAGGAAATTGCAAGACGATATGGAGCTTATGCGGAGCAGGATTTTGACGGATCATGGCTGCTTTCTCTGATTCTGGGAGGAGGTGGCGGCAAATGATAAAAACATTTGAAAACTGTTCACCGGAGTATCAGATTACGATTGTTTGGTTTTTTATTTTTTGACTTTGCTGTGTATGATTCTGGTTATTTATGAAGGAACAGGAAAAAGACAAAGAAGATGTTGCTGCCGGACAGTGTATTGCTTATAGTTATTTTCCTTATAACAGCTGTCTTGTGTGTGGGGCAACGGACGTTTTACGAAGAAGATTCCATGATATTATTTAAAATACCGTATGTGATTTTAATTGTTATAGGAATTGGTGTTTTTTATATGTGGGATTGAAGATTTTTGGAATTTATAAGTACGCAAGAGCTGCCTGAGGGAAAATGCAGTTCAGGAAAGTCTGGACAATTTGCCGAGCGGAATTGTTTTTTTTGATGGGAACGGAATGCCTAAACTGATGAATCGGAAAATGTATCAAATTTGCCAGAATCTGGCGGGAAGAGATATACAGAATATTACAGAACTGAAGGAAGCACTGGGACATCCTCTGAAAGAGAATGTATTTTATGATGTTGATTTGAAAGTATACTGCTTTGCGGATGGAAGTGTGTGGAAATTTTCAGAGAAAGAGATTATTACGACAGCCGGAGATCATTTTTTTCAAGTTCTTGCTTCTGAAGTGTCGGAATTATATCGGAACAAAGTGTTGCTGAAGGAAGAAAATCAGAAACTTCAGGAAATGTCTGTGGCTATGAAAGAACTTTCTAAGAATGTAATAACGCTGACCAGAGAAGAAGAAATGTTATCTATGAAAATGAGAGTGCATGATAATCTGGGATATAGCGTCCTGGCGGCACAGCGGATGTTGCTGCGCGAATCGGAAGCAGACCGGGATGTTTTCCTTTCGCAATGGAAGCAGACATTAGACTTGCTGAATAAAGATAACGAGTCTGTGAAAGGCGAACAACTGCACAGGCAGGTGCAGGAAAGAGCGGAGATTTTGGGTGTGAAAATCATTTATACAGGAGAACAAGTCTGGGAATCTCATATTTTCGAACTGATGGATATAATACTTTTGGAGGCACTTTCCAACTGTGTCCGCCATGCAGGGGCAAGCGAACTGTATGTAAAATGCAGTAGTGGGGAACAAGAATGGATTATGGTGATTACAGATAATGGACAAACAACGGAGAAGGATGTCAAAGAAGGAGGAGGATTATCCGGTATACGAAAAAGGGTGGAGCAATGTGGAGGTACATTGAGAATTTGTGCGGAGTCAAAATTTTCAATAATCGTTAAGATACCAAAGGAGGTGCGGAGATGATACGGGTACTAATCGTGGAAGACCAGCGTATGGCTCGGGAAGATATGGAAAATTATATTCAGTCCAGTGGGAGATATTGTCTGGCGGCTTCTATCACAAACGCAGCTATGGCAGAAACCGTATGCAGACAGAGCAGGTGTGAACTTGTCTTGATGGATGTCTGTACGGAGAATGATGAGAGTGGTCTTGTGGCAGCGGAGAAGATTAAAAAGACAATGCCCCAGATAAAAGTAATTATCGTGACTTCTTTAGTAGAGTGCAGTTTTATTGACAGGGCGCGCAAAGCGGGAGTAGAAAGTTTTTGGTATAAAGATGCCGGTAAAGAAGAACTGTTGGAGGTTATGGATCGTACGATGAAAGGGGAGAACGTGTATCCGGATGCTCCGCCGGTTGTGATGATCGGAACGGCGAAAAGCTGTGATTTTACACCTGGAGAATTAGCAGTTCTGCGATTAGTGGTGGAAGGAGAATCCTATAAAAAAATTGCAGAGAGCTTGTGTATATCACCGGAAACTGTAAAATGGCATATCAAAAATATGTTGCAGAAAACGAATTTTGATTCCAAAACGAAATTGGCGGTAGCTGTTACAAAGAAAAATCTGATTATAAATGGATTTTAAAAATAGCATTTTACTACCATATGGGGAGTGCTTAAGACTCTGAAAACCGATATCATATACTATGTAAAAGTGTCTCAATCCGATGGTTCTGTTCTTTGTTGAGATGTCAGATTGTTTATAAGACACTGTCTGGAAAGGAGATAAATAATATGAGATATATTATGAGAAAAACCTGCCTGTTCTTGGTAATGATTGCGGTTATAGTTTTTACAGGGTGTGGGCAGAAGAAAAACGAAGATCCGGTAACCGTTACATTGTGGCATGTATATGGCGGACAGACAGAATCGCCATTAAACGATCTGATTGATGAATTTAATGAAACGATTGGAAAAGAGGAAAATATCCGAGTACAGGTTGGCAGTGTTACAAATACGAATACGATACATGAAAATGTACTGGCATCCGCATTTGGGAGATCCGGGAGCCTCTAAACTGCCGGATATGTTTGTTTCCTATCCTAAAACAGTTCTGGCGATGCCGGATGATACGGAACTTGTAGATTATTATGATTATTTTACAGAAGAAGAACTGAACGAATTTATTCCGGCTTTTTTGGAAGAAGGTGTTATTCATGAAAGACTTTCCATTTTGCCGGTAGCAAAATCAACGGAAGTTATGTTTATCAATAAAACAGCATTTGATCGTTTCGCGAAAGAAACAGGAGCGAAGATGGAAGATTTAAAAACATGGGAAGGACTCTTCGCAATGGCAGAACAATATGCTGCATGGACAGATAATCAGACGCCGGACATTCCTGATGATGGAAAGAATTTTTTCGTTCATGATTATCATTTTAACTATTTTCAGGTAGGTGTAGAATCTCTGGGTGAAAATTTCTTTAAGGGAGAAAATCTGGCTTTCGGACCGGAATTTCAAACAGTATGGGAACCTTATGCAAAAGCGACACTGTCCGGAGGAGTATGGCTTCGCAGCGGTTATGCAACGGAACCTTTGCGAACGGGAGATTCGATTGTATCGGTGGCTTCGTCAGCCAGCGTGTTGTATTATTCAGACGAAGTTACGTATGCGGATAATACATCGGAAAAAGTAGAGATTGTTTCTATGCCATGTCCCGTATTTGCCAGGGGAGAAACGATGGTCATGCAGCGGGGTGCCGGTATTTGTACGGTAAAATCTACACCGGAAAAGAAAAAGCCAGTATTACGTTTCTTAAATGGCTGACGGCGGCCCAAAAGAATGTGGAATTTGTGACCAGTCTTGGATATATGCCGGTAAAGCAGGAAGCTTTCGATGTTTACCTTCCGGAGGCGATCGAGAAGTTAAGTGATCCGATGTATGTATCCCTGTATCAGGCTTTTTTAAAGACGCAGGAGAACTATACATTTTATACTGCTCCGAAATTGGATTCCTATCTGGATCTGGAAACAAAGTTTGAAGAACATTATCAGGCAAACCCTGTCAGTAAAGCGGTTGGAGTGGCAGGAACATCCGGAAGATATGGATAAACTTGTTTCAGAGACATTAGAGGATTTCAAAGCAGCATACACACAATAATGTCTGCCGGATCGGCAAAAAGAGGTGGCTGACATATGGGAGAAAAGAAAATAAATTTTTGGAAGATTATAAAAGGAATAAAGAGACAAAGCATCCGTATGCAGCAAAGACTGATTGTTTATTGGTGCGTGGTGATTTTAACACTTTTTTAGTGACAGTTCTATTACTTAGTATTTTGGGAGTCCTTCCGGGAATGGATTTTAAAGTACGGGAAATGTTGTCTGCCCAGCAGAAAAATACGTTGTCAACTATGACAGAGCAGACTGATATTATGATGGCGAGAAGTATTTCTTTATCGGAAGATATTACAAAAGAATTGAACCAATGCCTGACAGCCAATGGAAAGACATTTTCAAATTTGAATGATAATCCTCAGCTGATCATGGATTTAGAGGCTGCGCTGTATCCCTCCTTAAAATCTGCATTGGATGTGAAATATTGCAGTGGAGTTTTTGTTGTATTGGATGCAACGGTAAATACGAAGACGGAATATGCAGATACATCCCGCATGGGAATTTACCTGCGGCTGTCTGATTTAAAGGCAGTAAATACAAGCAAACAGCACGTAGTTTTTTCAGGGGAAATGCTGATATTGCAAGAGCAGAGCAGGTACAGCTCCATAACCGTTGGAATTTAGAATTTGATACGTCCGCATTGTCGGGGTATGAACAGATTATGCAGTTTGATGGAAACCGGCTGGTAGAGAGCTGCCTGTGGACAGACCGGCTGGAGCTGAGTGATACATGGGAGGATGTGCAGCTTTTATATGTCCCGGTTTTAGACAGTACCGGAAAAGTACGCGGTTTGTGCGGTATGGAGATGAGTAATCTGTATTTCAGGCTGTCTTATCCTATGGTGGAAGGTTCCTGTGGGAATATAGTGACAGTACTGGCTCCTGTGGACAAAAAAGGAAACATCTATCTGGATAAGGCGATGTTCGGAGATACAAAAGAAACGTATCTTTCACCATCAGGAACGATGACAGTGAAGAAAGGAAAATATTATAATACATATTCTACGCTTTCGGGAATTATATAGGCAGGCATGAACTGCTTGAATTGAAGAGCTGTAATGGGATGCCGCTTGCGGTATTGACATTGATATCAGAAGCGAATTATGAAAAATTAACAGCGGACAATCGAAGGGACTGGATCATCGGTACGTTGTTATTCCTGATTTTATTATTGGTTGTTTCTGTCGGTATGTCCCATCGTTTTGTGAAGCCGATTCTTCGGAGTTTAAAAGCACTGCAGGAGGATACGCTGACGGACGAAAACTTATCAGGCATTTCAGAAGTGGATGCACTGGTTGATTTTATGCAGAAAAAAAGGAATACGGAGAAACTGGAAAATGGAGGCATTCCTCCGAATATAGAAGAAATGCTCAAGGCGTTTGCTTTGCGTGTGGAAACTCTGACTCCGTCAGAGAGGATGGTTCTTCAGTATTATGTTGATGGATATACGATACAGGAGATTGCTTCTTTGCTTTATATCAGTATTGGAACAGCGAGAAAGCATAATACAAATATGAATCGAAAACTGGGGATAACTGTCAGAGAGGAATTAATGCTGTATATTGAGTTATTTCGAAAATGCGATCAGTTAGATAAGCTGACATATAGCAGAACTGAGTAAACGGAAAAGAGTCTTTACAGGCTCTTTTTTAGTTTAACCGTCAGATATCTTTTGCATTTTCACAAAGAGGAATTACATATATGGCGGATAAATAAAAATGATATACTATATATAGTATACTAATCGTTCGTATTTTGGTGAATAGGCATAATATACGAATGGCGACCATAGTATTTGCTTTCTGAATCTGCTACGCTTTTATTACGAAATGGTGGCCGCCCGATAAAAGAAAAAATAAAGGAAATGGATAAGGAGGGAGAACTGAGAGTGGATGGTGATAGAGCAAGGAGGTCAACAAGGAGGTTAAAATGTGGAATATATTACGAAGAAGGATTTAATAGATTGTTCTACACCGGATGAGTTTTGCTTTTCGCTATGCTGCATGGAATGTAAAACAGTATGGAAAAGCACACCAATTCGTTTTTCCAAAGCGGGGAAAAACCGGAAATGAAAATCGGAAGATTATTTATGATACGCTTTATGACCGGGAAAAGAATTTAGCATTTCAAAAAGCATTGAATCAGGCGAAAGAGATCTTTAATATTTGTCCGATATGTAAGCGTCTTGTATGTGACCATTGCTTTTTAATCTGTGATGATCTGGATATGTGTGTGCAATGTGCTACAAAGCTTAATGAAAAAGGATACTGTTGTAGGATGAAACAAAAAAGAAAATGAAAAAGAAAGGAGAACTTTGTTATGAAAAATATGAGATTTTAGGAGGAAATTTACCAGTTGTTGTATGTGAATTATCAGCAGGAGAATCTATGATCACAGAAAGTGGAAGTATGAGCTGGATGAGCCCGAACATGAAAATGGAGACGATTTCCGGAGGCGGAATGAAGAAAATGTTCGGCAGACTGATGTCTGGTGATTCTGCGTTTCAAAACAGATATACCGCAGAAGGTGCAGACGGAATGATTGCATTTGCATCAAGTTTTCCGGGAGCGATCAAAGCATTGGAGATTAGCAACGGTCACTCCATGATCGTGCAGAAGAGTGCATTCCTTGCTTCAGAAGAAGGCGTAGAACTGTCCATGCATTTTCAGAAAAAATTAGGGAAAGGCATATTTGGAGGAGAGGGTTTCATTATGCAGAGATTGAGCGGAAATGGAACCGCGTTTGTAGAAATTGATGGACATGCAGTGGAGTATGATTTGAGTGCAGGACAGGAAATTTTGATCAGTACGGGGTACTTAGCGGCAATGGAAGAAACCTGCACTATGGATGTTGTAGCTGTAAAAGGAGTAAAAAATATGCTGATTGGAGGAGAAGGCATTTTTAATACCGTTGTGAAAGGACCGGGAAAGGTGATCTTGCAGACAATGCCAATCAGTAAGGTGGCAGAATTGCTGACTCCTTTTTTTTGCAGATAAGAAGTAATTGAAAGGGGAGAAGATTATGAGAAAGAAGTTGAATTTGTTATTTGGACTGGTGCTTATTATCAGTATGATAGCGCTGATTGGTTGTGGAGGCTCCGGAAAAACAGGAGAGAAGAACCTGTATGAAGGAAAATGGGTAGCGGTGTCCGCTCAGATGATGGGAATGTCTGTCAGTATAGATGAAACTTTCGGAGGTGCTTTTGAATTTGAAGTAAAAACAACGGAAAAGTTTCCTTTCAGTTGGAGACACTACCGGGAATGGAAAATGGTCTGTCGAAGATAATCAGTTTATCTTGAGCATCGAAGGAGAAGAGATGGTGGGAATCATCGGAAAAGATATTATTTCTTTTGATAATATGCTCGAGATGGGAGTAAAGGTGATTTTTGCAAAGGATGGAACGGATGCAATGGATCCGGCACTCTATCTGACAGAGGAGGAAAATGCAGTCATAGGTGAGTGGGCTGCAGAAAGCGTGGAAGAACTTTTAGGAGACGGACCTCAGACTTTTATGGAAGGAGTAGACAACATCAATGATGCACTGCGTCTTGATTTCAAAAGTGACCGTAATGTAACAGTTATTTATAAAGGGGAGGAGATTGGGACTTTCCCATGGTCAGTTGCACTGGGATATTGTTCGATTGAATCAGAAAATCCATCTCTTACAGTGATGATAAATGACGATGGTACTTTGAAAGTAGACTACAGTGATGATGATGACTACTACACATTCCACTGTGTAAAAAGTGACAGTGAATAACTGAAAAGGATGTGGAAATCATGAAAGGAGGGAAGACGCCATGAAAAAGAAACTATGGTGTGTGCTGTGTATCATGATATGCATGATGATGATAGCGGCATGTGGACAAAAAAAGAATCCGGAGAAGAAAAAATCGGAAAAAGCAGAGCAGGAAGAAACAGAATTTAAAGACAGAGAAAGTCTTAAATTAAGTTTATTTACAGTGTATTATCCGAAGGCATGGAACTACGATAAAGAGAATATGAAGAAAGATGAAGAATATTCTTACGTTAGATTTTTTGATGGAGATACAGTAGATGGATCCGAGAATGTCATTTCTATAGAAGCGACCAAGGAGGATTCATATACATATCGAAAGAGTTTAATTGCCTTTGGAGTGGATTTAGAGGCATATGCTGAAGGAAAAATGGACACTGTAACAATAGGAAATGCAGAATATACAGCAATGCCGGAAAGTAATTCCATAGAAAAAACGTATATGTATCGTTATGAACAGTCTGGCACATCCTATGATATCAGAGTAAGAGGACAGGAAATAGATGATTCTGACAAAGAATTGTTAGAAGGAATTGTGCTGAAATTAGAGGATGAAGGAAATAAAGACGCACCATGGCCATGGAGGGAGAGCCTGTTGAACCTGTATTGGCAGAGCAGATGGTAGGTTCTTATACAATCGTTCCGAAATATATCCCATTTAAAGAAGCACAGGGAGTTATGCAGATTATGGATCATCAGTTTGTAAAACAGGGCAATCAAGTGTTCCATTTGCTGGAGAACAAACTGGATACTTATGAATATTCAGAAAGTGGACTTGAATTCGTATCTTCGATGGAATTAGACGATGATTTTGAATATTTGTCTGGGGACAGCAGTGGAATGTTATATCTTTCGCCTGGAATTGGAGATGTAATTGGCGTAAAAGATGGGAAAAAGGCACTTCAGACAACAGTAGACGGAGATCTGAATATGCATCCATCCGGAGAATGGGGAATCAGTTTCTGGGTGAACAGTGATACTCAGAAGATTGCGAATCAAGGCGGTAACCTGACGGCAGAACCGTGGATACTGACCGGATTAAATAAAGATGAAGAACGCAAGGGACTGTTTTCTATGATAGATGACGTACAGATCACGAATAGTCATATTATGGTTGCCGGCTCCATGGCTGTGGAAGATGAAGGCACAAAAATTGTTGTCTATGATTATGATGGCAATCAGCTTTTGAAATTAGGTGGAGAAGATATCAGTTCTCCGGACAAGCTCGGTTCCATTACAGGCATGGCGGAAACAGAAAATGGTTTTGTGGCTGCAGATGGAAATATGCGTGAAATACAATTTTGGGCAAAAGATGGAACGCACGTAGGTGCAATTTCTACAGAGGACATATTTGGTGTCAGTTATCCATGGCTGGAAGATATGCAGCTTTAGATGACGGCTCTCTGTTAATTATGCTGACACAGGAACGAGACGACGGATCAGCAAATGAATTGATGTTTTTCAGATTGACAGGATTTTAATTGAAAAAATAAAAATCGCTTGCCGGCAGAAATTTATCTGCGGCAAGCGATTTTTCTGTTTCCTGTTTCCAATATAAAGGTAGAATTTTATCACATCAGTGAATCAATTTTCATATTTATCGTATACAGATATATACAACATAAATGGCATAGAGGATCAACATCAGGATCCCCTCCTTTTTATCGAGTGCTTTTTTGGTCCATGCCATAATTGGTCCTATGTCAAGAAAAAGTACAAATTAAATGTAACCAATTTCCCATTTTTTGTAATTGTTAACTCGCTAAGTTTGTTACGTCCGTTTCCAAGTTTTTCAGATATTGTTCCTCATATTCATTTGGAGACAAATATCCACAATGACTATGAATATGGACTGTATTATAGAATGTTTCAATATATCTGGACTGTTTTGCTTTTTCAATTACGACAGTAGTGTTTGTACTCCTTCCGCATATCGGTATGGGGATAGTTGCAGTGCTTGAGGTCGTGAAATGTGGATTACAGGATTTTATCCTGGGATGATGGTGGAAAACTTTTGAGTATGCTATACATAGAAAGGCAAAAATAGATGATGGAAGAATTATATAAAGTGATGGACGATTTACTGGATGTAGAATTTTAGATGAAATCAGGGATAGATCTCCTGAAAGAATTGGAAGAGTTTTATTTGTCGAATCCTGAAACAAAAGCGTCTGAAGCAAGAAAACTTGCAGTGTTGATCAAGGGATATTTGCAGTCGATGAAGTCAAATATTCGAGAAATCATTCGTTATATTGATGATACAACACTTGAGAAATCAAATGAGGAAAAGAAAGACGAACAGGAAGCTGAGAGTACCATGTCAGAGAAAGTGCAAGAATTTGTAAATCTGACAATTACAGAGCATACGGGAAAAGCGTATTCGGAATGGAAGTTAAATCAGGATAAAGAGGCGGTAAGTGAGATTGATAAGAAATACCAGAAATTACTGGAAACGTTATCCCCAGAACAGGAAGAAGTGATTACGAAATACTGTAATGCAATTTTCAGCAGTGGAGCAGATACAGAAGAGTTTTTCTATCGGTTGGGATTAAAAGATGGACTGAATCTGAAAAATACGGTAAAATCTGTATTAGAAATGCTATCATGAAATCGGAATTTATCAGAAAATGAGGAATAGTTGAAATGGAGGCGCTATAATAGCATGAAGATTGAAGGGAACCAGAAAGAACTGGATGCAATGGTAGAATTTCATAAGGGAAACCGTGTCGAGGGGCTGAGACTGCAAGAAGAATTTGCAGCGGAATTTCGTAAGGAGTATAAAGACAAAGATCACTGTCCTTGCCTGAAAGCCTGTCGTTATCACGGAAACTGTAAGGAATGTGTAGCAATCCACAGAGCGCATCAGGAACATGTTCCTAATTGTATGCGACCATTGATTAATAAAAAATTGAAATTGATGTCAGAATTAACAGAGCATACCTTGGCAAATGAAATAGAAGCTCCACATGAGATTTTAAGAAAATAGGCAAGTCAAATTCAAGTTTACAGAACTGAATCAAAAGAGCTCGAAGGAGCTCTTTTTCCTTTTTTTATAATAGTATCATTATGGTATAATAGAGACATTAAAATCGGAATTTCAGGAGGTGTTTTTATGCCACAAATGAATAAGGGAGGAAAATTTATTTTCGGGAAATCACTCATTCGGACGGATGGAACATTGCGGATTCCACCGCAGGCAATGGAAGAATATCA
>ENA-OQAS01001535-OQAS01001535.1-human-gut-metagenome-genome-assembly--contig:-NODE-1535-length-10637-cov-1.246337_pt1 | contig 10637 bp, 16 predicted proteins | sample MGYA00242733_ERZ504523 | MGnify/ENA primary metagenome ERZ504523 (study PRJEB26092, sample SAMD00036239) | human gut metagenome | host: Homo sapiens | study: EMG produced TPA metagenomics assembly of... | reverse complement strand
AAGGTTACAAGCTCCAGCATTGCTCCGACACGCTTTTGAATTTCCTTATCTGAAAATTTCTTTATCTTCAATCCGAATGCAATATTATCATACACATTCAAATGAGGAAAAAGTGCGTATCTCTGAAACACCGTATTAACATTACGTTTATAAGGAGGTATATTATTAATCTCCTTACCGTCGAACCTGACAATACCGCTGTCAGGCTTCAAAAACCCACCTATAATTCTAAGTGTGGTTGTCTTTCCGCAGCCCGATGGGCCGAGAAACGTTACAAACTCTTTGTCCTTAATGTCAAGATTGATGTCGTTTAAAATCTTCTCACCGTCAAAGGAAACGGCAATGTTTTCAAGACTAATAATATTTTTGTTCAATTCTCTACCTCCCGATAAATTTTAAATAAATTTTATTTCGCATAAATGCAAAAAAAATTATATCATACTTTGTATTACGTTTGCAACAAAAAAAACAATGTTTTTTTCATAATATTAACGTAGAAATCAGTTACGGTATTTATGACTTCCACTTAAACAACAGCACACCGCCTATCATAAGTGTCATTCCGATGTATTTATTCCAAGTAAACGCGACCTTTTCGCTTCCCATAAGACCGAATGCATCAATCAACGCCGCAACGAAAAGCTGTGAAATCAATATAATTGAAATTGCCACCGTAGGACTTAATTTGCCTATACCGAGCATAACCGTTACGGTTATAATTATCCCTAGTACACCGCCCAAAAGATAGAATTTATTCACGTCCGCTATACCTTTAAAACTGCCTTTGCCCATTATCCACACCGCAATAAGCGACAATAAAAATGCCGTCCCCTGAACGAATGCGTTTTGATTCGTATATTCCTATTTTATCCGAAAGACGTGTATTCATAACACCCTGTATACTCATTGACGCACCCGCTATTATACTGAAAATTATTCCTGCCATAGTTAAGCCACTCTCCTTTATTTTAGCTTACCCCATAAAGAAAAATTTATCCAAAAAAAATGAAAAAAGCACCTAAATAAGTGCTTTTCATTTTGCTATGTATAGGATAAAGGGTAGAATGTAATTTCTTTCTACAAATATATTATAGCATACTGCAAAACACTTTGCAAGTTCTTTTTTAGAAAAATTTAAACTTTTTTCCAACCCTATTATCCGTTTTAATATATCCTCTGTCTTAACTGTATAGGGGGAGATTAATTTCTTGTTAAAACAGTCGGATATTATTAAACCTTTATTTTCCGTAAAACTCTGTTGCGGCAAGTGACAATACAATGTTCAAATTACCGTTTCTGCATCTTAATTCGTCAATAAACTTCTTTTCATCGGCATCTTTATTCATATTAACCGAATATGTAAGTTCATACAGTGAGCCCAAATCTGTTGTTCTGACCTTTTGTAATGTGTAATCTTTTGAGTATTTCTTGATTATTTCATCAAATATACTCATAGTCAAGATTTTCGGGAATGGTAATTTTCAAATTTTTAGCCGTTGTATTAGGCTTACCGAATTTGATTTTTGAAATCACAATCATAAACAGGCAAAGCAACAAAACAAATAATGCTCCGTATCCGTAAAGACCTACACCGCACGCAAGACCTGCCGCAATATCAAAGAAAATATATCCTATATCCTCCGGATCGCCGGGTGCCGAACGGAAACGAATAATTGACAATGTTCCCGCAAGAGAAAATGCTCTCGCCACATTACTTCCCACAAACAAAATTATAACCGTCAAAATTATCGGCAACATTGTAAGCGTAATCGCAAAATTCTGCTGATATTTATTTTTATGTGTACCCATATATGTAAGACTTATAACAAGTCCGAATATAAGTGCCGCTGCCATTGCGACTATTGCCATAGACAAGGTTAGCGTTATGCCTGAATCCGATGTTGATGTTATTGAATTTATTAAATTATCCATTCTCTTTTATCCTCCCATATTATACTGCTTGTTTTTGATTTCCGAATACAAATATTTTTTGTTTCGGCATTTCCTTTTGTCTTGCCATCATATTTTTGTACTCCGTACCGTATTTTGAAAAACTTGATGAACGAATTTCAAATTCCGAAAGCATTTCGCAAAGCCACAACGGTTTTGCCAAACTTGTTTTTATTTCCATAAGCCACACGTCACTGTCTAAAAGTCTTTTTCCGTGGTCGCCCGACTCCAGCAATAAATCACTTCTTCTTGTACGAATGTTTGTATCAAACGATATTCTCAAATCGTCATTGCCTTTTTCAAAATAAGCCAATCTGTCATATGCGATATAGACTTTCGGCTCAAGGTCGTACAAATTAAGGCAATATTCAAGTTCATTTAAAACCTGACCGTTCATATAATCCTGTAATTCCGGTTTCACTCCTGTTTCAGTAAAATCATATGCCTCTCCAAGTTCCAATGTTGTACGGCGTTTATTCACAAGACCTCTGTATTTCTTCTTTATTTCAAGAAACACCTTTGAATCCATATCCGGTACACCGTAAGAACGAAGTCTTAACTTTTCCTTATATGCCGGTTTTGAAAGCGACTCTCTTATAAGAGAATTGTCTTTCGTGTCGTAATAAATATTTGCTATGGTATAAAGCGAATGTTCGCCGCAATGCGAATCAAGTTCCATATGCTCATCCATAATCTCCAAAACCTTATTAAAAGTTTTCGTGTCGAGCTTATATTTATGCTCATAACGATTAAAATCTCTATTGCCATAAGTCTCATCTCCTCTTTTATCCTTTCGTTGATTTCATTGTACGGTATAATCCTTAAATAAACCTTAAAATGTAAAATTAATTTCAGGAAACTTTCTCCGGTGAAATTTCTACTATATAATACGTAAAAAAACTTTTAAAATTAAGGTACATTTAAGAAAATATGCTATAATATAGATATAAAATGATAAAAGAGGGTGAGCGAATGCGAATACTGGTTGTAGAGGACGAGCTTCATTTATCAGAAGCTTTATCACATATATTAAAGAAAAACAATTACACCGTTGACGTTGCAAACGACGGTGAAACAGGACTTGACGACGCATTAAGCGGTATATATGACGTCATTGTCCTTGATATAATGTTACCTAAAATGGACGGTATAACCGTTTTAAAAACCTTGCGTTCGGAGGGTTTTGACACACCTGTTATACTTCTTACCGCAAAAAATGAAAATTTCCGACAAGTTCTCGGACTTGACAGCGGTGCAGACGATTACCTCGCAAAGCCGTTTAACACCGAAGAACTGCTTGCAAGAATAAGGCATTAGGCCGCAGACGCGGTGAAATAGTTTCAAACACAAATACTATCTCATACGGCGATATAACTCTTAACACTTCTTCATTAAAGCTGACGGCAGGTGCGTCGGAAATAACTCTTACATTAAAAGAAAGCGAACTGCTTGAACATTTAATGTTACACAAAGAAATGGTTTGTTCAAAGGAACAGATTATAGAAAAATTATGGGGTTTTGATTCTGAGGCTGAATCCAATCACGTTGAAGTATATATATCATTTCTCCGCAAAAAACTTGCTTCGTACATTCAAAGGTGTCCATTAACACCATAAGAGGTGTCGGCTACACTTTAAGCGAATAGGGGGACTTGGGTATGTTTAAAAAAACTTAGAAATAAACTTCTTATAATAAACACGCTCATAATTGCGGCACTTGTTTTATCGAGTTTTTCCGTTATTTATATTATGACGGCTCAAAACGTAAACAAAAGCATATCGCAAAAACTTGACAGAGCGATTGAATTTATTCGTCCCGACCACAATCCGCGGCAGAAAGACAATATGCAAAAGCCGATTGACGATGTACCGCCCAACCAAAACGGCGATGTACCGCCCAATCCGAATACAGTCGACCCAAATGCGGACAACATAAACAAAAAATGACAAGCAAAAGCAGGAATTTTCGCTTACTTTCACTGTCACAACCGATACGGACGGCAATGTTGAAAAAGTCAACGCACCATTGATTTAACCGAAGATTTCTATACAGACAAAATAAACGACATTATTTACGGTTCGGAGGACAAAGGACAAATCCGTTCGTCAAACGGTTACTGGTCATACAAAGTTGTACCGCTTGATACAGGTTTTATAATTGCATTTACGGAATGTCAAGCCGAACACGCAATGCTTAGAAATTTATTTTTGATACTTCTTTTAGTCGGCGTAGTTGCACTTACGGTAGCATTTTTAATCAGTCTGTCGTCCGCAAACCGTTCAATCAACCGGTTGAAGAATCGTACAACAAGCAAAACAGTTTGTCGCAGACGCGTCACACGAACTGAAAACACCGCTTACAACAATTAACACAAATGTTGACGTAACTTCTGTCACATCAGGAAAACACTATAAGCGAAAGAAAAAAAATGGCTTGATTACATTAAAACAGAGACTGAAAGAATGACAAAACTCACAAATGACCTACTTTATCTCGCAAGAATTGACCACGACGACGGAAACGTGATTTCAGCAAGGTTTCATTTTCGGAGGCAGCCGAAAGCGTTATACTTCTTATGGAGGCAGTCATTTTTGAAAACAACGTAAACCTTACTTACGACATCACTCCCGATTTATTCGTAAACGGCTCGACCGAACAGCTTAAACAGCTTGTTATGATACTTCTTGACAACGCAGTCAAATACACACCGAAATCCGGCGACATTAATATAACTCTTACTCACGAATCATCTGATGCGGTATTGACAGTCAGAAATACAGGTGTCGGAATTTCTGAGGACGCACAAAAACAAATATTTGAACGTTTCTATCGTGAGGACAAGTCAAGAGCAAGAGAAAGCGGCGGTTACGGGCTTGGTCTTGCAATAGCAAAAGCTATCACAACCGCTTGCAAAGGCAGTATTAAGGTTTACTCAAAAAGAATGAATATACGGAATTTACCGTTAAAATACCTGTGGCGAAGTAAAGCCCCCTCCGTCACTCGTACCTCGTGACACTTCCCCTCAAGGGGAGGCAACAAAAAGACGACTTCTCAGTCGTCTTTTTTTGTTACTCAACGATTAACTTATTTATATTAACAACGTCACCTGCACCCATTGTAAATACAATATCGCCCTCTTTGACGTTCTTTTTCAAAAACTCGGCAATATCCTCGAATTTATCGATATACTGTGCATTTACTCCGCGTTTCTTAATATCCTCCGCAAGATTTTCAGGTTTTGTAACACCGTCAAACTTTTCACGTGCAGCATATATATGTGTCAAAATCAATTCGTCCGCATCATCAAATGCACCGACAAATTCGTCCCACAATGTTCTTGTTCGTGAGAAAGTGTGCGGCTGGAACACGCACCAAACTTTATTGTGCGGGAATTTTTGTGCCGCGTGAAGTGTCGCTTTTATTTCTGTCGGGTGGTGTGCATAGTCGTCAATCACAACCGCACCGTTTAAAAATCCTTTTTTCTCAAAACGTCTGTGCGTACCTTTAAATGTTTCAATCCCCTTTGCGGCAGTTTCCGCGTCAACGCCCATAAGATTACATACCGCAACCGTGGCAAGCGAATTTAAAATATTGTGTTCGCCCGGAACATTAAGTTTTATATGACAAACCTTTTCACCGTTTTTCATAACGTCAAAGCTCGGAAAACCTGCGTGATACACAATGTTTTCAGGGTAATAATCAAACTTGCTTTCCATTCCGTAAGTGATTATGTTAAGGTCATCTGCGTTTTCAAGCACTTTTTGAACATTCTTATCTCCGCCCATTGCAACGACATAACCTATATCCTTTGTCAAGTAGCAAACTGTCTGAAACTTGCGATTATTTCGTCAATTCCCGAAAAGAAGTCAAGATGATCTTCCTCAACATTTGTTATAAGGGCGATTGTAGGATAAAATTTCAAAAAGCTGTTTGTGTATTCACAAGCCTCTGTAACAAAATAATCTGATTTACCCGTTCTGATATTTCCGCCGATTAAATCAAGCTCACCGCCTACGCTGATTGTAGGGTCAAGATTTGCACCGATAAGTGCGTGTGCAAGCATTGATGTTGTCGTTGTCTTGCCGTGCGTTCCGCTTACGCCGACGGCGTGCTTGTAATTTTTCATTATCGCACCCAAAAACTCGGCTCTGTCTATAAGGCGAATGCCTTTTCCTTTGCAAGCACAATTTCGGGATTATCGCTTTTGCCGCCGCCGTATATACAACAAGCGATGCCTTATTTATGCCGTCCTCGTTAACGGCACCGTGACCGTACACAATTATCCGCACCCATATTTTCAAGCTTTTCGGTTATAGCACTCTTATTCCAGTCCGAGCCGGAACGCCGTAGCCGTCTTTAAGCACAATTTGTGCCAAACCGCTCATACTTATTCCGCCTATACCGATAAAATGTATATTTGCCGTCTTATCTATATCAGACATTTGAAATCTATTCATCATATATCCCCTCGTATCTCATATTAATATATTAATTATATACCTTTATCAACAAATTGAAAACCCTTTTTTATAAATTTGCCCAATTAAAAATCATATCTTGTAATTTTTTCGCCATTTTCACCATAAAATCTGTGAAAAGCACTTGACAAATTGAGCGAATTGCTATATTATTAAATTAGTAAAATTTGTCGGAAGGTGATGAAAAACATGGAAATTACAGACATCAGAATTAAAAAAGTAGCCAGCGAAGGAAAATGAAAGCTGTCGCATCTGTTACATTTGACAATGCGTTTGCTGTCCATGACGTAAGGTTATTGAAGGTCCGGAAAAGCTGTTTGTTGCTATGCCAAGCAGAAGAACTCCTGACGGTGAGTACAGAGATATTGCTCATCCGATAAACAGTGATATGAGAAATATGCTCGAAAGCAAGGTTCTTGCCGCATATGATGCGATTGAAGACGAGCCTGCTCCGGAAACAGCTGAATAATATAAAAGACAGATTACTTTTTGTAATCTGTCTTTTATATTATTTTATTCCAAAGCATTTTTTTGCATTTTCATATGTTGCACTTTCGATTTCTTCAACAGAAATACCCTTTACCGCCGCAAGTTTTTCGGCAACATAGTGGATATAAAGCGAACTGTTTCGCTTTCCTCTGTGCGGTTCCGGTGTAAGGTACGGCGAATCGGTTTCAATAACAATTCTGTCAAGCGGTACATACTTCGCCACTTCAACAGGTCTTACCGACTTTTTAAACGTAAGTGAACCGCCGAACGCGATATACATTCCCCAATCAAGTATTTCCTTTGCCATTTCAACACTTCCCGCATAGCAATGGAATACTCCTCCGACTTCGCTCACCTTATGTTCACGCAAAATATCCATACAATCCTTATGCGCTTCTCTGTCGTGTATAACAACCGGCATTTTAAGCTCTCGTGCAACGTCCACTTGTCTTGCAAACCACTTTTGCTGAATATCACGCGGTGAAAATCATAAAAATAGTCAAGTCCTATTTCACCTATCGCTTTAACTTTCGGATTTTTTGCATATTCCTTCAGCTTATCCATATCCGCCTCGGTAAGTTCGGAAACCTCGTGCGGATGTATTCCGACCGATGCATAGACGAACGGATATTTTTCACATATCGCAAATATATCCGGCACCTCGTCAAGTGACGAACACGAATTTAAAATAAGTCCGACATTATTTTCATTCATCGCCGACAGCACTTCATCGACATCATCTTTAAATCTATCATCATTATAATGTGCGTGAGAATCAAACAACATAACTTTCACCTGATTTCTAAAATTTCTTTTTCCGTTATCACAAAAATTCATCGGAACATCGTGAATTTCCGTAGGTATTTTTTCAAGTATCTGAAAATCATAGCAAAGCCCTATTTTCACTGCTTTGCTGCTTTCAAGCAGTCTGTCGTAATACCCTTTTCCAAATCCCATTCTTCCGCCGTTACGGTCAAATGCAAGTCCCGGTACAAGAATAACGTCAATATTATTTTCGTCAGCCTTTCGTACCGTTTTCGTCTCTAAAATGCCATATGCACCCTTTTTCATATCGTCCATACTGTTTATATACGAAAGCGACAAACGTACCGCTCTCAATATCGGTTATCGGCACAATAATTTTTTTGTCCTGTTTCCCAAAGTTCTTTGATTATTTCAACGGTATCAGGTTCTTTGAACGCAGATATGAACGTACATATTGTTTTTGGCTTGTTTCACACGCTCAACCCCAAGCAGCCTTTGACGAATTTCATCACTTTTAATTTTAACCTCGTCCTTAGATAGCGCACGACGTTTGGCACGCATATCTTCCCTTATCTCGTCCTTAATCAATACTGCATTGTCTCCTTTACTCTGTCGGCAGTTTCCTTGTCCTTTAGAATAGCCAACATGGCAAACCCGAAATCAGCCGCCGCGCCTGCGCCCTTGCCGGTTATAAACTTACCGTCAACAACAACTTTATCCGACTTTACGTCTGCACCGTAAAGATACTTTTCGTAACCCGGGAAACAAGTCGCTTTTTTATCCTCAAGTAACATTTTCTTACCCAAAATTGACGGTGCGGCACAAATTGCCGATACATAAATACGGTTTGCAACCGCATAATTCAAAAGTCCGTGTACATCGTTTGACGCGTCAAGAATTTCGTGACCGATACCGCCCGGCAACATTAAAAGTTCCATCTTTTCAGGCTCAACCCGTTAATCTCAATATCGCTGTCACCTCAATACCGTGTGCGCCGGTTACTGTCTTGCTCTTTACACCGACTGTTGTAACATCAACACCGCCTCTTTTCAAAATATCTATAGGTTCGATTGCCTCAACTTCCTCGAAACCGTCCGCAAGCATTACATATACCATAAAAATCTATCCTTCATCTTTTTTACTATTATATCACGCCTATCAACAATTCACAATAAGTTTACATAATTTTGTTGTTTTATATTCAAATATCTGGTATAATATTAATAAAGTTATATGGAAGCGAATTTTTTTCATATAACTAAATTAAAAACAAACGGAGGAATATATATGCGAGAGAAAATTGTACCTATCGAAGTTACTCCCGAAATGATGAAAATGCTTGAAATTTGTAAAAAGAATAAAAGCATTAATCCTGAGTTATATGCCCAATATGACGTTAAAAGGGGGTTGAGAGACATTAACGGTAAAGGTGTTCTTGCCGGACTTACCGAAATAGGCGAAATTCATGCCTATGATACACTCTCTGACGGATCATCAAAACCTTGTGACGGTAAACTTTATTATCACGGTTATGATGTCGAGGACCTTATTAAAGGTTTTATCCGCGACAAAAGGTTTGGCTTTGAAGAAGTTACATATTTACTTCTTTTCGGCGAACTTCCGAACAAAAATGAGCTTGATATTTTCACAAAGACACTTTCACATATGCGAACTATTCCGCCGTCATTTGTGCGTGATATTATCATGCAAGCACCGAGTAAGGATATGATGAACGCACTTCAAGAGGTGTGCTTACGTTGTATGCTTATGATGATAAAGCCGATGATGTGTCACTTCCGAACGTTTTAAGACAGTGTTTGCAGTTAATCGCGCAATTTCCGTTGTTGTCGGTTTACGGCTATCAGGCGTTTAAGTATTATCATGAAAACGACAGTTTTATCGTTCATGCACCTAAACCGGAGCTTTCGACTGCGGAAAATATACTTCATATGTTGCGTAACGACAGTCAATATACAGAGCTTGAGGCGAGAATTCTTGATATTGCGTTGATACTTCACGCCGAACACGGTGGCGGTAACAACTCAACATTCACTACTCACGTAGTCACTTCAAGCGGTACGGATACCTATTCAACTGTTGCCGCGTCTTTGGGTGCGCTGAAAGGTCCTAAGCACGGCGGTGCTAATATTAAGGTTACGCAAATGTTTGAGGATATGAAAAAGAATATTAAAAACTGGAATGACGATAAAGAGATTGAGCAATATCTTTCTGATTTGCTTAATAAAAAAGCGTTCGATAAATCGGGACTTATTTACGGTATGGGTCACGCAGTTTATTCACTTTCCGACCCGAGAGCAAATGTTTTTAAATCATTTGTTGAGAGCCTGTCGAAAGAAAAAGGCAGAGAAGACGAATTTAATTTGTATTCAAGGGTTGAACGACTTGCTCCGCAGGTCATCGCAAGTGAACGCAAAATGTATAAAGGTGTCAGTGCAAACGTTGACTTTATTCGGCTTCGTTTACAGTATGCTTGACTTGCCGATGGAATTGTATACACCTATGTTCGCAATCGCAAGAATTGCAGGTTGGTCGGCTCACAGAATTGAGGAACTTGTCAATCCGGGTAAAATCATTCGTCCCGCATATAAAAGTATCGCACCTCATAAAGAATATGTCCCTCTTGACAGCAGAGATTAAAAATAAACAATCCCAATGCAATGCATTGGGATTGTTTAATAGTTGCATAAAGTCAATATCCAATGTATTAAAAAACCAAACATTATAATTGATAATATTGTATAATCAATTTTTTTTTTAGATTTAAATATTCTGCCGTCAAACAGAATATATGCAAAAATAATCGGCAAGCTTATAAACATATAATTATATTCAAAATGCCGCTTTAAAGTCACCATGCACCAAAGCCACACAAGCACGGGTTATTCCCAACCAACCCCGGACAAGGATAATGAAAAAGGAATCCGCCAAAGCACA
>ENA-OQAS01001534-OQAS01001534.1-human-gut-metagenome-genome-assembly--contig:-NODE-1534-length-10653-cov-2.305149_pt1 | contig 10653 bp, 14 predicted proteins | sample MGYA00242733_ERZ504523 | MGnify/ENA primary metagenome ERZ504523 (study PRJEB26092, sample SAMD00036239) | human gut metagenome | host: Homo sapiens | study: EMG produced TPA metagenomics assembly of... | reverse complement strand
AAAACAAATCCGTAGTTATCTTAGTAGTGTCTGTTGAATTGTGGACAAGTACTTTAAGGCCTTGATCCGAAAGGATTTAAGGCTTTGACAAGTCCGTGGACAGTTCTTTTTCTGCCCTGGCAGATCATGGAAAACTTTTCTACAGCGGGCTGATTTTCTTCTGAATGATCTCGATCGTGTTTCTCAAAGTCTCATCTTTTTCCACATCCCGGGCAATCTTGTCCACACCGTGATTCACAGTGGAATGGTCACGCCCTCCGAGCAGATCACCGATACTTTGAAGAGACGCATCCGTCATCTGCCTGCACAGGTACATCACGATCTGTCTGGCTCCGGCCGTTCTTGCATTTCTCCGACTTCCCTTAAGTTCAGAAACGGAAACATTAAAATGATCGGAGACAACATCCAGAACCAGCTCCGGCGTCACCTTGTGGCTCTCGTCCGGTGCGATCATATCCTTCAGTGCCTCTGCCGCCAGAGAAACATCAAAGTTCTTTCTTCCACCGATCCGGTATAATGCGATCAGCTTGTTAAGTGAGCCTTCCAGTTCCCGGATATTGGTCTTGATGTTCATCGCAATATACTGGATCACCTCATCCGGAATCTGATATCTTTCCAGTTGGTCAAGTTCCATTTTCTTATAAAGAATCGCCATACGTGTCTCATAATCCGGCACCGAAATATCTGCGATCAGTCCCCATTCAAATCTTGTCCGCAGACGCGCCTCCAGTGTCGTCATATCCTTTGGCGGTTTGTCGCTGGAAATGACGATCTGCTTTCCGGCATTGTGCAGATGATTGAACGTATGGAAAAATTCTTCCTGTGTACTTTCTTTGCCGATAATGAACTGTACGTCATCGATCAGAAGTACGTCATTATTGCGGTACTTATCGCGGAATGCATTCATCGCCAGATCGTTGCCGGTCTTTCCGTTGCGGATCGCCGTGATCAGGTCATTGGTAAATGTCTCACTTGTCACATACAGGACTTTCTTCGATGGTTCCCGGTCCAGTATGTAGTGTGCGATCGAATGCATCAGATGGGTCTTGCCAAGTCCTACCCCACCATATAAAACAGAGGATTGTAAACCTCACCGGGAGATTCGGCAACTGCCAGTGATGCGGCATGTGCAAAATTATTATTCCCTCCTACCACAAAGGTATCAAACGTATACTTCGGATTCAGATTCGCTTTTTCAGCTATCGGGCTTACCTCTTTATGCTTATGTGTCTTCTCTTTTACGGGCGCAGTCTTCTCCAGATATCTGCGCTGCTGCTCGCGCGGCAGATCTCTGGGAATAAACTTAATCTGATACTCTGTCCCGGTAACTTCCGCGATGCATACTTTAAGCGGAAGAAGATATTTATTCTGAATGTGTTCGATGCTCGCCTTAAAATTAACGGTAAGATACAGAGTGTTGCCTCTGATCTCATATACCTCCAGCGGGCGTATCCACGTTTCAAAAGAAATGTTCGATAGAAAATATTCTACTTTCAGCTTTTGAATGATCTCTTCCCATTTTTCTTTTATGACGTCCATATTCCTGCCCCATTCATCTTCAAAATAAGCATAATCATACTCTTATATTCTACCTTAAAATGATTTCAGAATCAATCAAAAACCATAAACTTATTCATAATTTCCTTAAAATAAGGGTCGAAACTTTGTTAAAACTGCTTGACGGAGACAGCTTTTTTGATTACAATGAAATACGATGTCTTAAAAACGTAAATAAGCTTCTATTCATATAAGAAGGAATCGATAGGAGGTGGATATCAATGAAGATGACATTCCAGCCAAAGAAACGTTCCAGAGCGAAAGTTCATGGATTCAGAGCAAGAATGGCCACAGCAGGTGGAAGAAAAGTTCTTGCAGCAAGAAGAGCAAAAGGAAGAAAAGTATTATCAGCATAGGTCACATATATGTGGCCTTTTCTTCTATGCAAATTTATGTAAATCGGGAGAATAAAGTATGAAATTTTCCGAATCATTGAAGAAAAACAGGGATTTCCAGTCTGTATACAGAAAGGGAAACCTTATGGCAACAAGTACCTTGTAATGTATCTCCTGGCGAATGATCTCGGACGCAACCGCGTCGGAATTTCCGTCAGCAAAAAAGTTGGGAACAGCATCATAAGACATCATTTAACAAGGCTGATCCGTGAGAGTTACAGGTTACACGAAGAACAGTTCCAATGTGGATATGATATCGTGATCATCGCAAGGACGACCGCCAAAGACCGGTCATACCATGAGATTGAAAGCGCTCTCATCCATCTGGGCAAACTTCATCACATTTATTCGGACTGCGTTTAGTCAGTTCAGTATATCGAGAAGACGGATATACACTATGAGGCACTGAAATTATGAAAAAGATATTATTATATTTGATTCGTTTTTACAGAAAATATTTATCGCCTATGAAGGTATATACACACTGCATTTACATCCCTACCTGCTCAGAATATGCGCTGGAGGCGATTGAGAAATACGGGGCGTTTAAAGGAGGCCTTCTGACCGTATGGAGGATCTTAAGATGTAATCCATTCGCAAAGGTGGATATGATCCGGTGCCTTAAACCTATAGGCCGTCCAAATACCGGGACGGAAATGTTTATGGAGGAAAGGTTATGACAGGAATTTTAATGACACAGGTCAGCACACCGATCATCGGACAGGCTGCCTGGCTGCTCGGTAAGATCATGGATGGTATTTACCGGGTAATGGATTTAATCGGCATTCACAACCTGGGTGTATGTATTATTCTTTTGACAATTGTCATCTACACTTTACTGATGCCGCTCACCATCAAGCAACAGAAATTTTCCAAGATGTCCGCTGCAATGAACCCTGAGCTCCAGAAGGTTCAGCAGAAGTACAAAGGAAAAATGATCAGGCTTCCATGCAGAAGATGCAGGAAGAAACACAATTGGTTTATGAAAAATACGGAGTATCACCGACCGGCGGATGCTTAAGTATGTTTATCCAGTTCCCAATTCTCTGGGCAATGTACTATGTAATCCGCAACATCCCTGCTTATGTTGGGCAGGTTAAAGCGGTATACACACCGCTTCTTACCTCTATCATGGCACAGGATGGATGGCAGAAGGTCATGGAAAAGATCGGCGAAGCAAAACCGATCCTTATGTCCGCCTCCAAATATGATTACTCTGATAAAAACGTACTGATCGACGTACTGTACAAATTCCAGACTTCAACCTGGGAAACTCTCGGCAAGAAGCTTCCGGATCTGCAGCCTACGATCGACAGCACCGTCGATACATTAAAGTCCATGAATAACTTCCTTGGACTTAACATTGCGGAAACTCCTATGAACTCATTAGCAACGGTGTAAAAGCCGGCGCATGGGGAATAGTGATCATGGCAGTGCTGATTCCTGTCCTTTCAGGACTTTCCCAGTACCTGAGCGTGAAGCTTTCTCAGCAGACAACTGCAGTTACGAACAATCCGCAGGCTGATCAGATGGCTTCAACCATGAAGACAATGAACGTTACCCTTCCTCTTGTATCTGTATTTATGTGTTTCACATTACCTACAGGTCTTGGAATCTACTGGGTTGCAAGTGCCGTTGTCCGTATGGTACAGCAGTTCTTTATCAACAAACATCTGAATAAGATTCCGATGGATGAACTGATCAAAGAGAATATGGAAAAAGCTGCTGAAAAACGCAAGAATAAAAACGAAGTGGATGCAAGCAATGTAAACAAAATGGCTCATAAGAACGTGAAAAACATTCATGAGCCGGTAAGAACAGCTGCTCAGACAAAAGAACTTGAAGAAAAGCTCGAAGAAGCAAAGAAGAAAAATGAAAATGCAAAGGCCGGAAGCCTTGCAGACAAAGCGAACCTTGTAAAGCGTTTTAACGAAGGCAATAAATAGGGGGACAAGTTAAATGAATGAGATCACAGTATCAGCAAAAACTTAGATGATGCGATTACAGAGGCTTCCATTCAGCTTGGCGTTGCCAGCGATCAGATGGAATATGACGTAATTGAAAAAGGAAGTGCAGGCTTCCTCGGAATCGGAAGCCGTCAGGCAGTTATCCGTGCCCGTATCAAAAAAACTGTAACAGAAGAAATCAAAGCCGAAGAAATCAAACCGGAAGAGATCAAAAAAGAATTCAAGAAGGATTTCCGAAAAGACCGCAAGGAATTCGTTGGACACAAAGAACGTAAAGAGTACAAAGAACACAAAGAACACAAAGAATACAAAAAAGATTCGAAAAAGGACTTCAAAAAAGAAGCCTAAGAAAAGAATTTGTAAAAGAAAACAAAACAGAAACAGCCTCTGCCGTAACAGCAGCAGCTCCGGTTTATGAAGAAAAGAAAGAACTTCATGTAGCCGTTGTAACAGAAGCTACACAGAAGATCTGTGAGAATTCTTACAAGAAGTTCTTCAGGCAATGGGAATGGGCGAAGTAACTATCGTATCCTCCATTGATGAAGAAGGTGCTCTTGCAATTGAGATGAGCGGTGACAACATGGGTATCCTGATCGGTAAGCGTGGACAGACATTGGATTCTCTCCAGTACCTCACCAACGTGTAGCCAACAAGTCACAGGATGGTTATGTACGTGTCAAACTCGACACAGAAGACTACCGCAAAAGAAGAAAACAGACTCTTGAAAATCTCGCAAAGAATATCGCTTACAAAGTAAAACGAAGCAGAAAGCCGATCTCACTGGAGCCGATGAATCCTTATGAAAGAAGAATCATCCATTCCGCTCTGCAGGCTGATGACAGAGTTTCTACCCACAGCGAGGGCGAAGAACCATACAGACGTGTTGTTGTAACACCGAACCGCCGTTAAACAGTAACGCAAATTGGTTGCATACACCGTTATAACTGAATCGTTCACAGTAAAAACCGCAGTCATTTAATGGCTGTGGTTTTTTACTTTTCACAATAGGCACTTCCATTTTGACAGCTTTCGGGGTAAAATGATAACATCGCATTTATTACAAAAGTATAGAAGGAAGCAATAAAATGGGATTTAAAACAGACACAATCGCAGCAATCTCCACAGCAATGACTAATTCCGGAATCGGAATCGTGCGTCTCAGCGGAGAAGATGCGTTTTCTATTATTGACAAAATTTACAAAGGCAAAAGCCCGAAGCTTCTGTCCGAACAAAAAAGCCATACCATTCACTATGGCTATATCATGGACGGAGAGCAGACGATTGATGAAGTGCTGGTTCTTTTAATGCGTGGGCCGCACAGCTACACCGGTGAAGATACTGTGGAAATCGACTGTCACGGCGGTGTATTTGTCACAAGAAAGATACTTGAAACCGTGATCAAATACGGTGCAAGACCTGCTGAACCGGGTGAATTTTCCAAAAGGGCTTTTCTGAACGGCCGAATGGATCTGTCACAGGCCGAAGCCGTGATCGATATCATCAGCTCCAAGAATGACTATGCACTACAAAGCTCGGTAAACCAGTTGAAAGGCTCTGTCCACAATAAGATTAAAGAAATCCGTGAAGTAATCCTTTACCATACCGCTTTTATCGAAAGTGCACTGGATGATCCAGAGCATATCAGCGTAGACGGATATGGTGACAGTCTCCTGGGCGTCGTAAAGGATCTGCAGCAGAAAATCCAGTGTCTTCTGGATACTGCCGATGACGGACGTATCATCAAAGAAGGCATCAAGACGGTTATCGTCGGGAAACCGAACGCCGGGAAATCCTCTCTGATGAACGTTCTGGTAGGCGAAGAAAAGGCAATCGTAACCGAAATTGCCGGAACCACAAGAGATGTTCTGGAGGAAAATATCCAGCTTCAGGGCGTTTCTTTAAACATCATGGATACCGCCGGAATCCGCGATACCTCTGATATCGTAGAGAAGATCGGTGTGGATAAAGCAAAAGAAAACGCAGAAAAAGCCGATCTGATCATCTATGTGGTCGATGCATCCAGACCTCTTGATGAAAATGATCACGAGATCATCGAGATGATCCGGGATAAGAAAGCTGTGATACTACTGAATAAGAGTGACTTATCCACAGTTGTTGATAAAAAGGCATTAGAAACGTTGATAACTAAGCCAATGATCGATATTTCCGCAAAAGAGGAGACTGGGATCCATGAACTGGAATCTACTTTAAAAGAGATGTTTTATCACGGTGATATCTCATTTAACGATGAGGTTATATCACCAATATCCGGCACAAAACAGCTCTTGCCGATGCACTTTCCAGCCTGAAAAAGGTAGAAGAGAGCATTGAAAACCAGATGCCGGAAGACTTTTTCACAATTGACTTAATGGATGCATATGAATCTCTGGGAAGCATTACCGGAGAGACGATAGGAGAAGATTTAGTAAATGAAATATTCAGCAAATTCTGTATGGGAAAATAAAGACGCATACGACATCGTTGTAGTTGGTGCGGGACATGCCGCTGCGAAGCTGCCCTTGCCTGCGCAAGACTCGGTCTGAAAACGATTGTTTTCACCGTAAGTGTAGAAAGTATCGCCATGATGCCATGCAACCCGAATATCGGCGGTACCTCAAAGGGGCACCTGGTACGCGAGCTGGATGCGCTCGGCGGTGAAATGGGAAAGAACATCGACAAGACATTATTCAGTCAAAGATGCTGAATAAATCTAAAGGGCCTGCCGTTCATTCCCTGCGCGCCCAGGCAGATAAGAACAAATACAGCAATACCATGCGACAGACGCTGGAAAACCAGGAGAACCTGGAGATCCGGCAAGGTGAAGTCGTCAATATCCTTGTGGAAGATGGTTCTGTAACGGGCGTTCAGACCTATTCTGGCGCTATATACCGCTGCAAGGCCGTTGTACTGTGTACCGGAACCTACCTGAAGGCAAGATGCATTTACGGTGATGTCAGCACGCATACCGGTCCAAACGGACTGCAGGCAGCAAATTATCTGACCGACTGTCTGAAGGAGCTTGGTATTAAGATGTACCGCTTCAAAACCGGTACACCGGCACGTATCGACAAGCGCAGCATTGATTTCAGCAAAATGGAAGAGCAATTCGGCGACGAGAGGGTCGTACCTTTTTCGTTCACAACGGATCCAGAAGATGTGCAGATTGAGCAGGCTTCCTGCTGGCTTACCTATACCAATCCTACAACCCATGAGATCATCCGTAAAAACCTGGATCGTTCCCCACTTTATTCTGGTATGATCGAAGGCACCGGGCCACGTTATTGTCCGTCTATCGAGGACAAAATTGTAAAATTTGCCGATAAAGAACGGCATCAGGTGTTCATTGAACCAGAAGGTCTGGAAACCAATGAAATGTACATCGGCGGAATGTCAAGTTCACTTCCAGAGGATGTTCAATATGAAATGTACAGGAGTGTGCCTGGTCTTGAACACGCAAAAATAGTTAAAAATGCTTACGCAATTGAATATGATTGTATCGATGCAAGACAGCTTCATCCGACACTTGAGTTCAAATCTATTCATGGTTTGTTCAGCGGTGGTCAGTTCAACGGAAGTTCGGGATATGAAGAAGCAGCCGCTCAGGACTTATCGCCGGAATCAATGCCGCACTGGAGGTTCTTGGAAGAGAACAGTTAATTTTAGACCGTTCCCAGGCTTATATTGGTGTTCTGATCGATGATCTGGTTACAAAAGAAAGCCACGAACCATATCGTATGATGACTTCACGTGCCGAATACCGGTTACTCCTGCGCCAGGACAACGCCGATCAGAGACTAACCGAAATAGGGCACAAAATAGGGCTTATTTCAGACGAGAGATACCAGATGTTGTTAAACAAAGAAGAAATCATCCGCAAGGAGATCCACAGGCTTGAGCATACCAACGTTGGAACTTCCCAGGAAATCACGGATTTTCTCACAAATTGCGGCAGTACACCTCTTACTTCAGGATCTACACTTGCTGAGCTTATTAAGCGTCCTGAGCTGAATTACAAGCTTCTCGAACCTATCGACCATATGCGAACAGAACGCTTCAGCCGAGAGATTGTGGAACAAATTGATATTAACATCAAATATGAAGGCTATATCAAGCGCCAGTTAAAACAGGTAGAACAGTTTAAAAAGCTTGAAACCAGGAAAATACCGGCAGATATCGATTACGATGCTGTTCCGAGCCTGCGAATCGAAGCTGTGCAGAAATTAAAGCAGTTCCGACCGCTTTCCATCGGTCAGGCATCCCGTATTTCCGGTGTCTCACCTGCCGATATTTCTGTATTACTGGTATATCTAGGACATTAGACCGCCAGATAACCAGATCTGTATTTTGATCTTTTTTGGGATATTACAGAATCCATTATTTCTGGTTTCTGTTTTTCCCTTTATATAGATGTGTACTTTTGAGGGCATCACCCAAAAAGTACACATCTATTTTCAAAGAAATGGTTTTATCGTGTACTTTATAGGGCAAAAAGTATGTTTTTCATCTTTTCGTATACCTTTTAGGTGCATGATTGTATTTTTTTTAAAACATTATCACTTTATCGTGTACCTTTAAGGTGCTATCTCCTCGGAAATTGTGTACCTATTTGGTGCAAAACAGTGTAAATTACTGTTTTATTTTCCGCAAAGATGTGTACTTTTAGGGGAAAAAGGAGCAATATGAGTAAAAAATTTGAGCAACAGCTTGCAGAATTAGGTATCACATTAACGCAGACCCAGTTTAATCAGTTTGATAAATATTACGAAATGCTGGTGGAATGGAACAAGGTTATGAATCTCACCGGTATCACCGAGTACGAAGAAGTAAACGAAAAACATTTTGTCGACAGCCTTGCATTAGTAAAGGCCCTGGATATCAGTAAAGTTCAAACCGTGATCGATATAGGAACAGGCGCCGGATTCCCCGGAATTCCTTTAAAAATCGCCTTTCCGCACCTGAAAATCACGTTGCTTGACTCTTTAAATAAGAGAATCCGTTTCCTTGACAGTGTGATTGAAGAGTTAAATCTTACGGATATCCATACAATCCACGGCAGAGCAGAAGATTTTGCCCGTCAGGCAGACTACAGGGAACAGTTTGACCTCTGTGTTTCACGTGCAGTGGCCAATTTATCTACATTATCCGAATACTGCCTCCCTTATGTAAAAGTTGGTGGATTCTTTGTTTCTTACAAATCCGGTGATATTGTCGATGAACTTTCCGCTGCAAAAACCGCAGTACATGTCCTTGGAGGTACACAAAATAAACCAGTTGTATTCCAGCTTCCAGGCAGTGATATCAGCCGTTCATTTGTAAAGATCAAGAAAATCAAGCCTACCGGGAAGAAGTTTCCTCGAAAAGCAGGACTTCCTTCCAAAGAACCTATCCACGGATAAACAGCTGTACATGCCTGTAGTCTGTATATGTCGCAATTAAAATTGAACTATTTTTTCTTTATTTTGAACTCCTGCTATTAGTTCTTTTTATAATAGTTCAATTTTAATTGTTATAGTTTATTCTATTTTGTATTTTGATAGTTCAATTTTTGTATGCTTTGAAAATGTATTTTTATTTTTGTATGCAGTTCTGCCAGAAATTTGTTTTCCTATTTCATTTTAAAAAGCGGGTAAGTTCATTTTTTACCCGCTTAAAATTCTGATTTTTTATTTTCATTTAGCTTGATTATTTCTGCAAAAAAGCCCAATAATCATCCTTCTGTTTTGTTTTTCAGAGAAAGACAATTTCCATAGAAATTCCCAGAGTTGCATGGCGGTTTTCATGGTGTTCATGAGCAGAATAAGTACCAGTTAAGTACCAGTTCTGTTTGCTATTAGATAATCGTAAAAGTTGATCAAGAGCCATATATAGCCAATGCGGGATGTACACCGAAGTGTACATCGCATTGGCTATAATGTGTACCTGAACGTACTTTATATTATTCAGCAGAGAAAAGGATATCCAGCTGTTCTGCGAATCCTTCCGGTTGTTCAATTTGCGGAAGATGTCTCGTATCCTTTATGCACATGCATTCTATAGCAGGTACATGCTTCTGATATTGTTTAGCAATCTCAATACTGTTTTCATCATATTGTCCAGAGATAATGCAGATACTATTTGTCGCCTTGCGAATACAATGATAAATATTTGTCTTTGTATATCCACCTTTGATGCTTGCAAACAAATATTTTGAATGTGCGTTTTCATTATGAGCAGATTCATGGTATATCTTCGTCATCTGATAATCTATCGTATCTTCGTCATACAGATACTTATCCACAAATTTTTCATCAATCGCTTCTCTTGAATGAATAATGTTGTACAGCAGCGTACCAATAATCGGTATTTCGATAAGGAACTTCAGCGTCTTGGTTCTCTTATTCGGACATTTTGCAAGTTCCGTAAGTGACAGTGGATTCACCATACAAATCTTTCCAATCACGTTTTCATCATTTCCGCATGCCATAACTGCAATAGCAGCCGATTCTCCCGTAGCCACAACATCTGCCTTTTCGCCAATGATATGTTTAATAAAATCCGTCAGCATTTGCACATAAAGGAAATTAGTATAAGTAATATTTGGTTTTTCAGATCGTCCACAGCCTAGCAGATCCACGGTATAAACAGTATGCTTTTCTGCAAGAATTGCCGCTACTTTTTTCCATTCTACGCCAGAGCTTTCTGCATCCAAATCATGAAGTAGCAGTAGTGGTTTACCATTTCCCTGTTTTCTGTAA
>ENA-OQAS01001533-OQAS01001533.1-human-gut-metagenome-genome-assembly--contig:-NODE-1533-length-10655-cov-1.770517_pt1 | contig 10655 bp, 11 predicted proteins | sample MGYA00242733_ERZ504523 | MGnify/ENA primary metagenome ERZ504523 (study PRJEB26092, sample SAMD00036239) | human gut metagenome | host: Homo sapiens | study: EMG produced TPA metagenomics assembly of... | reverse complement strand
CAAAGACTCACGCTTCTTCAACTCTGAAACTGTAAATTTCAGTTTCATTTTTCCTTCTTCTTTATATGGATACAGGAAATTCATCTGCTGTTCCAGCTTTTCTTCTGCTCCCGGAAGATAAACCTTCGATGTATCCAGTGTTCAAGCACTTCTCTTGCAATTATTTCCGCCTGTCGCTGTGCATCTTCTGTAAACTCCATCTCTCCTGCATCAAAATCCGGACTTGAATCGGCAATTGCTGAACCTCTTCGCTTTCTGTTTTGAGAATCCCACATAAACCATCTTCTCTCTTGAGATCTTCTGCCTGAAGAAGTGCCGGAAGAATCCAGTCCAGATAACGGTTTGCGCTCTCTAACTGATAAAGGCTCAATGGAGATTTCCTGTCTGTCATATGGTTCACATATGGTTCCAGTCCGTCTTCTCCCATTTTCAGACTTCCTGTCAGAATCAGCTTTTCCTTTGCTCTTGTCATCGCTACATAAAGCACACGGAGTTCTTCTGCAAGATTCTCAAGCTTTGTCTTCTCCTGGATCATTTTCTTCAAAAAGGTCGGTGCCTTTGTCCTCATCTCAAGATCTACAACGTCAATTCCAACTCCGTTTTTCGGATGGATCACAATACTTCCTTTTAGATCCTGTGTATTGAATTGCTTTCCGGTTCCGGCTACAAAAACGATTGGAAACTCCAGACCTTTACTTTTATGAATACTCATAATACGGACCGTGTCATCCTGTTCGTCTATGATACTTGCTTCGCCATAATCAACATCATATTTTTCAGTTGCTCGATATAGCGTACGAAATTAAACAGACCTTTATAACTCGTCCCTTCAAATGCTCTTGCTTTCTCAACAAGCATTTCTACATTGGCTTGCCTCTGTGCGCCCCCTGGCATCGCACTGATAAATAACCCATAGCCGGTTTTATCAATTATTTCCGCAAGAAGGTCATGGATTGCCGTATACGGAAGAATTTCCCTGAAATGATCCAATACCTCGAAAAACTTCCTCAATTTTTCCTGTACCTGTATTGCCTGCTTTTTGTCCACAGTTTCCGGAATTTCTTCCGGACTCAGGCTGCAAAATCCTTCCACTGCCTCGTAAAACAACTGATTCGGATATGCAAGACGAATCACTGACAACTCTGCTGCCGTCAGACCGGCAAACGGTGAAGTCAAAACTGCTGTCAATGGCAGATCCTGTCTTGCATTATCAAGAACTTTCAGATAATCCAGAAGAACACTGACCTCATACGTCTCGAAATATCCTTCTCTGCTCACAGAGTATGCCGGAATTCCCTCCTCGGCCAGTATGGACGCAAAAACTTCTGCCCACCCCTGTAAACTTCTCGTCAGAATCACCATATCCCGATAATGAACCGGGCGGTATTCTCCTGTCTCCTTATCAAGCACAACACCCGTGCTTAGAAGTTCTTTCATTCTCTGTGCGATCATCCGCGCCTCTTCTTCTCTCGCTTCACTGCTCCGAAGCCCCGTCTGATTATAAAGAAGCAGTTCCGTCTGATCCGTAAACACATTTTCATCCGGTAATTCAGGAAAAGATGCTCCCAAATGCAGTGCCGCCTTATCATCATAGATAATTTCTCCAAATTCCTTCCGCATCAGTTTCCTGAAAATATAATTTGTACTGTCAAGTACTTCTCCTCTGCTTCGGAAGTTCCTGTCAAGATCAATTCTCTGCCTGCTGCTCTCCTGCGTACTGTAGCTGTTATATTTTCCCATAAAGAGTTCCGGGCGCGACAAGCGGAATCGGTAAATACTCTGTTTTACATCTCCAACCATAAAAAGATTATTCTGTCCTGCCGACTCTCTTGACACACTCGTCAGAATTGTTTCCTGCACCAGGTTACTATCCTGATACTCATCGATCATAACTTCTTCAAAGCGTTCCTGATACTCCTGTGCCACTGCTGACGGAACCAGTTTCCCTTCCTTTTCTTCCGTCAGAATCCGAAGTGCAAACTGCTCCATATCACTGAAGTCCAACAGATTTCTCTGTCTCTTTTTCTCCGAAAATGCCTCTGCAAAAGCCTGTACCAGCAGAACTAACATCTTCATTGCTTTCTGTGCCTCTTGCATATCCCTGATCCACTCATCAACAGGCGCGTAGAAATAGTTTGCTTTCAGATCTTCTATCAGTTTCTTGGCCTGTTTTCTAAGCCCCTGCGCTTTCTCTTTCAGCTCCGGATCGACTGTCGGATCCTTCTTTCCTGACAGACGCTTCCATGTGAAATTACTGACGATCTGCTCTTGCTGACAAAATGTCTCTGCTCTTTCCAATTGCTCAATCTGTACGAGATCAGAATCTAACATTTCACCATACATATACGGACCGGCTGGAAGTTCGCATACTTCTATCGCCTGTTGAACAAACCCTTTCACATCTGTGAGATTTTGCCTTACTCTTGCCTTTGCTTCCTGCACAACATCTGCTTCTTCCATCTTCTCCGGATCAATCTCATAATTATCCACACATGCCTTCAACCACTTTTCCGGCTGTGGATAACTTCTGGAATATTCGTAAAGCTGGAGGATAAGTTCCTCGATCTTCTGATCATTTCTTCCTGTCCCGTACTGGTCAACAAAGTTTAAGAATGTCTCGGATCCCTCTGCATAAAAATTCTCGATCAGCTCCTCTAAGACGTCCTGCATCAGAAGACGCAATTCTCCTTCTTCTGCAATTCGAAAGGCCGGATCAATCCCGATCACATGAAAATGATCCCGGATCACCGACAAGCAGAAACTGTGGATCGTCATGATCGACGCATTGTGAATCAATGTGGACTGCTGCTCCAGATTCACATTTCCCGGCTGTTCTTCCAGCTTCTTCTCAATTGCTGCACCGATCCGTTCTTTCATCTCTGCCGCCGCTGCTTCCGTATAAGTCACAACAAGGAGACGGTCTACATCCGCGGGATCACTCTCGTCCGTAATTCTTGAGATAATTCGTTCAACAAGTACAGCTGTCTTTCCCGATCCCGCTGCTGCAGATACGAGAATGTTGCGGTCACGCAAGTCGATTACTTTCTGTTGTTCTTCTGTCCATTTTACGCTCATTCTCCTGCCTCCCCTTTCTCTTCCAAAATACCAAGACGCTCTTTCATAGAGTTCAACGCTTCTTCCAAGGTATATTTTCTTAATCTTCTGTACTCACAGCCTTCAATTCTCTGGTCAAATCCGCAGATATCCCTGCACCCACAGTAATCACAGCCTGTCATCTCATCAAGTACATATGGAAGTGCTGCGACCTCACCCTGATACATCACGTCTTTCAGTTCTTTTTCTTTCTCCTTTGTATACGCAAGAACCGTATCAAAGTTCTCCTTTGATAAAGCTTTTGATGCCGAACTGAGCGTTCTGTTCTTATTCATCCGCAGCGGATAGAATGTTGAAGTTCCACTCAGATTCCGTTCCAGATGCTCAACTACATTTTCATCTGCATTGATCAGTCCATCCAGCTTCAGCTCTTTTAGAATGCTTTGCTCAACTTCCGCTTTTGTCTCTTCTTTCTTCACAATCGATCCTGGATCCTGATAATAAAAATACCGGCCGGAAGTACTTCCTTCTCCGGATGTTTCTGCCGTTCGATCTCCAGTGCGCATTCAGATAAACCGGAAGCTGCATCTGCAGACCGTGATAGAATGCTGTGATATCAAATGCTTTCCTTCCTGTTTTGTAATCCGTTACCTTCACATAGACTGCATTTTCATCTTCACAGGTGTCAATTCGGTCAATCTTTCCGCTTCCAACTTAAACTCACAACCACTCGGCACAAAATCGCCTGCCGCCATCTGCTGTGTCAGTGCCCAGACGGACCGGTTGATCAATTGCTTGATTCTGTGGATCATATACTCATTACGTGCAGACGAGAATAGAACTGTATTTCCATAATCCAGAATACTTTCTTCTACACTTTCATCAATCAGCTGCTCCCGCTTCTCTTCCGGCATCGTAACCCAGTCCAGACCTTCCTCTTCTACTTTGTGTGCAAATCGCTCCAGTGCCTGATGTGCAATGTTTCCCAGATCCATTGCTTCGAACCCATATTTCTCCCGTTCTGACAGACGAAGTCCGTAATTCAGGAAATGTGCATATGCACAGGAAGCAAAACGTTCCAGTCTTGTTACGCTGACACGCTTCGGATCCAAAAAGAGCTCTTTTGCCACTCTGCTTCCAAGGCTCGGTTCATCCTTTCGATAGAAACCAGCTTCTATAATCCGCTTCAGAGTTTCCTGACTCTGTTCATCTTTCACAAACCATCTGTACAGTTCTTTCCAGGAATCATTCAGTCCATGCTCCCTCTCTCTTAAACCTTCTGCAATCTGCAAAGTCCGTTCCTTCTCATCATCTCATGATCAAGCAATCCTTTTCTGTCTTCCTCTACCGGAATAAGTACCGGGAACAGACGCATCAGATCTTGAATCAGATAAGCCGGACGCAGTGATTTTCCTTCCCCGGATACTTTCGCCCAGGACAGATACAGAAGTTCTGACGGTTTCGTCAGATTCATATAGAGATAAAATTTCTGAATATATAACTTCTCCTTCGGTCCCGGAGAAAGATTCATCTTCTTCTCCTGGAACTGTTTTCTGTCTCGCTCGGAAAGCAGACCTCTTGCTCCTGCATTTCCCGGAAGGAGCGTATCATTTGCTCCGACAAAAAATAATGCGCGGATATTTTTGATACGTGTTCTTTCCACATCTCCGATCACAACCTGATCCAGACTTGGAGGAATCACACCAACTTCGCCTCTTCAAGTCCTGCATCAAGAAGTTCACAGTATTCCTTCAATGGAATCTCTTCCTCCCCCAGAAGTTCAACGAATTTATCGAATAGCTCCAGAACAATACGGTAAATCTGTGCATATTCCTTCGCCAAAGCCAGCTCTCCCTCTTCCTGGAATTTCTGCTCCAATTCTGCAAGCTGCTCCTGGATCTTCTCCTGAACCAGATATTCATAAACTGCGAGTGTAATCTCTTTTACCGTCTTTCTTCTCTTCTTCAGAACCGTATGCAACGGTGTCAGTTTTTCCACAAAACGCACGCGCAGCTGATTCAGTTCTTCCAATTCTTCTTTTTTCGTCATCGGTGTCTTTCTCACCCAGACCTGATCCCATTTCTTGAATCCTTTCAAATCCAGCGCAAGACAATAATTTTCCAGACGGTCCACTTCATCTCTTGTGAACCCACACAGGCCGGTCCGCAGATAACGAAAAACGCTTTCGTAAGTATAGTTCTGTTCAACCATCACCAGCAGACTTCTTAAATACTCTACAAAAGAATTCAACAAAATACTCTTCTTATGATCCATAAAAACCGGAATCTCATAACGTTCGCATGCCTTCTCCAACGAATCAGCATATGTATTCAGATCAGAAGCAATCACTGCGATTTCCCGATATCTGTATCCTTCTTCTCTCACCAGACGCCGGATTTCCTCTGCACATACTGTGCCTCTTCCTGTGGTGTGTGAACTTCGTGAAGAGAGATTGACTGCATCTTTTCCCCACTGTATTTTCTTCTGGAATAACGGAATAGTTCCTCTTCCAAAAACGCCATCTCCGGATTCTCTTTGAACCGATACGGCGGATTCTTGCATAGCCAGACCGGCTCATCAATCTCCACTTTCACTTCCTGCGCCACTTCCGTCAGTGAAGTAACCATTTGCTTGCTCAGCGCAAAGAGCTGATACGGATGCTTATAGACAAACGGATCTTCCCTCCGATCAATCTCAACTGTCAGCATAATCTTGTCGCACACTTTCAGAAGTTCCCCGATTAGCCGGTTCTCACCGGCGTAAATCCGGTAAATCCATCCATTGCGATCACACTGTCTTTAAGCATTTTCGCTTCCGCCACATTCTGACTCAACACATCAAGCAATTCTTCCTTTGTAATATATTTATCACGCAGATAATCCTCAAATCCTTCATATACTTTACGGATATCCTTTAACTTATAATACAGATAACTTTCCGAATTCAGTCCTTCCATGAAAGAATCAAGCTGTTCAAAATCAATTCCATACTGTGTGAATTCTGATATCACGGACTTCACTTCGCTGATATATCCCTGCTTCTTAAGATTGCCCTTAAGAACGGTCAGCTCATCTTCGTAATTTCCTGCAATCTTGCGGAGCACCAGATTCTTTCCCTCATCGTCAAGGATCGGCTGTCTTCCTTCCTGTCTCTTCAAAGACACGGTGAGCCAGACGTCCAAAACTTAAGACATCAATATTCATAATACCGCCACGCGGATGTGCCATACACAGGTCCTTCTTGCGTCTGCATTGTAAACTGCTCCGGTACAAGAACAAGATAATTCTTCTCCGGATGACGGATTGACTCCTCAACTATCTGCTGATATAAATAATGGGACTTTCCGCTTCCGGAATTCCCGAAAATAAACTGCAATGACATGCTCTGACTCCTGCCTTCCCTTCATACATCTTAAACAGAAGACAGGCTGTCGTTCACAGGAATGAGCCATATTTCTCAGCCTTCTCTGTGCCCGGCAGCCCGTCTGGGTTTTTCCTTTCTTCTATTATCGCAAATTTATTTCACAAGGTCAACCAGTGCTGTCTTAGGAATCGCACCAATCTGTCTTCCGTTCTCTTCTCCTCCTTTAAATGCGATGAAAGTCGGAATGCTCATCACTCTGTATTTCTGTGCAATGTCGATATTCTCATCGATGTTGATGTGGCATACCTTTACATCACTGAGTTCTTCTGAAAGAGCTTCTACGATCGGCGCCATCATTTTACACGGTCCGCACCAGTCTGCATAGAAATCAACGAGTACCGGCTGTTGCGCCTGAATCACTTCCTGCTCAAAATTGTCTGTTGTAAGTTTTACTACTGCCATCTTTGTATCCTCCTTATAAATGTTATATCTTTTGTATTTTTTATTTTTCTTTGTTACAATCTTAGTATAGCACATATTTCTTATTTTTCTGTGATAAAATCACAAAGAAACCGACAGTTTTGATTTCTCCTCCCTGCCGGTTTCATTCATTACTTCTTATATCGTTTTATCTTATTCCACCCAGTCTGTGACCCTTTATTTACACTTCATCGATTGCCTTACCGATATCACGTCTCATATATTTATTCTTGAAGTTTACCCACTCTGTTGCTGCATATGCATTCGCACGGGCTTCTTTCAGATCTTTTCCCTTCGCTGTCACGCCAAGAACACGTCCGCCATTTGTCACGATCTGATCTCCGTCGAATTTTGTTCCTGCATGGAAACAGTAATATCCTTCGTGCTTCTTGAACTCTTCCAGTCCTGTGATTGGGAAGCCTTTCTCGTAACTTACCGGATATCCTTCGGATGCGAGTACGACACAGACTGCTGCATTGTCTTCAAACTGAAGATCAACCTGATCCAGTGTTCCGTCGATACATGCTTCCATAACTTCAAGAATATCATTCTTCATACGAGGAAGTACAACCTGAGCTTCCGGATCTCCGAAACGAGCGTTGTATTCAAGAACCTTCGGTCCGTCTTCTGTCAGCATCAATCCAAAGAAGATAACTCCCTTGAACGGACGTCCTTCTGCTGCCATTGCGTCTACCGTTGCCTGGTAAACATATTTCTCACAGAATTCTTCTACTTCTTTTGTATAGAACGGGCTTGGAGAAAATGTTCCCATACCGCCTGTATTAAGTCCTGTATCTCCGTCTCCGGCACGCTTATGATCCTGCGCACTTGTCATTGTCTTGATTGTCTTTCCATCAACAAAAGAAGTACGGAAACCTCGCGGCCTGTCATAAATTCCTCAATGACCATCTCATTTCCGGCTGTACCAAACTTCTTGTCCAGCATGATCTCTTTCACGCCTGCTTTTGCTTCTTCCAGATCCTTACAGATCAGAACACCTTTTCCGAGTGCAAGTCCGTCTGCTTTCAAAACAATCGGGAACTTCGCTGTCTCAAGATAAGCAACTGCTGCTTTTGGATCTGTAAGTTCTCATAAGCTGCTGTTGGAATATTATATTTCTTCATCAGGTCTTTGGAAAATGCTTTCGATCCCTCAAGAATCGCTGCATTCTTCTTCGGTCCAAATGTGCGGATTCCTGCTTCTTCAAGAACATCTACAAGACCGCCTACCAGCGGATCATCCATTCCTACGATACAAAGATCAATCGCATTCTCTTTTGCGAAATCTCTTAATTTATCAAATTCCATAGCGCCGATCGGTACACACTGCGCATACTCAGCGATTCCGGCATTTCCCGGAGCGCAGTAAATCTTATCGACACGCGGGCTCTTTGCCACACTTGTCACGATCGCATGTTCACGTCCACCGCTTCCAACTACTAATACTTTCATCCTCCGTCGCTCCTTACTCTGTTATTAAACACTATCTTTCATTTCCTGCTATTCTGTAATGATCGTATGTCCATTTTCTACCGATAGCTTTCTTACTCTTTCGCAATGATCACATGTCCATCTTCCACAGATACTTTCCCGTTTGCGATCAGGTCGATCGCTTTTGGAAGGATCACCCATTCTGCCTGTTCCATCACACGGCGCTGTAATACTTCCGGTGTATCTCCCTGCTCTACCTCGACTGCCTTCTGCAAAATAATCGGTCCCGTGTCTGTTCCCTCGTCAACAAAATGTACCGTTGCGCCCGTTACCTTCACTCCGCGGGCAAGCACGCCTTCATGTACTTTCAGACCATAAAATCCTTTTCCACAAAAAGATGGGATCAGGGATGGATGGATATTTACGATACGGTTCGTATATTCTTTGATCATCATCTCCGGCAGTACTACAAGGAATCCCGCCAGCACAACAAGATCTACATTGTAGGAATTTAATTTATCAAGGAATGCCTGATTAAAAGCCTCTCTGCTTTCAAAATCTTTCGGTGAGATGCACAGTGCTTCGATTCCATGTGCCCTCGCACGCTCCAGGGCATAGGCATTTGCATTATTACTGATGACAACCGAAATGCACGCATTTGTAATCTTTCCTGCGCTGATCGCATCAATGATCGCCTGAAGATTTGTTCCTCCACCGGATACTAAGACTGCCAGTTTAGCATAAGGTTACTCCTTTTTCACCGTCTTTGATCTCACCAACCACATATGGTGTCTCGCCTGCTGCTTTGATTGCTTCCATTGTTTTGTCCACATCAGCAGGATCTACTGCAAGTACCATACCAAGTCCCATATTGTAGGTATTGTACATCATTTTCTCTTCTACCTGTCCCTTTTTCGCCATCAGTTTAAAGATAGACGGAACTTCATAACTGTCTTTGCGGATCACAGCCTGTTTTCCCTCCGGCAGCATTCTTGGAACATTCTCATAGAAACCACCGCCTGTGATATGGCTGCATGCCTTGATGCGCACACCTGCCTCTTTGACGCTGCGCAGCGCTTTTACATAGATTCTTGTAGGAGCAAGCAATGCCTCTCCAAGTGTTTTTCCTAACTCATCATAATAGGTATCCAGGCTTTCTTTTGTCATCTCAAAGATTTTTCTGACAAGTGAAAAACCGTTGGAGTGCACACCGGAAGATGCCATACCGATCAGTACATCTCCTGCCTTTACATCTGCACCTGTTATGATATCTTTTTCATCTACGACACCAACCGCAAATCCGGCAAGATCATATTCGTCCTCAGGCATCAGTCCCGGATGCTCTGCTGTCTCTCCACCGATCAGCTGCATCGGACTGTTTGCATCCCTCTGCGACACCGCTTACAATTGCCGCAATCTTTTCCGGATAGTTTTTTCCACAGCGATATAATCAAGGAAAAATAAAGGTTCACCGCCTGCACATGCGATATCGTTGACACACATTGCAACACAGTCAATTCCGATCGTGTCATGTTTGTCCATAAGAAATGCAAGTTTTAATTTTGTTCCTACGCCTCCGTTCCGGACACTAAGGTAGGTTTCTCCATGTTTTTAAATTTTCCATGGAAAATGCACCGGAAAATCCGCCAAGACCTGTTAAAACCTCTGGCCGCATGGTTCCCTGTACATATTTTTTCATCAGTTCCACTGATTTGTAGCCTGCTTCGATATCTACACCGGAATTCTTGTAATCCATTAATTTTTCCTCCTGAATCTGTTGTTTTTTAGTAATTTTTATAACCAACTTCCTGTAATCTGGCATCTTTTGCCTGAACCTGTTCTTTTAACTCTTTTGAATACTCTTTTAATTTTGCAAGCAGAGCCTCATCTGAAGTAGCAAGAATCTTGCTGCAAGCAGTCCTGCATTTGCACCTCCATTGATCGCTACTGTTGCAACCGGGATACCAGATGGCATCTGAACGATCGAGTATAAAGAATCTCTTCCGCCAAGGGATGTGGTATGCATTGGGATACCAATAACAGGCATCGGGAAAATTGCTGCACACATACCCGGTAAATGCGCTGCCATTCCTGCACCTGCAATAATCACCTTAAATCCTTTTGCTTCTGCGCTCTTGGCATATTCAAAAAATACGTCCGGCTCTCTGTGCGCGGAGATGATCGTCATCTCATAATCAATTCCAAGCTTATCTAAAATATCTGCAGCTTTTGCCATAACCGGCATATCTGAATCGCTGCCCATTACAATACCAACTTTGCCATAATCGTTCTCCTTCCAGATTCCTACAGTTTCACACTTCCACTGTT
>ENA-OQAS01001532-OQAS01001532.1-human-gut-metagenome-genome-assembly--contig:-NODE-1532-length-10668-cov-2.103975_pt1 | contig 10668 bp, 12 predicted proteins | sample MGYA00242733_ERZ504523 | MGnify/ENA primary metagenome ERZ504523 (study PRJEB26092, sample SAMD00036239) | human gut metagenome | host: Homo sapiens | study: EMG produced TPA metagenomics assembly of... | reverse complement strand
TATTTTTTTGACTTACTGAATCAGGAATTCGAGGTCATCCCCATGACATAAGCGCCAGACAGAACACTGCTTCCAGGATTCTATGGTTGGTTGCAGCGTTCATCTAACACTTCTGCATACGGATATCTCTATAACGTACTGATTGGAAAATAGAACGACAGAGTGTTATGAAACCCACCTCTCCGGCTTTCTCCCTATACAAAGAAAAGTGTCCATTTTCTATCCCGAAAACGTACAGTTGCCATGATGAGCAGAGGGCAGCGTGTCATTATAGCAAAGAAAAGCAAACAGCACACAGGCGGTTTTATCCTCAAAAAAGCACCGAAACATGACAATCACGACCACCGGCTTAGCCGGTGGTTTGCTTTGACCCTATAAGGGTCTATTACCGGCACTGGAGTCTAAAGACTCATCGAAATAGGTTCGCCAATCGCAACATCATTTACCTACAAAGCTTTCGGGCTTATCTTTATTTGTTACGTTTTACTGGCTCACCCGTAAACGGGTCAATATACTCTTTCAGTGTCATTTGATCATATTCCAGATCATCCTGTAACTGATTTGCTATATATTCCTGTATCTTTTTTGCATTTTTCCCTACTGTATCTACATAATATCCACGACACCAGAAATGTCTGTTTCCATATTTGTACTTCAGATTTGCATGTCTTTCGAATATCATTAATGTACTTTTTCCTTTTAAGTACCCTACAAAATACGACACACTTATGCTCGGCGGAATTTCTACCAACATGTGTACATGATCTGGACATATCTCTGCTTCAACAATTTTTACACCTTTTCTTTTGCATAACATACTCAAAATATCTGCTATATCCTGTTTAATTTTTCCATATGCTACTTTTCTTCTATATTTTGGTGCAAAAACAATATGATACTTACAATTCCATTTCGTATGTGATAAACTATTACTATCCATATGGATACCTCCTGTGTATATTAGTGCGGTTGGCGAACCTACATTAATTATACCACCGGAGGTTTTTTTCTGTAAGCTGAAGCAATGCTGACTCACCTGCATAGCAGGTGGTTTATTTGTTTTCCAAAGCTCCGTTTTTCGGATCAGCGAAAAACTCCACAATGGCAAACAGGGCTTTGCCCTAACAATAATAGACAGGAGATGATGCATTCATCTCCTGTTTATGTTACAATGAATATGATAAATATGGGAGTTGTTCAGTAATGGAGCAATTTGCAGATATCAGGGTGGATAGAGTGAATATACAGATGGAGGCAGAAGATGCTGACAGAACAGAAATTTGACATTATCTGAAAAAGGAGAGAGAAAATGAGTCTGAAAATTGAAAAGAAAAATGAAGGAACAAAAGATACGGTATTTTTGACCGGGAGATTAGATACAGCAACTGCACCTGAATTGGATACTTTTGCCGAGAAAGAATTGATCAATACTCAGGAACTTGTATTGGATTTTGCAGGGCTTGAATATATTTCATCAGCCGGCCTGCGTGTTATTCTGAAAATGCAGAAATTTATGAATGTAAAAGGAACTATGAATTGATTCATGTGAGTGATATCATACAGGATGTATTCGATATTACGGGATTTGCAGACATACTGTCAATCGAATGACTGTGGCTGTAAGATACAGAACTGCACAGCGAAAAGGAGGATTCTATTTACCTGAACTGAATGAAGGAAGGAGAAGTGGATTTGAAAAGTATTACAGAAGAAGCAAAAATAGAGAATATAGCGGTAATTACAGATTTTGTAAATTCCATACTGGAAGCAAAATGGATGTTCTGCAAAAAGTACAGATGGAGATAGATATTGCGATAGATGAGATATTTGGCAATATTGCTATTATGCTTATACGCCAAAAACCGGAGAGGCAACTGTACAGGTTGAAATAAAGAATTTTCCTGAAAGACTGGAACTGACGTTTATAGACAAAGGCATTCCTTATAATCCATTAGAAAATAAAGATCCGGATGTTACCCTGGATATAGAAAAAAGAAAAATCGGGGGGCTTGGAATTTTTCTGGTTAAGGAAATGATGGATGAGGTTTCATATGAATATGCAGACGGGAAAAATATATTGAAATTAAAAAAGAATTTATAGATTTCATACATTGTAAGTGTATATTGCTATTCATGAACTTTTGAATAACTGCGCGTCGCATTATAGTTACTGTAGAGTGGACAGCAGCGATTTATGTGCTCATATGTTGCAAAATGACAGAAAAGAGGAGTTTTTGCGCATGACAATTCGGAAAATGTATGATATGATGAACTTATAAATATCAATTTGTAACTGTAAAAATATTATATTGTAAAAAAACACACATAATTACCCACAAAATAAGAAATTTAGACGCAAGAGCGTTCGAGAAATCAACTTGTCGGCACACTAACAGGAAATATGGGTAGAAAATATCTGTAAGAAATATGTATAAAATAATATGTAATCAGGAAGGAGATATAAATTATGGGATTGATCAAAGCAGCAGCCGGTGCATTTGGCGGAACAATGGCAGATCAGTGGAAGGAGTTTTTTTACTGCGATGCAATAGATAAAGATGTTCTGGTTGTAAAGGGTGAGAAGAGAGTAGGCGGACGTTCTTCCAACAAAAAAGGCAGTGATAATATTATTTCAAGCGGTTCCGGAATTGCTGTTGCAGATGGTCAGTGTATGATCATCGTAGAACAGGGAAAGGTTGTGGAGGTTTGTGCAGAACCCGGACAGTTTACCTATGATGCATCCACAGAACCAAGTATTTTTGCCGGAAGTCTGGGAGAGGGAATCCACAGGACTTTTGATACAGTAAAGAAGCGTTTTACATTTGGCGGCGATACAGGCAAAGACCAGAGAGTTTATTATTTTAATACAAAAGAACTGGTAGATAATAAATTCGGCACAGCAAATCCAATTCCATTCCGGGTAGTTGACAGAAATATCGGTCTTGATATAGATGTATCTGTGCGTTGCAATGGAGTATATTCTTATAAGATTGTTGATCCGCTTCTGTTTTATACAAATGTGTGCGGAAATGTTGAACAGCAGTATGACAGAGAAGAAATTGAAGTTCAGTTAAAGACAGAATTTGTAAGTGCTCTTCAGCCTGCATTTGCAAAAATCTCAGAACTTCAGATCCGTCCAAGTGCCATTCCGGGACATGTTCTGGAATTATGCGATGCCATGAATGAAGCCCTTACGAAAAATGGCAGCAGACCAGAGGCCTTGCGGTTGTTTCCATTGCCATGAATCCTGTGACTCTTCCGGAAGAGGATGCACAGCTTATCAAAGATGCACAGAAGAATGCCATTCTCAGAGATCCGACTATGGCAGCAGCGACACTTGCCGGTGCTCAGGCAGATGCAATGAAATCAGCAGCTTCCAACACTGCAGGTGCCATGACCGGATTTATGGGAATGGGCATGGCAGGCCAGGCAGGTGGAGCGAATATGCAGAATCTCTATCAGATGGGGGCACAGCAGCAGGCAGCACAGAATATGCAGCCGGCATCCGGGGCAGGAACATGGAAATGTGAATGTGGTGCAGAGAATACAGGAAAATTCTGCTCTGCATGTGGTAAACCGAAACCGCAGCGGGAAGAGTGGATATGCAGCTGCGGCGCAGTAAATACAGGAAAATTCTGTTCTGAATGTGGAAGCCCAAGACCGACCGGAAAGTGGACATGCAGCTGTGGTGCGGTAAATACAGGAAAGTTCTGTGCAGAATGTGGAAGGCCAAGACAGTAAAATACAGCAGGGGGGAGAAATGTCTATGTCTGATCTGAGAGAATATAAATGCCCTGCCTGTGGCGGTGCAATAGAATTTGACAGTAAGTCCCAGAAAATGAAGTGTCCATACTGTGATACAGAATTTGAACTTGAGACATTAAAAGAACTGGATGCGCAGATGGAGCGTGAAGCCGGACAGCAGATGATCTGTCAGGATGGCAGACAGATGCCGGTGGAGAATGGCAGGAAGGTGAGACAGATGGAATGAATGTCTATACCTGTCAGTCCTGTGGTGGTGAGATTATCGCAGATGAGAATACAGGAGCATCAAATTGTCCGTATTGTGGAAATCCTGTAATTATGACAGAGAAGTTTAAAGGTGCATTAAGGCCGGATCTGGTGATTCCGTTCAAATTGGATAAGAAAGCGGCAAAAGAAGCATATTACAGGCATATTAAGGAAGAACATTTTTGCCAAAAGCATTTCGCAGGGAAAATCATATTGATGAGATTAAGGGGCTGTATGTTCCGTTCTGGCTTTTTGACGGGGATGTTGATGCTGAGGTGCGTTATAAGGCGACAAAGGTAAGAATGTGGAGTGACCATGATTATGATTATACGGAGACCAGCTACTATTCTGTGGAGCGAAGCGGAGAGATGACATTCGTTTCTGTACCTGTAGATGGATCAGAAAAGATGGCAGATGATTTGATGGAATCCATTGAACCATTTAAAATTTCAGAGTCTGTGGATTTTCAGACCGCATATCTTTCCGGATATCTGGCAGATAAGTATGATGTCAGTGAAAAAGAGAGCATCAACAGCACATGACCGTATGAAAAAGAGCGCAGAGGAAGTACTGGCAGATACAGTGAAGGGTTATGCTTCTGTTGTTCCCGAAAATACAAACGTAAATATTTCAGGCGGAAAAGCACAGTATGCACTGTATCCGGTATGGATTCTGAATACAACATGGAAAGATAAGAAATATATATTTGCAATGAACGGACAAACCGGAAAAATGACAGGAGACCTTCCGATTGACAGGGGAATTTATTTGAAATGGCTTGCCGGACTGACCGCTGTATTTACGGTTGTTTTGTGCCTTGCCGGACTGCTGATTTTTTAAGGGAGGACGAAAGATATGCTGAAGAAAAAGATCATACCTGTATTTCTGGCTTCTGTCCTTACTGTATCAGGTACAACAGGATTTGTGACGGAAGCATTTTCAGAAAATGTTTATGCGGCAGAAGAAGTGCATACAGAAAGGCTGGCAGATTTTGCAGATCTGTTAGATGATGGGCAGGAAGAAGAACTGGAGGCGAAACTGGATCAGTCAGCGAGGACTACGGCTGTGATGTTGTGGTTGTCACAGAGGAGACTCTGGATGGTGCAGTTCCGCAGGATTATGCAGATGATTTCTTTGATTATAATGACTATGGCATGGGAGAGGACAAGAGTGGTATATTGTTTTTGATAACCATGTCAGAACGTAAGTGGTGTATCTCCACACATGGAGAGGCTATTCAGATTTTTACTGATGCAGGACAGGAATATATGACGGATAATTTTGGGTCATATTTATCCGATGGTGAGTATTATGAGGGCTTTATGAAGTTTGCTGATCTGTGCGAAGAATTTATCATTCAGGCACAGAGCGGAGAACCGTACGATGTAGAAAATCTGCCGGAGGAAACCATCCCTTTTTATATGATATTTCTCATTTCGCTTGTGGTCGGATTTGTGATCGCGCTGATCGTAACCGGAGTAATGAGAAGCCGGATGAAGACTGTACATATGAAGCCGGATGCAGCAGATTATATGAAAGACGGAAGTCTTCATATTAACAGAAGCCGGGATATATTTCTGTATCATCAGGTCACACGTACGGCGAAGCCGAAGGAAGAGAGTTCCGGTGGCGGTGGAAGCAGTACCATACAAGTTCTTCGGGTGAGACGCATGGGGGTTCCAGTGGATCATTTTAACTGACTGGCATGACATATAAAATCCTGATCTTTTATATTATTTATGGGATAACCATAAAATGACAGGAAAGATTGGGATTTTATTTGCGCAAAATTACGGATACCGGTTGCAAGACATCAGAGAATATGATACAGTACAAGGTGGTTTGTTTTTGTGTAGAGACAGTTGTCCGGCAAAAAAAAATAAACTGCGAAGCGGATTGCAAATATTCGCCTGACGATAACAGATTCTGCACAAAAGAATTATAAAATGAAATAAAAAACAGAAATAATGGAGAGGACATGAAAAAATACGTTGATAATTTTATGCAATACCGGTTTCTTTTGTCAGAACTGGTAAAAAAAGGGATTAAGCTGAAATACAGACGTTCTTATCTGGGAATGATATGGTCTATGTTGGAGCCGTTGCTTACCATGATCGTGCTTACAATTGTATTTGGTACTTTGTATGGAAATACAGACAGGACCTTTCCTGTATATATCCTGACCGGACGACTCCTGTACAGTTTCTTTTCACAGTCCACCAAGGCCGCTTTGAAATCTATACGTCAGAACTCGGCAATGATCAAAAAGGTATATGTACCCAAATATTTGTATCCGCTGTCCAGTGTGCTTTTTAACTATGTGATCTTTCTGATCTCACTGATCGTACTGGCAATGGTGAGTGTGATACTTGGTGTAAAGCCTACGTTCTATCTGCTTCAGGCACCAATCGCACTGATACTGATTCTTATTATGTCATATGGATGCGGAATGATCCTGGCAACAATAGGTGTATTTTTCAGAGATATGGAATATCTCTGGTCTGTAGCACTTATGCTGGTTATGTATACATGTGCGATTTTCTATTATCCTGAAAAGCTTTTGAAGAGTGGATGGGCATGGATACTGAAATATAACCCATTGTATTGTGTGATTGATATTTTCAGATGTTCAGTATTTGGAAAAGCGATGAATATTCATTATTTTGCATATGCACTTATCTTTTCCGTTGTGGCAATGGTGATTGGATTACTTTGCTTCAAGAAGAAACAGGATGATTTTATTCTTTACATCTGAGAACTGAGACAGAAAGCTGCAGGGCAGCGGAACGAATTATTTTTGAAAAATAGGGAGAAAAAATGAGCAAACAACCAGCGATTATTGTTGATAATGTGAGTATGAAATTTAATCTCAGCAAAGAGAAAGTAGACAGTCTGAAAGATTATATTATCAAGTCAATTAAAAAAGAGATTAAATATAATGAATTCTGGGCTTTGCAGAATGTGAGCTTTACAGTGGAAAAAGGAGACAGGGTAGGAATCCTCGGACTGAATGGTGCAGGAAAGAGTACTCTTCTTAAGGTTATCGCAGGCGTTTTCAAACCAACAGAAGGTTCAGTTACAAAACATGGGAAGATGGTTCCGCTTCTGGAACTGGGTGCAGGATTTGATCAACAGTATACAGGAAAGGAAAATATTTATCTTTACGGAGCAATGCTTGGATATTCCAAAGAATTTATTGATGAGAAGTATGATGAGATCGTGAAATTTTCCGAATTGAAGGATTTTATTGATGTGCCGATCAAGAACTATTCATCAGGTATGAAATCCAGACTTGGATTTTCGATTGCTACAGTGGTTTCTCCCAAAATTCTGATATTGGACGAGGTATTATCTGTAGGTGATGCGAAATTCCGTAAGAAGAGTGAGAAGAAAGTACTCAGCATGTTTGATTCGGGTGTAACAGTGTTGTTTGTCTCTCATTCTCTGGCACAGGTTCAGAGAATCTGTAATAAGGCGATGATTCTTGAAAAAGGAAAATTGATCGCTTACGGAGATATTGATACGATTTCTGAACAGTATGAGAAAATGACTAACTGACAGGGACAGACAGAGATATCTGTCTGACAGAGAAAAAATTTAAGAAGTCAGAAATATCCGGAGGAGTATATGACAAACGGATTAAAAAAAGAAGATTCAGCAGCTTTAAAAGGTCTTGCAGTGTTACTGCTGATCTTTCACCACTGCTACCGTCTTGCAGACAGAATCGAAAGATATCAGGTGGATCTGTGCGGGCTGACAACAGAACAGCTTGTTGCTATTGCGGAATGCTGTAAAATCTGCGTGGCAATATTTGCATTTGTATCCGGTTACGGGCTGATGTATGGATATTCGGCTAAAATGAAAAATAAAGAAAAGTATGCAGTATCAGAATGGATATCCGGACATCTTCTTTCCACTATGTCCGGATTCTGGTTTACTGCAGCTGTATCCTATCTTATTTACTTTGGACTTGGACTTAAGGATCCGAGCAAGTGGGGAGAAACCTTTTATGAAAGAGGATTCGCCGTATTTGCAGATATACTGGGAATCTCCAGACTTTTGGAGACTGAAAGTCTTAACGGGGCATGGTGGTATATGAGTGCTGCGTTTGTATTTATTATATTGCTTCCTCTGTTAGATGGGACGATTGAGAAATTTGGAGGCATATTCTGTATTGCAGTTATCTTTTTGCTTCCGAGAATTTTAGGTATTGGATTTCAGGGAGGCTCAAAGCCATATTCATTTCTTTTGATATTTGTGGCAGGAACGTTATGCTGTAAATATAATTTCTTTCAAAAATTGCATGAATACAGGCGGAAAAAATTAAAATTCATCTGTTTGTCTGCTTTACTGTGTGCCGGCCTTTTCCTGTACCATAAAATCGACCTGAAAATTTTCTGGGAATTTCGGTATGCACTTGTTCCATTCCTGCTGATTCTCTTTTGCGTTGAATATTTGTTCAGGATTACGCCTGTATCCTTGTTCCTTCAGTATCTGGGCAAGCATTCCATGAACATTTGGCTGGTACATACATTTGTGAGAGATTCTCTGGGAAAATATGTATTTGCATTAAAAAAATTCTGGCTGATTCCTGTTGCAGTTCTTGTGATTTCGCTGGGAATCAGTTACTGCCTGGATTTTCTTAAGAAGATTACAGGATATCAGAAACTGATACGGCTGTTACAGAAAAAAGTGACGGAACATTATGCGGTACGGGAATGATTTTTCGAGAGGATCGCAATAGGATTCAGAGTGGACAATAGTGACGGATGGGAGAGCGTATCATGAAAATACTGCAGATTGGAATGGGAAATGTTGCCGGAGGTCTGGAAGCATTTGTGATGAATTACTATAGAGTTCTGGTGCATATGGATATACAGTTTGATTTTGTGTGTATGTATGATAAAATTGCATATGAAGAGGAAATCAGGAAACTGGGTGGTAGGATCTACTATATTCCAAATGTAAAAAAGAACTATCAGGGCTATATAAAAGAACTGAAAAAATATTAAAAGAAACAAAATATGATGCAGTACATGTAAATATGCTTTCAGCTGCAAATATTGTTCCGTTACGTGTGGCTCATACAATGAAAGTGCCAAAGATAATTGCGCACAGCCACAGCTCTTCCTGTCCCGGACTGATCAGAAAAATCATGGACAACTGGAACAGACCAAAGATTGCAAAATATGCTACTGACAGGATTGCATGCGGAGAAATGGCGGGCAGGTGGCTGTTTGGAGATAAAGCTTTCCAAAGCGGTCAGGTTACGTTGATCAATAATGCCATTCAGGCAGAGAAGTTCAGTTTTTCAGAAAAAGACAGAGATTCACTCAGAAAGGAACTGGGATGGGAAAATAAAACAGTGATCGGTCATGTAGGAAGATTTGATATTCCGAAGAATCATGACAGAATGCTTGATATTTTCCAACAGATCGTTTCCGAAAAAAAAAGATGTGATGCTGTGTCTGGTAGGTCCAAAGGAAGGTCTGTACAAAGAGATAAAAGAGAAAACAGTACAGAAAGGACTGGAAGATAAGGTATATTTTGCCGGTAAACAGGAGAATATCCGCAGGTATTTATCTGCTATGGATGTTTTTCTGTTTCCGTCTGTTTTTGAGGGTGTGCCATTTGCGCTTATTGAAGCCCAGGCAAATGGACTTGCCTGCGTAATGTCAGAGGCGGTGTCTGAGGAGGCAGTTGTTTTTCCTGAGAGAGTCAGACGGCTGTCACTTGACAGAGATAATATACAGTGGGCGGCAGCAGTGATGGCAATGAGTTCTATGAACAGAGAAGCGGCTGATCTGATAAAGATGCGGCTGTCAGATGCGCATTTTAACATTGAGACAGAGGCAAAACGTTTGAAAGATTTATATTATCATACGAGGTAAATTACAGATGGACAAGATTGATTTTGTATTGCCATGGGTGGATGGATCAGACTCAGCCTGGATAAAGCAGAGAAATGAGTATCTGGGAATTAAAAATGACCAGACACAGGACAGCAGATTTCGGGACTGGGAAAATCTGCAGTACTGGTTCAGAGGTGTTGAAAAATTTGCTCCATGGGTGAATCATATATATTTTGTGACATGGGGGCATATCCCTTCATGGCTGAATACAGATCATCCGAAGCTGACAGTTGTAAAACACGAGGATTATATTCCGAAGCAGTATCTGCCCACATTCAGCAGTCATCCCATTGAACTGAATATGCATCGGATCCGAGGTTTATCCGAACAGTTTGTATATTTTAATGATGATACCTTCATCATAAATAAAATGGAACCGGAAGACTTTTTCAGAAATGGTCTTCCAAGAGACTATTGTATAGAAACAGCGTTGGTACAGGATGATATCAATAATCCGTTTGCCTGCATTCTTATGAACAATGCGGCACTTGTAAATATGCATTATTCAAAGAGAGAAGTGATTGGCAGAAACTGGAAAAAATGGTTTCATCCTGCATATGGAAAAATGGTATTCAGAAATATGCTGATGCTTCCGTACAGGGAGTTTTCCAGTTTTAAATATTCTCATATCTCCAGCTCTTTTTTGAAGAGTACCTTTGAAGAAGTGTGGAAGGAAGAGGGTGAAGTGCTGGACAGAGTATGCAGGACACGATTCCGTTCTCCGGGAGATGTAAATCAGTATGTG
>ENA-OQAS01001531-OQAS01001531.1-human-gut-metagenome-genome-assembly--contig:-NODE-1531-length-10669-cov-2.314362_pt1 | contig 10669 bp, 12 predicted proteins | sample MGYA00242733_ERZ504523 | MGnify/ENA primary metagenome ERZ504523 (study PRJEB26092, sample SAMD00036239) | human gut metagenome | host: Homo sapiens | study: EMG produced TPA metagenomics assembly of... | reverse complement strand
ACCAGCACTTTAAATAACACACGCGGCTCTATCTGCGATTTTCGGATTCCCGAATAAGCTCTATACAACTTTGTGTAATCCAGTTCCTCAAGCTGGATGCTTGCCTGATAGAGCGCGTTGTGCTTCGTTATTCTTATTTCTGTCGGCATCCGAAATTTTAACTGTTGACTTTTTTCCAAAATTTCGATATACTGTTCTTGCTTTTAAGTTTTTCTGTTCACAACTATTAAACTTAAAGCAAAAGACCGAAGTTGTAAAGCCTTTTTTGGCTTTTACTTCGGTCTTTCTTTTTTAGAGGATGTGCAACAGCCCCTTGTTCTTTGCTGCATCTATTTTGCCGACGCCCAAGACTTCAGAACGTCGATACGCCGTTCAACACTGTCCTCAATTGCCTTTATGCGCGTTTCATCGATGATTCAGATGCCCGATTGTCAGAAAAAGCCGCCTCGATGATATCCCTGACCCCGCTGAGCTTATCGAAATCGATCCATCCAAAATCAGTTACAAGCCCAAGCTGCTCGATATGACGTTTTTTAAACGGCTTACAGGCGGCATCTTTTTCGGATTTCATCTGCTGCGGCAGTTTATCAAATCCTAAAGAGGCGCCGCTGTCATAGATGGGTGCCATACCAATCCACGCAAGGTATTGGCATCTCTGATTGCCCCAAAGTTATTCAGATGACGGTCCTCGTTTGCAATGATGTAGTCTAAAACAATCATTCTGTTGAGAAATTCAACAGCGTTTTGAATGCCAAGCGTGGTGCAGCACTTTACTAGACGCCGGTATTGCGAGTCTGTGTTGCTTTTTTTAAGGACTTTTAGGATTCGCCACGCTGGAACCAACTCCGTATCCCGTGTCACGAAATCTTCGCAGACAGAGTAGGCACTCCCTGATCCCATGCGATTGAGTAATCCACATGCGGAATGCCGAGTAAACCCATAATCCTGGCAGCGATAACCTCATTGAATGGCTGCTGGCGGAATGGGCTGCTGCCTCCTTTGACAAGGCAGCGTTTTCCGTCAATGATCTTCCAGCGTTTCTTTAAATCGCCAACAGATGTATTATCCGGAGAACTTAGATCCAACACATCCTTGCGCTTGTTGGCTCCAAACAGAACATCACCAACATCATCAGAAAACGGGTTATCAAAGAAATTGATGTCCCGCCATGAGAGATCCGTATTTTGGGGCTTGACCCAATATTGATCAGACAGACTAAGGCCGTAGCAACGAAGCAATAAGGCTTTCGTGTTAGGAATACCCAGTTCTTCAAGAGCATCCTTAATGCCGGACCGGCTTGCCGGTATAGAGCGTTCCGTCCACCAAGAATTGAACTCAGCACGGTCTGCAACACCATTTTGTTCAGGTATTCCAATCGGAAGATGTTCGCTGTTATGAATGGTGCCAATGCCGAGGATAACACTCGATTCTTCATCAAATACAATATCAACAACCGGAATCTCTTTGTGCATCAGAACCGCATCCATACTTCAAACCTCCTCCTATGACGGATTTTCTCTATTATACAATAAATTACGCACCAAGCAACGATCAGCGAAAAGGCATTCCCTCCCTGCACAACTTCGCTAAATCAAAGTTTAGCGAAGGACAGGGGAGACTCCACCCTTTTCCGCAATTTTGCGAGTTTTTATTATACCTCTTTCGGCTAAACCTCTTTACACCTTCAGCATCCTGTATCCAATGCCGATATGCGTCTGGATATACTGCGGCGAATCCGGCTCGGATTCCAGCTTTTTGCGCAGCGTAGCCATAAAAACACGCAGCGAGGCCACGTCATTGTCCCAGGAACTGCCCCAGACTTCGTGGGTGATATAAGTATGGGTCAGCACTTTGCCGCAATTCTTAGCCATGACGCAGAGCAGCCTGTACTCGATGGGCGTCAGGTGCAGTTCCTGCCCTTTCAAGGTGGCACAGCCAGCCGCAAAATCAATTTGCAGATCACCGTTGGTAAAAACCGAACAACCGGCGGCGTTTTGCAGCATCGAGATGCGGCGGAACGTTACCCGCAGCCGCGCCAGCAGCTCCTCAACCGAGAACGGTTTCGTCAGGTAGTCGTCGGCGCCGCTGTCCAAGGCTTCGATTTTATCGCTGTCCTCGCTGCGGGCACTGATAACGATGATGGGCATCGCAGACCAACTGCGAATACGGCGAATCACCTCGATACCGTCCAGATCAGGCAGACCAAGATCCAACAGCATCACATCCGGTGCATGGATCGTTGCCTGTTGGAGTGCTTCGGACGCAGTAGCCGCCGCAATGTACTTGTAATCCTGCGTTTTCAGTGTCGTGGTAATCAGGTTGCGGATAGGCGCATCGTCCTCCACAACCAGGATCAAGGGTTTATTCATGCAAAGAAACCTCCCCAAGGGGCAGTGTAAAAGTAAAGATGCAGCCGTGCGGCGTATTGTCGGACAGTGTAATGGTGCCGCCGTGGGCTGCGATGATCGTGCGGCATAAGGCCAGTCCCAGCCCAAGGCTGCGGCGGCTGTCCGAAATGCGTTTTTCCCCGGTGGAGAACATTTCAAAGACCTTTTCTTTTGCTTCGTCGGGAATACCGGGGCCGTCATCGCTTACCCGAATTACGGCGCTTTCCCCCTGCGCCGCAGCGGAAAGGACAATGTGCGACCCGGCAGGCGTGTATTTGATGGCATTATCCACCAGATTGATCAGGACCTGCACAACCAGCTTGGCATCCATGTGCGCCAGCAGCAGATCATCGTCCATCTGTACAGTAATCGTGTGCTGCCCGCTGTGCCGGTTGGTATGGCGCAGGGCTTCTTCAAACACTTCACTTACTAACTCTGTAGAGATGGACAGATTCATCCGACCATCCTCAATGCGGGAGATGGAAAGAATGTTCTCCACCAGATTAATGAGCCACATAGAGTCGTCGTAGATGTCCAGAAACGTTTGCTTGCGGGTGGGGTCGTCCATCTTCTCATAGTTGCTGATGAGGTTGGAGGCATTGCCGGAAATGGATGTCAGCGGGGTACGCAGGTCGTGGGAAATCGTGCGCAGCAAATCGGCGCGCAGCTGTTCATTCTTGGCACGGACAGCAGCGCGCTCTTTCTCCTCGGCATTGCGGATATTCTGAATCGCCAATGTGACCGTAATGATGGAAACGATCAGCATAATGGCAAAGGTGACAGGGTAGCCGCGCTCGTATGCGTGCAGCGTCAGGCGGGGCTCTGTAAAGCAAAAATTGAAAAGAAGCACGCTGGAAAACGAGCTTAAAAAGCCGTAGAAATAGCTTTTGGTAAAAAGCGAGGTCAGCAATGTCCCCAGAATATACACCGATATGATATTTTTGGTAAAAGAGAAATACCAGAAAATATTGCCGATGCCGGTTGCAGCGGTCAGAATCAGCACCGTGATCAAAAGATCCTTTGCCTGTCGGACGGCCTGCTCTTTCATTGTATCGGGAGATGGCTTTTTAATATTCACAGCAAATCCTCCCTTCTGAAGGGTATCATACCATATTTCGAGCGGCATTACCAGCGCCGGAAGCCTTCACGCCGCTCAAATTGTGCGCGGCGAACGCTGCGCCAGAACGCATCACATTGGACACCGATAAAAACAAGAAAAAGTCCTGCGGCCAGAAAACAGCAAAATCAGCAGTGCCGTTCTCAAATGAACCACTTCCCTTGCAAACGATCAGATATGAAAGCACCGGCTCAGGGCCTTGCCCTCGCCCAGCACCAGCAATGTGCCGTCACCGGGCAGAACCGTGTCCGAGTCAATGTTGACGTCGGCAATCCCGTTGCGCTTGATGCCCAGAATGTTGATGCTGTATTTCTTGCGGATATTGATGTCGCCAACGGTCTTTCCGATCCACGCGGACGGCACAGATACTTCCAGAATGGCGTGGTCGTGGTCCAGCTCGATATAATCCAGCACATGGTCGGACCCGTAGCGGATGGCCGCCCACTTGGCCAGCTGCTTTTCCGGGTAAAGCACCTCATCCGCACCGTTGCGCAGCAGAAATTTAGCCTGCACATCCCGTTCCGCACGGGAGACGACCATTTTTGCGCCCAGCTCCTTCAGCAGGGAAGTGGTTTCGAGCGAGCTCTGAAAATTTCCGCTGATCGCCACAATACAGACATCAAAATTGCGGACGCCCAACGCCTCCAAGAATTCCGCGTTGGTGCTGTCGCCGATTTGGGCGTTGGTCACAATGCTCAGAACGGCGTTGACGCGGTCCTCGTTTTCGTCCACCGCCATGACCTCATGGCCGAGCTTGTTCAGCTCCTCTGCGATGTGGCGGCCAAATCGACCCAACCCGATCAGTAAAATAGATTTCATGATATGTACCTTTCTTTATCCTACGGTGATGCGCTCCTGCGGCAGCCGTGCCGCGCTGCTTTTGCTGCCGGAGAGCGCTGCATAAATCATAGTCAGTCCGCCGACGCGCCCAATGAACATCAAGAAAATTAAAATCCCCTGTGAGACGATTCCAAGATGCGGTGTCAACCCCAGAGACAGCCCTACGGTAGCAATGGCCGAGGTCGTTTCAAACAGACATTCGGACAGCGGCAGCGTCTCCACTGTGCTGATGACAAACGCTCCCGTCAGCGAAAGGACGAGATACAGTGTAAAAATAGCTGCGGCATCATAGACCGCTTTTTCTTCCATCCGCCGCCCGAACATTTCGGGGCTTTTCTGCCTGCGGAATACAGCAAACGCATTGGCGACAAGCACTGCCGCCGTTGTTGTCTTGATGCCGCCCGCCGTAGAACCCGGTGAACCGCCGATGAACATCAGCAGAATGGTAAGGCCGCGCCCGCTGCTGGACAGTGACGTATAGTCTGCCGTATTGAATCCCGCTGTTCGGGGCGTTACGGACTGGAACAGCGAGAGCAGCAGCCGCTCCCGCAGTGTGCCGCCTTTGAATTCAAAGCAGAAAAAGTATAGCGTTGGCAGCAAAATTAAGAGCGCTGTTGCCGTCAGAATAACTTTGCTCTGCAGCCGATAGCGATGAAAGCAAAGCCGATTGGTCCGCACGTCATCCCATGTCAGAAAGCCGATGCCGCCCACAACGATCAGGGCGGAAATCGTCAGGTTGATAACCGGGTCTGCGCGATATGCGGTCAGCGAGACAAAAGGCATGTCGGGGGTACCCATTAAATCAAAGCCCGCATTGCAGAAAGCGGAGACGGAATGAAAAACGGCTTTCCATATCCCGGAAACGCCGAAATCCCGGCAGAAAACCGGGAGCATACAAAGCGCGCCGATTCCTTCTATCATCAAAGAGGTACGGATCACAAAGCTGTCAGCCGCACAATGCGCCGACTTTTGGAGCAGACATGGCTCCTGCATCCGCCCGCGCTGGGACAGGGAAATACGCCGACCTGATAAAAGCGAGAAGACGCGCCGACTGTGATCACACCCAAGCCGCCGATTTGAATCAGCACCATCAACACGGCCTGACCAAACGCTGACCAGTGGGAAGCCGTATCCCGCACAACCAGCCCTGTGACACAGACGGCGGAGGTTGCTGTGAATAATGCCTCATGGAAAGGGGTGACGGTGCGCCCCTGCGCAGAAATCGGCAGCATCAGAAGTGCCGCCCCGATAAGGATAACCGCTGCAAACAGCAGAATTATGGACTGAAAGTAATTGAGCTTACAGACTAAACGCCGATGAGATGGCAAGAGAAATCACACTCCAGCAAAATTTTCGTACAATACAGTATAGCGCCGCCCGTTTAAAGATGGTGTTAAGCTTTCTGCCGAAATATTAAGATTGCATTAAGATTGCGTTAAGATTGCATTGCACCCGGGCTGCACCTGATGCTTCGGAGATGAGCGTGCATTGGCTGTTTCGTCTTTGCACGAAAATTCGCCGTTTCCACAAGGAAACGGCGAACGATAAACGAATACTGTTTTTCTGTCTGCTTGACGGTGTGAACCTCCAAGCATTTTATGGCTTTATTTCGGTCTTTTTGGGAGGAATGTGCAGCAGACTCTCAAAACCCACTTATTTTCCAAGCACAACGGACAGCTTGATTTCCTTTTCCGTTTCGCTCAGGTCGATCGCCGCCGTCGGCGACGGTCACGCGCAGCTCATAGAGACGCCGTCCGTCAGTTCGGACGCAGCCGCGCCGGTCTCGTCCGTGATCGACCACAGCTCGGGGGCAACCTTTACCAGCTTGCCGTCTGCACCATAGGCGTAGAGCGTCAAATCGGAGGCGCTGCCGGACAGGTTGTTCATGCGGAAGGCACCGTGGTGTTGGGTGAACATTGCGGATGGTTGCGGTATTGCGCCAGCTTGCAACCGTACCTTCGCCGCCGTCCTGTGCAAACTGATCCTGTGTAAGCACATTTCGTGCCGCCTGATCGAGATCGACCTCGCGGTACGGAAGTTCGGGCAGGTAGACAAAGCGGTCCTGCAGGCGAAGCAGCTCCAGATAGCCGGTGGGGCAGTAGAGTGCATTTCCGCTGTTGCCGGTGTACATGCCGATGGCCATATTATTGTAGCCGTACTTGTTGGAAACATCCATCGTAAAGACAGTCTCGCCGGTTTCAAGTCGAGAATGATGTACTGCCACATACCCGTGGTCAGATCCTGCACATAGCCGTAGATATAGCCCGTTGCGGTGGAGAGCTTCATGATCGCGGTGTCGCTCAGATCGTTTCGGGTCCAGATGCTCTTCATCTCGTAGCCGCTGTCGGTTTTCACGGTGTCCACGCGCTCGACGCCGGGGGCGATCATGGCATTGCCCTTCATCAGCCAGTTCTGGTCATAAATGTTGGCGTAGCTCTGGATCGAAGAATCGTTGTTGGGGTCGGCAAGGCCTGCGTTGCCCGCGCCGAACCAGTTGCAGACAATCGTGCTGACCGTGCCGTCCGACGTGTTCGTAATCGTCAGCGTGTACTCCACATTGCCGAGTGCAGAGCCGTTCTTTTTCCGCCTTTTCCGCCGTTTTCGTCGTCAGGGTCAGCGCCGTACCGGAACCAGGCGTAGATGTAGTAACCTTATTTTCAACTGTCGCTTGCTCGGTTACCAGTGTGAAGGAAGCTCCTCATAATCGCCCAGCTTCGTCTGCTGTGTGCAGGTCAGCTCGGTCCGTTCATAGCTGTTCTCTGTCTTCTTCACCAGCTGATAATACTTGACAGTATAGGTGTCCTCTTCCGCACCGGCGCTACCACTGGTCGACTTAGCCATTGTACTGAGAATATAGCGGTCAAACGTGGTTTCGTTCTCCGTCACAGTATCCTTACCGTGAATCAGGTACTGCTCGCCGTTCCGGTACTTGCTTTCGTCGTATTCCGCGTCTGTCGGTACATTCGTTGCACTGTTCAACGTAAACGCTTTTGCTTTTGCTTTTTCGTTTTCGTTTTTGTCTATCACCACGGTTTCCGGCGTAATCGTGCTCAGCACTGCTGCGTCTGCATCACCGTTCTTCCACTGATAGGTGGTATTCATGGTGAGTTCCGAACTGCGGTATACGTCTCGCCAGTCTTTGTTACGGCGTAGTATACGGTCGATACCGAACCGTCATCTTCCTTCTTTTCACCGATGCCGACATATTTTCCCTCTTGATTGTTTACCTTGTAAACATTCAGCGTCAAGTCGCCGACTTTACGGTGCACGGAACGGTTGTCTCTACGGATCTGTCGTGGTTTTAACCGTGTTGAAATTGCTCTGACCGATATACGGCTTCTCCTGAGTGCCGCTGCCCTCCAAAGTACCGGATACCGTCAAACCGGCGGTTGCCTGCGGTGTACCGACCGTCAGCGTTGCCGCATCACTGTAGAACGAAATCGGCGTTGCCGACTTGGTATAACACGTTACCACGCAGCGGTACATCGCACCATTCAGTTCGCTCGTTACCGACTTTACGGTATAGGTGTCCTGCGTAGCACCTTCAATATCCGTCCACTTTCTTCCCGGCAGACGCTTCTGCCACTGATAATCCGTGCTCGAAAATTCTGCCGGAGTCGAAGCCTGCACACGGAAAGTTGTCGAGCCGTTCAGCGGAACGGTTACTTTGTCCGGTCCATTGATAATCGGACGGCTCATCTCATTCGCCAGCGTCTTGCCGACAACGATCTCGCTTTCAACCGACTCTTCCTTACTGGTATAATATCCGGAAGTGATCGTATACTGATACTCTTCGTTCGACGCAAGATCCTTCAGCTGATACGCATATTCACCACTCGGTGATTCCGATGCGTCTACGGTGTCAATCAATACGAACGGCTTATTCTTATTGTTCTCAATGTAGCGGTAAATCTTGTAATACTCCGCCGGACGGTCGCCGGATTCCCACGACAGCACCATACTGTTGGTGGTCTGCTCACTCAGCGACAGATCCTGCGCCGGAGACGGCGGTGCCGTCACATTGCTGACAACATAGCCCAGTACCGGTACTTCATCGCCGTTGAACGGTACCGTCCATGTGCCGAAGCTCCAGTCAAGTTATAGCGCGAATCGCCGCCGCCGGTAACAGAGCCCAGCTTGGTAATCTCCTCAGTGTTTACCTTTTCGGTTCCGGCGCTTGCTCCCCAGTGATAACCGCCGCCAGCCTTGAAGCCGCCAACTACACCATACATCTGCACCGAACCCTCATAGGTGTAATCAAAGGTTACGCCGCTGCTGGTTGCAGCCGTAAAACTCTGCAGCTGTGTACCCGAATCTTTGTAATGACCAACTTTACCGGATTGCTCCGAATGGGAACCGCTCGGCAGACTGGAACGATAAGTATTCGGCTGACCGGACGTGCCAGATGCAGGTTGCTGCCAATCTGCTGCATACCCTCGTACGCCGAAGCAGCCTTATTATAAGTATCTACCGAAACCATGTTCATCGAAGGATTACCCGGAACCGCCAGCGTCATAGAACTGGTCAGCTTCGGCGAATTGCCCTTCTTTGTGCCATCCGGATACTTCACCTGATACTCGTAATATGTCATCGGTGTTGCATACATGAGCACCATATTGTCGTTCGTATCATTAGAATACTCGACCGTTATTTCCTTGCTTGTAGATTTTGTTGCACCAACAGTAAAGGTATGACTGGTATTAAATTCAACACCGCCGCCGGTCTCAATCAGCGGTGCAACATATTCAAAGCCCGCCATGATATCAAAACCAAACGAACCGGATGCCGTTACTGCTACAGTATTATCCTTACTGTATCCGATTCCGGTCTGCGAGTTTCCCGATATCGCCGTCATTCACCTCCGCAAGTGCGGCGACGCTTCCAGAATCGCCATTACCTTCGGATCGGTGTAGCCGGTGCTGACGCTTTGGATCTTCGCAAGCATGGCATCGTTGTTTACATCTGCCGTTGCAATCGCCAGATTGCAGTTGCTCTTGTCATAGTATGTCCAGTCATCCTCCCAGCGGCTGAACGTGCTGTCCGGCGTAACCGTTGTCTGACCGCCCGAGGTGCTCGTACTCGATTTTTTATAAAGCTGACCAATCTTCAAAACTGCTTGTCGAAGGTCTCCTGCTTGCGGTACTCAACGTAGTATACCTGTTCCATGCCCTGCTTGTTGCCGTTAAAATTGCCGACGGCATAGTCCAGAATACCGCTGTTGTTGATTAGTCGGCCGCCCAGCCAGCGGTCATGGCCCTTATCCGAGCCGTCCAGGATAGACAGCTGCTGACTGCCGTTCACCGTGCCGACTTTATACATACTGCCGGAAATGAACAGATATTCCTGGGTGTTCACGCCGTCCGCCGCAACAGCCGCTACCGCGATCGGATTCTGCACATCGTCACCCTTGGTGCCGGTATTGGTAAAGCCGTTGGTGACAACTTCGGTGGCCTTGCATTTCTCTGTCCACGAATTATCCTTCGTGCTGTACTGATAGCTGTACGCCAGCAGCTTGCTCTTGTCGAAGTCGCAGTCCTGATAATTACCATTCTTATCGTAGTAGCCTACCGCAACAACTTCCGGCGGCATACTGCCGCTCGGCGCATTGCTGACATAACCGATGGTTACGCCTGCAAAGCGGGCGCGACCGCTTGCACCGTCATTGCTGTTCAGCAGCTTCTTGTTCATCATCTGCTTCCAGCTTTTATTGTTGTTGTAATCGTAAACCGTCAGATAGGATTTCTCGTAGTCGGTATGACCGTCATACGATTTCTCCTTCAGGTCATTGACGTTGACCGTCATTGCCAGCTCGTCGATACCGTCCATATCCACGTCGCCGACTTCCATATCAACGCTCAGATGCGCACGCAGCTCGTTATCGCCGTTGCCGTCGTGGTACAGCATGGCCTTCAGCGCGTCTCGGCCGCCGTCGATGACGTCACCGAGGTTGATCACGCGACCGTTGTCAGTCAGTGTGCTGCCGCTGAACGTATACTCCTTAATGCTGTCTACAGTAGCCGTATCCTTGTTATTGCCCGGCGTATAGATCATCAGCGTGTCCTTGCCGTCACCGTCAAAGTCGCTGCGGCCAGACTCAGCATAGCGCGGGTCTGGTAGAATTTCAGTTTCTTGATGTATTCGGTGTCGTTACCATCTCCAATCTGGACAACATTCGATACTCTGCGGTCCTTGTTCGTCACATACAGACGAAGCCGTTCCCGAACTTTTTATCAAATACCAGATTCGCAATGTATTCATCCTTGCCGGTGCCGTTCGGATCAAAACGCCACAGTCGCAATACGCTCGGCATTGCCGACCTCGGTCG
>ENA-OQAS01001529-OQAS01001529.1-human-gut-metagenome-genome-assembly--contig:-NODE-1529-length-10680-cov-1.518241_pt1 | contig 10680 bp, 15 predicted proteins | sample MGYA00242733_ERZ504523 | MGnify/ENA primary metagenome ERZ504523 (study PRJEB26092, sample SAMD00036239) | human gut metagenome | host: Homo sapiens | study: EMG produced TPA metagenomics assembly of... | reverse complement strand
CGTTCGTTTATGTATAAAGGTACACGCGCCCATGCGTTACATATATATAATTTAAAATAACGGTTGGGACGTCTTTGTTCTGTGTTGCTTCACGGGAAGTTGCATAACCTGCCCTTTCGATAAGGCGGAACAACTATCCGCCAAAGGACAAAACATACAGTTAGGAGACTGTGGCGTACACTGAATAGCCCCAAAATCCATTATAGCTTGATTATAAGTAGCCGGGCGGGATTTATCGAGCATTTCATCAGCTAAAGCAGCAAAGAGCTTCTTTCCTTCCGTAGAGTCAATAGGTACATCAATGCCGCAATAACGGGAAAGCACTCGATACACATTTCCGTCCACTACTGCATAGGGCATATTATAGGCTATGGAACAAATGGCGGCAGCCGTATAATCCCCTACCCCCTTCAAAGCCCGCACTTCCTGATAGCTTTCCGGAAACTTACCGTTCATACTCTTAGCAGCAGCATGCAGATTACGGGCACGAGAATAATACCCCAATCCCTGCCAATACTTCAAGACCTCGTCTTCCGAAGCCGAAGCCAAAGTTCTCACATCTGGAAAACGGCGGATAAAACGAAGAAAATACTCATATCCTTGTACCACTCTCGTCTGCTGCAAATAATCTCAGAAATCCATATCCGGTAGGGATCAGTAGTGCCTCTCCAAGGCAAATCACGTTTATTATCCGCGTACCAATCCAATAAAGCTTCAGTCAATCTATTCATATATAGTTTCATACCTCAAAAGGACACACATCCTTTTTCAAAAAGAAACAAAAAATACAGTTTTTTCAGTCTAACAAAAACCTAATGCTTTGACTTTTTTTCAAAAAAATGTCCAAAATATTATTTTTAGAAGCCGCCCAAAAAGCTATATATTTGCAGTCCAAAAAATTAGAAAACTATAGTAATAATATTTTTTTTAAGAAAAAAATGACTAAAGCTGATATTGTAAACGAAATTACAAAGAACACCGGAATCGACAAAGTAACAGTGCTTGCAACCGTTGAAGCGTTCATGGACGCAGTGAAGGCATCTTTATCTAAAGATGAAAATGTTTATCTCCGCGGGTTTGGTAGTTTTGTAGTAAAGAAAAGAGCTCAAAAAACAGCTCGTAACATCTCAAAGAACACTACTATCATCATTCCGGAACACAACATTCCGGCTTTTAAACCTGCTAAGACATTCACCATTGCTGTGAAAAAATAATAAACAATTAGTATTAACCCATAAAATTTTGAAGCTATGCCAAGCGGAAAGAAGAAAAAAAGACATAAAATGTCTACGCACAAGCGTAAAAAAAGACTAAGAAAGAACAGACATAAAAGCAAAAAGTAATTTTTAGTCTGAAGGACAAAATAAAGAACAAACTTGTGAAGCTAATTGTCTCGCGGGTTTGTTCTTTGTTTAAGTATCAAACCGGTTCGTCAATATAAAAAAGATTGATGTACCGGTAAATCTGAACAGAAAACATCTGTATAACAAAAATGTAAAAGCAAATTATTGTGACAAGCGAACTCGTTGTAGACGTACAGCCCAAAGAAGTTTCCATTGCTTTACTCGAAGACAAAAGCCTGGTGGAACTCCAAAGCGAAGGAAGAAACATTTCCTTCTCTGTGGGCAACATGTATTTGGGACGTGTCAAGAAATTGATGCCGGGCCTGAATGCCTGCTTCGTGGATGTAGGTTACGAGAAAGATGCTTTTCTTCATTATCTGGACTTAGGTCCTCAATTTAACTCATTAGAAAAATACGTAAAGCAAACTTTAAGCGACAAAAAAAAGCTTAATCCAATTACCAAAGCAACCATACTTCCCGACCTTGAAAAGGACGGAACAGTATCCAACACACTCAAGGTAGGACAAGAAGTAGTGGTGCAAATCGTAAAGGAGCCTATCTCAACCAAAGGGCCGAGACTGACTTCCGAACTCTCCTTTGCCGGAAGGTATCTTGTATTGATTCCCTTTAATGATAAGGTTTCCGTATCACAAAAATTAAATCAAGTGAAGAGCGCGCCCGCCTCAAACAACTGCTGATGAGCATCAAACCCAAGAATTCGGTGTCATCGTCCGCACTGTTGCCGAAGGTAAACGCGTGGCCGAGCTTGACGGAGAGCTCAAAGTTCTATTAAAACATTGGGAAGAAGCTATTATCAAAGTACAAAAAGCCACCAAATTTCCGACACTGATTTACGAAGAAACCAGCCGCGCCGTAGGTTTGTTGCGCGACTTGTTCAATCCTTCTTTCGAAAACATCTATGTGAACAACGAAGCTGTATTCAACGAAATCAAGGATTACGTAACACTCATTGCCCCTGAACGGGCAGGAATTGTAAAACTGTACAAAGGGCAACTTCCTATTTACGACAATTTCGGTATCACCAAACAGATAAAATCGTCATTCGGCAAAACCGTTTCATACAAAAGCGGGGCTTACCTGATTATTGAGCACACCGAAGCGCTTCACGTAGTAGACGTGAACAGCGGTAACCGCATCAAGAATGCCAACGGGCAGGAAGCCAACGCACTGGAAGTGAATCTGGGAGCCGCCGATGAACTGGCGCGCCAATTGCGGCTAAGAGATATGGGTGGTATCATCGTGGTGGATTTCATCGACATGAATGAAGCCGAAAACAGACAAAAGCTTTACGAACGTATGTGTGCCAATATGCAGAAAGACAGAGCACGACACAACATCCTGCCACTCAGCAATTCGGATTGATGCAGATTACGCGTCAGCGAGTACGTCCGGCAATGGATGTGAATACTACGGAAACCTGTCCAACCTGCTTTGGTAAAGGCACTATTAAATCGTCCATCCTCTTTACGGACACTTTAGAGAGTAAAATTGACTACCTTGTCAACAAACTGAAGATAAAGAAATTCTCGTTACACATCCACCCGTATATCGCTGCCTACATCAATCAGGGAGTTCTCTCACTGAAACGGAAATGGCAAATGAAATACGGATTCGGAATCAAGATTATTCCAAGTCAGAAATTAGCATTTCTGGAATATGTTTTCTACGATCCGCAGGGAGAAGAGATTGACATGAAGGAAGAAATCGAAATCAAATAAAAGAAACGGCGAAGTCTGATAAGATACTTCGCCGTTTTTTTGTTTATCACAGTGCCAGACGGTAGATTTCCTTACTGTCCTGTTTAGTCAGTTTCACATAATTGCCCACAAACTCTCCCTTATTGCGATGCAGGCTATCCGCCAAGCGGTCTATATCGGGATTCTCGATACCCAGTTCCTTAAAGTTAACCGGCAGCCCTATAAAACGGAAAAAGTGTTTCAAACGGGACACACCCGCCAATGCCATCTCTTCCAAATCCTCCGATTCGGGAACACCGAAAACACGGTTGGCAAACCGGGCTATCTTTTTCGGATTATGTCCGGCCATAAAAGTCATCCATGCCGGAACTATTACAGACAGTCCGGCGCCATGCGTAACGTTGTAAACCGCACTGACTTCATGTTCCAGAAAATGCGAAGCCCAATCTTCCTCGCAACCCACACCACAAGTCCCGTTATGAGCAATCGTTCCGCACCACATAATATTGGCGCGCGCACCGTAATCTTCCGGATTTTGTTTTATGCGATAAGCTTCTTTAATGATAGCTGTCAGCGTACCTTCACAAAGACGGTCGCTAATCTCCACATCCTGCGTATTAGTAAAATAACGTTCCATGATATGCACCATCATATCGGCAATGCCGCAAGCCGTCTGAAAAGGCGGCAATGTATAAGTCAATTCCGGATTCATAATGGAAAAGACAGGGCGCAACAATTCCGGCACACGCAAGCTTAGCTTTTGCAGGTATCCACTTTCGTTATCACCGAGTTGCCCGAGCCCTCGCTACCCGCAGCAGGAATTGTCAGCACAACAGCAACTTTCAATGCTTCCGTCACTTTTGCCTTACCTATAAAGAAATCCCAAAAATCACCCTCATAAGGTACACCGGCAGCGATAGCCTTTGCTGTATCAATTACAGAACCGCCTCCTACCGGGAGCAGTAAATCAGCCTGTTCACGACGGCAAATTTCAATCCCTCATACACCTTCGTATCCACCGGATTAGGTTGCACACCACCCATCTCGCAATAACGAATACCGGCTTTCTGCAAAGATTGCTTCACTCTGTCCAACAACCCGCTGCGCAGCACGGAACCGCCACCATACACAATCATTACTTTCCGTGCCCCATACTTACCGGCCAAGGCACCGACTTGCATTTCCGTGTCCTTGCCGAATACAAATTCGGTAGGACTGTAAAAGACAAATTATTCATATACCTATAAACATAAAACAGATTAAACGCAAATATACGCAGAAGTTTCAAATATAAAGAACTGCCCCCTGCGTAATTTGTTAATCCACACCTTATAATTTATCCTATATACCGACTGTATCTTTCAAAGAAACGCTTGAATACGCCCCACTTCATCAACCCTTGTTCAAATATCAGAATCCCCAGCAACGCACAGGAAATGCCCAACATCACATCAATCAGATAATGATGTCCGGAATAGACAGCCGTCCACCAGATACCCGCCATGATAACAGAGAACAAAGCTATCAGCCATTTCTTGCAACGTCCCATAATAGCGTATGCTACAGCCACCACCATATAAGCCGCATGCAATGAAGGAACAGCGGCAAATACATTGGCGTTCCGTCCATAAATGGAATGAAAGACAGAGCACCCCAGCAGTTCGTCAAAGCGCCCCAGTCCCGCTACATTGCCCGGAGTATTGAGAACCGGCTCAAAGCCATAATTCATGGCATACCAGGGCGGTGCTGCCGGATGAATATAATATCCGGCAAAACCGATAAGATTTACCAGCAGAAAGACCATGGCAAAGCGAAGATATACCTTGCGTTCGCCTTTCAGATAAAGCCACAGACCGAATGCAATGGGAACAGGAACCCAGCAAAGTAGAATATACCGGCAAAGAAATCGCCTACCGTACAGTGATTCTGTGCAAAATACTCGCAGGGAATCAATCTTGTCCCATCAATCGAGATACCGAACAAGGACTTCTCCGCCTCATACAATCCCTGCACATCAATAGGATTCACCTCATAGTTGGGATACACCCGCATCCAGTCGTAAGAAATGCCAAAGATGATAAAAGGAAGTAGCGCTACCGCCAATTTACGGGTTGTTTTTCCTGCAAAAAAGAGTATCAGAAACAGCCCCGTCATTAAAAGATGCTCTGTACGCAACCCTATACACACGGCTGTCAGCAACAAGAACAGTGCTGTAAGGACAACAACAGGCAACGCTTCCTTGACAGAAGGAAAAATATCTTTTCTCATTATTGTTTCTTTAATAATTTATAGCAATGCGCAATGCGAGCGAATGCTGTCAGATTAGCAAGAACGGCTATCACGGCCATAGGAACAATCAGTATCAGCATCGGGTCGAACGCTTGCAATCTCCGAAAATACCACAGCACAAAGCACCAAGCTGGTCAGCACCACACCGCTCGGGACGCTGCATGAAGCCTACTTTACATTCCAGTCCCAATCCTTCGGCACGTGCACGCACATAACTCACCATAAGCGAACCGACCAATGCGACAAAAGTAATCATCGATCCCCACAGATACCCTTGCAAAATCAGATAATAGAAAATACCGAACAGCGTCACCATCTCGCTATAACGGTCGAGCACCGAGTCATACAATGCTCCGAACGTAGAAGACATATTACCTACACGCGCCACGCGCCCGTCCATCATATCGAACAAACCGGCAAAGAGAACTATTCCTCCTCCCCAGCCCACATAAGCAAGCTCACCCGGTTTATACATGCCCGCATACACAAATACGCATGCAGCCACGATGTTCATCACCAATCCGGTAGTAGTAATAAAATTAGGCGTAATGCCTACCTTGATCATTCCATGCACAACCGGATTTATAATCTTATAAATCAACTGTTGCAGCCAATCTCTATAATTCATATCAGTTCTATTTAGTCTCTAAAATATTGTCGTATAAATTTCCCGAAATTATGATTACGATATACGAATACCCGTTGCAGATGATAGTTCCAGAAGAACGCCACCAGAATGGCTACGATAATCTTGGACAGGATAAACACATCGTTATATAATGTCCCAGCAATCCGTCCACCCAGTGCATACCCGTCAGCCACTCGGTCAGGGCAAACGTGCCCCATGTATTCAATAAAATACTACCTCCCCAGACAAAAAGATACTTCAGTGCAACATGCGTCTTTTTGCAGTCGTCCGCATGAAATACCCACCCGTAATTGATAACGCAGTCACCACGCCGCCAACTACAGAGCCCAGAAAAGTAGCATACAAATAAAAAAGTCCGGATAGTTTAACCAGCAAAATGGTCACTAAGAAATCTATGAGACTTGCCACGTATGACGAAAGCTGAGCCTTGATAAAGACCCAAACAGCATGACGCCATCCTGCAAATCCCGGTTTTCCTTTCAGCTTATCAGCCATCTTACTCCGATTAAGACTACAAAGCTATAAATTCCCGCCAAGATATCGTCCATCATCACGCCAATTCCGCCCGGAAAACTTTCCATGCGACGGATGCCTAACGGTTTGAATATATCAAACAGACGAAAGAGGCAAAAGCCCCCAACGCATACCAGACATTTCCAGACGGTGCTGCCAGCAATGCAATCCACACTCCTACCATTTCGTCCACCACCACCCGTGACGGGTCCTCTCCCCAGAAAGGTTCAAGACGATTGGTTGCCCATACTCCCATTACCGTAAAAAAGAGAATAAGAGCCACCGTCAGCCATATCAGGCATATTTCCGAAACAATGAAAGATATTCCGAACCAGATAAGCACGGCCAGTAAAGCGCCTGCCGTACCCGGAGCGAAAGGAGAAAAGCCCGAACCGAAGCCCGTACCGATGATAACCGGGAAAAAAGAGGGTTTCTTCATTGATAAAAAGTGATAGAATAATAAAAGTGACAAGATAATGCGGTGATAAAGTCATAAAAGTGGTAAGGCAGTAAGTGATGAAATTTCAAGCAGAAACTTACCAATCACTCTATCGCCTTATCACTTTTATTACCTTACCGTTTTCTTATTTTAGTCCAAATAGCTCGGTGCAGTTTCACCTACCATATTGCGCAGGGTTTCTTTCACCATTCTCCATTGTTGGAACAGGTCATGTACCGGTTCGTGTTCAAAGTCGTGCATCGGGCTCTTGCAGAAGAATGACAGCCAAGTCTGGATACCGCACATACCGGCACGCAGAGCGAGGTCACTGAAGATAACCAGGTCGAGTGCGATAGGAGCTGCCAAGATAGAGTCGCGGCACAGGAAGTTAACCTTGATTTCCATCGGATAGCCCATCCAGCCGAAGATATCGATATTATCCCATGCCTCCTTGTTGTCCTTACGGGGCGGGTAATAGTTGATACGTACTTTGTGATATACATCACCGTACAAATCGGGGAATTTTTCGGGTTCGAAGATATTGTCGATAACGGACAGCTTGCTGACTTCTTTGGTCTTGAAGTTTTCCGGTTGGTCAAGCACTTCACCGTCACGATTACCCAAGATATTGGTAGAGAACCATCCGCTTACACCCAGCATACGGGTCTTGAACATCGGAGCAAGTACAGTTTTCATCAAAGTCTGACCGCTCTTGAAGTCTTTACCGGCAATAGGCACATTCATTTTCTTGGAGAATTCCCACATAGCCGGAGTATCTACGCACAAGTTAGGAGCACCCATGATGAACGGAGCACCTTCTGCGATTGCAGCGTAAGCATAGCACATGCTCGGAGAAATAACTTCCGTATTGTTTTCCTTCATTGCCTTTTCCAGAGCAGCGAGAGACTTGTGCTCTTCTGCCAGAGGAACATAAATTTCAGTACTTGCAGCCCACAACACGGCGATACGGTCGCAATTGTTGTTTGCCTTGAAAGTGCGGATATCCTCACGCAACTGCTCTACCATGTCCCAACGTGTAGCGGCATTCTTGATGTGCGTACCGTTCAGACGTTTTGCAAATTGTGGTCAAAAGCGGCAGGCATGGGTTTGATGGCTTTCAACTCATCTTTTACGAGGTTCAAGTCCTTTTCTTTCAAAACCTCTGCATACATTGCAGCTTCATACGCATCATCAGCGAAAATGTCCCAACCGCCGAAAACGATGTCGTTCAAATCAACCAAAGGCACTATATCCTTAATCAGATGTTCTTTGCCGTCCTGCATACGCATAGTAGCCATTTGTGCGATTGAGCCTATAGCTTTTGCCAACCCTTACGGGCTGCTAATGTACCTGTAATCATAGTGGTTGCAACCGCACCACCTACTCCGACTACCAGTACGCCTAAACGACCGGTTGCCGGTTAATGTTTTCTTTCATTGCCATTGAATTATTTTAGTTTAAAAAAATTGCTCAAATTTAGGGTATTTTACCCAATATAGATTAGTCTTTTTATCCGATTTAATGCTCTGTTAGTAAGATTTAAGTTAAAACGTCATGTGCAGACTGATTCTAAGCCCGGATTTATCTATATTAGGTAAATCGCGGTAAGTCAAACGCCATACATAATCCACCCGGAGCACTTTTAAAATATTCTCAACACCTACCCTACCTCCACGTACGGAGTGTGTCCCATAGTAGTGCTCCTGCCGGAAAGGCAAACAATCCCTCACTGAATTCCGGATTGTTCTTGTCGCTCAGATTTCCATAAATTCCCCGGCAGGACGACACTTCGCGCCATTTCAATTTTCAACAACGGAATGCGGTTGAAAGGAAACCGTTCAAAAAGTAAGTCACATCCCACGAGGCATATTCATCGTTCATAAATTCCATTGCATTCATCAGCGAGTAAGACTCCGGCTGAATGGTGTAGGACAAGTTGGCATTGGGAATGATAAGCAGCGGAAAAGGAACTTTATTCCACACCTTACCGGCTTTCAGTATGACGTCCGTATAGCCGAAAGCGAGAACCAGAAACGTTTCTGAAATCCTGCCTCCGTATAATGATAGTATAATCTCCACCCAACACTCCTTTGGCAGCCATTGTATGCGTCAGCGTAAATACCGGAGCATCCAAAGATACCGGAAAACGGTTCCACTGTGTCTGAAAGAACTTCTCATTAGGAGCATAACGCAGTTTAAGTTCCAGTTCACTGGTCGAAATACTTTTTACAAACGACTTATCTTCATCCTGCCTGATGAAAGGAATGAGATGCGAAGATTCATCTTTCCGCAGACGTGTGGTCACTTGAAAGGAGAAGCCCGAATGAAACTCGTTCGTATACGTCAGTTCCGCTTTCCGCTGATAGCCGATACGGTCGTCCTTCTGGCGTTTCAACGCCAAAAAACGTTATCCTGACTGGTATAGAGATAATGTTGCCCATACTGGTTGACATCGGACAAATAACGGAATTTGAGCGAATGAATCGGAAACTCATTGGCATATTCCTTTTTCCTATGGAAAGAATATTCCAGTTCCGCCAACCCTTTCACACGTTCGTCGCGGAACCGTACGCCACATATCCCCTGCCGAACAAATGCGGATTAAGCCATGCCGTGTCATCCCACCGGCACGCACACGCACTCCCTCCAGCGCATTACCGCTGATGGTGGTGTTCATCATACCGATATAGAACAAAGGAGCTTTCTCCTTAGGTGCGGGAATATATCCGGTAAACAGCACCTTCAGCACTTTCTCCGTCCAATAATAAACCGGATAACTACGCAGTTGCGCCATCATCTTGTCTACGGAAGTCTCTTTCTTGCTCACTTCCGCAAGGCGGTTGGCATCCCAGTAAGCATCGGAATGAGCGGAAGAGTCCATACCCTCAATCACCTTCTCGGGTTTTCGGAACGCCTGCAAGGCATCGGCAGTAGGTTCGTAAGCATAATTCCGGTAATAGACATCCCGTTTGGCATAGATGCCGTCGCTGTTGTCCACCAATTTGAATTCCGTCGTGATACTTCATTCATAAGTTGCCTTGTACCGTCTTCCGCACGGTCGAAGTCCTGTTCTATCTTCATGTAATCCACAAAGTTCAGATTGATTTTCTGAGGAAAGTTCATCACTACACGACGCACGAAATACGTGCTGTCCAGCATGACGTACAGATGCCCCGTAAAGCCGAACGACTCGGAGTTGAAAGGCACAAAAGTCAAGTCCACGCAAGGCTTTCCGGCAACGGTCAGCGTATCCATCAGATAGTATTTGTAGAACGAAGGGCCTAAAGATGATAACGGACTGACAAACTTATTGGTAAACAGCGTTATGTTGTTCTGATAAATATCCACGTCCGTCATAGTGACGCTGATGGCCTGCTCCATCCCCTGCTGTGACAGCATTTCGTCCACTCCCGCCTGCCGCCGCGCCTTCACCCATTGCTTCTCGCTGTGCGGCGACTTACGGTAATAATCCGTAGCCAGCAACTCGCGTTGGACACCGCCAGTACCGGCTTTCCCGTCACGGCGGAAGTATCCACATAATCGGTCAGGAACTTGAACTTGCGATACAGCCACTTCTGCTGTTTCACACTGTCGAAATTGTTAATGGCAAACGTCATTTTCTCATAACGCTCGCGCTGCCAGAAGTCGCGCTCATCCGGAGAATAATCATCCCGGTGCTCTATCATCTTCCGCACAAACTCCACTGCCGGATTGTTTTTCTTCTTGTAG
>ENA-OQAS01001528-OQAS01001528.1-human-gut-metagenome-genome-assembly--contig:-NODE-1528-length-10680-cov-2.082441_pt1 | contig 10680 bp, 15 predicted proteins | sample MGYA00242733_ERZ504523 | MGnify/ENA primary metagenome ERZ504523 (study PRJEB26092, sample SAMD00036239) | human gut metagenome | host: Homo sapiens | study: EMG produced TPA metagenomics assembly of... | reverse complement strand
GCGTTGGCTCGGCGGTATGCTGACCAACTTCGTCACCATCCGCTCCCGCATCAACCGCATGGAGGAGCTCGAGGCCATGGTCGAGGACGGTCGCATGGCTGTTCTGCCCAAGAAGGAGCAGGCTGTTTCGGGATCTGCTTTCTGCGGATCTTCCCAAGCTTTTTCCCTGCAATGGTAATGCTTCCTTCCGTTGGCTCAAGTTCTTTTAACAACAGTTTAATCAGGGTTGACTTTCCCGAACCGCTGTCTCCTACAACAAATACAAATTCACCATCTTCTATTTCCAGACTCACGTCATTTAAGGCAGGAACTCCTGCCGCATATGTCTTGCTGACATGTTCCAGTGTAATCATAATCTCTCCTTCAATCTCTAATAGTCCAGTGTTTCCATATACTTCATATACTTGACTACCATGAGTGCGATCTTAAACGTGATTGCATCTTCAAAAACCCGCAGATCCAGACCTGTGCTCTTCTGCAGCTTGTCCAGCCGGTACACCAGCGTATTACGATGAATGTACAGCTGTCTTGAAGTCTCTGACACATTCAGACTGTTTTCAAAGAATTTGTTGATCGTCGTCAGAATTTCCTCATCAAAATCATCTGGTGATTTTCCACCAAAGATTTCTTTGATAAACATTTTGCACAATGGAATTGGAAGCTGATAAATCAGTCGGCCAATTCCCAGCTGGGAATACGCAATCACATCCTGTCCCTCAAAGAAGATCTTTCCGACATCCAGTGCCATGCGCGCCTCTTTATAAGATCTCGAAACCTCTTTCAATTCGTTCACAATGGTACCATATGCGATATGAATATTGCAATTGGTATCAGATTTAAACAGCCTGATGATTACATCTGCTGTCTTATTCAAATCCTCATAGGTTTCATTTTCTGCAAGTTCTTTGACTACAATAATGTTTTTTTCATCTACCGCTGTGACGAAATCCTTTGATTTCCCACCAAAAAGTCCCCGGATCTTCTCCAGCTCATTTCCATCTTTCTCACGGTTTGTCTCCACCAAGAATACCACACGGCGTACTTCTGTTTCAATATGAAGTTTCTTGGCACGATTGTATATATCTACCAAAAGCAGATTGTCCAAAATCAGGTTCTTGATAAAATTATCTTTATCAAAACGTTCCTTATAGGCAACCAAAAGATTCTGAATCTGGAAAGCAGCAATCTTTCCAATCATATACACATCCTCGCTGTCTCCATATGCCAGCAGAATATACTCCAGTTGATGATCATCGAACACTTTAAAGAACTGGCAGCCATTTACCACCTGACTGTCCGCCGGCGATTCCACGAAGGTCTGTGCCGGAGCTACAAACTGTTCTGCATCCGGAAATGTCGCGACCAGAATTTTTCCCTCTACATCAATCACACATAAATCTGTACGTGTAATTGCTTTCAGTCCGTCAATTGTATTTTGAAGTATTTGATTGGATATCATAGTCAGCTCTCCTTATCCCCATATTTCATCCAGAAATCTATCGTTCCCCCACCTGTTTTCTGAACAATTACTTTTATTTTAATACATTCTTCCAAAAAAAGAAAGAGGAAATGTATATTTTTTATGCATTTCCTCTCTTACCACTTTTTCCGGTTAGTAATATTTCACTATAAAATTTTAACAATATCGTTCTAAAAATCATCTGAATATTCCAGAAATCCCTCGCCCAAACCTCCCGGACATCCGATACGATTACAAACGCAGAGGAATCCACATCATTTACAATCTCTTTCACACGCACGATCTCTTTCCTTGATACAACGCAATACAGAACGCACTTTTTCTCCTCTGTGTACATCCCCTGTGCGTGCAGTCCCGTAACCCCGCGGTCAAGCTCATCCATCAGCCGTTCTGCCACTTCCTCATACCGGTTTGTGATAATAAAAGCTGCTTTGGAAGTCTTAAAGCCCTCCAGAAAGGCATCGGATATTTTTGTCGACACAAAAATAGAAACAACTGCATAAAGTGTAGGTCTTAAACCAAATACATATAATCCGAGAATCACAATGGCTGCATCCAGTACCTGCATCACCTGAACCACCGTATAGTGCCGCATGTGTGACTGGATGATCGCCGCAACCATATCGGTTCCGCCGGTCGTTGCTCCCGCCTTAAGAACCAGTGCCATGCCAATGCCGGTAAATGCCCCGCCAAACAGGGCTGCAAGCATATAATCATCCCCTGACATATCTATCACCGGTATCAGATAAAGCCACACCGAAAGCAAAATGGTTGCAAAGCCCGTTTTCCCGATATATTTTTTTCCAAACCGGATATAGGAATACAGAAATATCGGAATATTCAGCACAATATTCGTCAGCCACAGGGGAATTCCTCCCGGCAGAAGCGCTTCCGTAAGATTTCGTATAATAATGGTAAGACCAGTAAACCCTCCGGTGATCAGCCCCACCCTGTCAAAAATCCACTGAATGGCAATGGCCATAAGTGCAGTGCCCAGCAAAATCAGGAAATAATTTTCCAGTTCTTTCCAGACATTTGCCCTCATGATATGCTTTCCTGCTTTCCATGATAATGAATCAGCTGCCGCTCCAGTTTATGCGTGCGGATCAGATTCCGTATATTTCCGAGCAGTCCCTGCCTGCGCTTTGTAAAATCCCAGGAACCGATTCCATACCACAGTCCGGCAGACAGTTTCTCACAATTCTCCATCAGGAAATGTTCCTGATCCGGACTTGGCAGAACACTTAAGATCATATCAGGAGTCAGTGCATTGATCTCATTGACCATGGCATCCGTCCCCCCCTGACAGTTTTCAAACGCTTCTGCTCCCAGGATCTCGCATTTTCCAAAATGCTCTGACAAAAAAGCACAGGTCTTTTCCACATGTTCCGCGGTATCTCCGATCACAAACACCGTCTGATGATTGCGTTCCACCCGCTTCATCAGTCAAAAAAGAAATCATGATGTTCGATCTCATGACGGTGCTGGTAAGATCCTGCACCAACAGCTTCTAAAATTCCGTTTTCCGCAATCACGGTATGTTCCGCAAACCCTATGGCTTTGCGGACAAGTTCATCCGTTTCTGCCAGCATAAGCGTATCCATGTTTACTTCTTCTATTGTATGGAATCCATGATCAGACATATCCTTTTCTACATTCATGATCATTTCCCGAACGGTATAATTGTCCAATTCAATTCCAGCAAAATCAATCGTTTTAATCATAACTTCCCTAGTATATCAAAATACCTCCCGTTTGCAATCATTCAAATACATGCTTTTTATGCGTTGTTAACAAAACAATCGTTTGTTTTTATCCCTGTCATCCACAAACAACTTATCCCAAATTATGTGGATAATGTTCATAACTTCGTGTATAACTCGATTTTTCGGCATTTTTTGATTCCGGATAGTGGATAATTTTTTCATTTTATCCACATCTGTGGTTTCCATCCCCCATCTTAGTTTTGATTTTTTTGTGCACTTTGTATATTCGCGTTTTCCCCTGTAACGGTTATCTGCATTGCCTGCGCAATTTTTGTGTAGGAATCTTTCTGATATCCCACATGGCATCCGCATACCGTATACTCATAAGAAGTTCCCGGCATTACCCCGGTATCCGTGTATCCGGTTTCCTCTGTTTCTTCGAGACAGACATATGTTTTCGTCCCCGCGATTCTGCGGTAAATACGATAATAATCAGCCCCCTGCACCGTATTCCATGCCAGTGTCACCGACTCATCCGCATTTACAACCGGTGTCTGCAGAACCGTGCCTGATCTAAAATCAGTCAAAATATTCTGCAATGCCCGTGGCATCCGCCACGCCAAGACGTTTCAGCCGGTCGTTACCATTCAGAATGTTGTACTGTCATCGTTGTTGCTGACATAAGCATGCTCCACAATCAGTCCCGGAAAGCCGGCATACTTGCTCCGCTTGATCACGGCGTAGTAATCTGCCTTTGATTTATCCGGATAGCGGGACCCCACAGCCGAATTCCGGTAAAGAATTCCATTATTTTTCAGTCCAAGTGCCACCAGCTGTTTCTGAATACTTGCTGCCGCCATTTTTCCTTCACTTCCCACCTCTTCTTTATACCCGCTGTTCGGATAATAAACACAGGCTCCATGGTCGGTTTTTTTCAGGGAAGCATTGTTGTGTATTGCAACAAACAGATCTGCTTTCCTGCTTTTTGCAAAATTCACACGGTTTCCAAGTGTCACAAAACGGTCGGAAGAACGCGTCATATATACCTTCACTCCTGCATACTTTTCCAGTTCGGTTTTACAGGTCTTTGCAATGGCAAGATTTAACTGTTTCTCCTTGTATGTTTTTCCGTCCCACTTATATCTGGCACCCTGATCATGCCCTCCATGTCCCGGATCAAGAACTACAACCACCGGATCTGCGTCCGGCGCCTGATTTGCAGCCGCATACACGTTCCCGGCGGAAAAGACCAATTCCCAGTATTGCCAATGTCAAAAACACGCCTGCCATTTTTTCATTTGTACTTCTTTTTCATTTGTTTCCTACTTTACTTTAATTGCTGTGGTGTTTGAAAATGCTCCGTAATAGTTCTTTTTGTTTACCGTTTTGTATGCGCGGACCTTATAGCGATAGGTTGCCCCTTTTTTCAGTTTTGTATTCCGATACGAAGTTCCTTTGACCGCTGCAATCTTTGTATACTTTCCGGTCTTTGTGTTCAGCCGGTATACCTGATAACCAGTTGCCCCGGAAACCTTACTCCACCGCACGGTAACTGCTGCATCTTTTGTACTGAGCTTTATCGTTTTTACTTTTGCAGGCTTTTCTGTTTTTTTGATTTTCACCTGCTTTTCTGTGGAATACGCACCTTTATAATTTTTATCCTTATACGTTTTGTATGCACATACTTTATATTTATAAGTCTTTCCTGCTGCAAGCTTCTGATCGGTGTAGAAAAGCGTCTGGGCACTTTTTACTGTCGCAACCTGTTTGTATTTACCGTCTGCTGTATCCAGCCGGTAAATCATATATCCGGTGATCCCATCACAGTCTGCCATGTCAGTTTCACGGAAGAAGTCCCAGTTGCAGAAACATTCGTCAGATCCACCTGACCCGGCAGTGTCACATCACTGTAAACATCCGAAAACCGGCCCGGAAGTACATGATCATTATTTTTTTCATAAGCACGGATTTTAAACTTATATTCGTTCGCCCCCGTCAGGCCGCTTATCGTATAAGAAGTGCTTCCATCTCCCACGTCAGCTGCCATTTCATACTGACTACTTGCTGCACTGTACTGATAAATCTGATACCCCACAGCCCCCTGTGTTTCTTCCCAGGACAACCCAAGCGAAGTCTCTGTCCGCGTCTGTGTTGCGATTCCAGCAACCTTTTCCAGCGAGGTAATCACTGAAGCCTGAGAAGAAAATGTTCCGTAATAAGCATTCCCCCCTATCGTCCCAGTAACATCTCACTTTATACTGATAAACTTTTCCTCCTTCTGCCGTTGTGTCTGTATAACTGCAATCTGTTGTTGTCTTCAGCAACGTGTATTTTCCCTGATCCGAATCACTGCGCCACACCTGATAACCTTCCACATCATCCGCAGAAACACTGTCCCAGCTCAGATTTACAGTACCCGAAGCACCATCCGCAGCCTTTAGCCCGGTCGTCTGTTCACTGGTATCCTTATACCAGAAATTTGCATCCAGCTTCCCGCATAGCCATCTATTTTTGCAGCAGATGAATACTGCCAGAATTCATAATCGTATGCGGCATCCGCATATGGCGTTCCTGATTTTGTATTGCTTGTCGTGGTATTGTTGTACCGTGCCACCCACAGGGAACAGTCATACAAAGCATCCGTATTGATATAGTTTTTGATCCACGCATAAGATGCATATACGCCTGCCCGGTATCCGGCTGCCGTAATGGTATCCGCAAATGCCTGACATACCGCTGTCTCTTTTGTTTTGGAAAGTTTTCCCGCAGTCAGACGCTTGTTTGCCCCTGCCTCCCGGTCCATGATGATCGGCATCGACACATTCCAGCCGTACTGGTCAATCATATCGAGCACATACTGTGCTTCCTCCCGTGCCTCTGTCTCATTCAGAGCCTGGGAAAAGAAATACAGTCCGACATTGATATCATTGGAAACTGCTCCCTGAATATGACTGTCTGCACAATTATCTCTGTAAATACTTCCATCTTTCGTATCTCTGGATGCCACACGCACGAAAGCAAAATCAATTCCGGCTCCGTGAATACTTTCCCAGTCCAATCCGGTCTGTGTCCACTTTGTTTTGTCTTTGGAATACTTTTTCTTCAGTGCTGCATCCGCCTGCCAGTATGATACATCAATTCCGTTGACCAGTTCATCATCCGCATAGTCCGCTTTGTGATAATAGGTTGCGCTGGTATAATCACCGGCCGTTGTAAAAGACGCATTCAAAAAAGCACTCGAATACGACGATGCTTTTTTCAAGGATGTCCGATTCCCGAAAACAGGTGCATTCTTTTCTATCAGTGTATCCAGATCCGGCTTTGACTCATACACGGTCTCATCCTCTATGCTCTGTCCCATGACGCCATCCATCTGCGCTTCGGGCACCTGAGCCTTTAACTGCTGTGGCGTCACAATACAAACCGCCGTCACCGCCAGTCCTGCCATAACTATCTTCGCCTTGGTAAATGCCAATTTCTGTTCCTCCCTCTGTTACCGTTCAATAAACTACTCATTTTACATAGTAACTTTATATGATTGTGCTTGTCAATGTTATTTCCCTTGCAAAATCTGTTTTTTGCGAATTTAAGAAATCCTTAAATAATATTAAGAAAAAGAGCACTTGCTTTCGCAAGTGCTCCTGTTATACTTATGTTATCTTAATTGTTAGAAAATTCTTCGAACTGCAAGAATGGTTCTGTAATTTGCAGGAGAAGTATATTTAATACCGTCTCTTGCATTGCTTGCATGTACAATCGTATTGTTTCCAACATAGATTGCAACATGTCCGCTGTAACATACGATATCACCCGGCTGCATGTTTGATGTGCTGACGCCATATCCTACACTTCTTAAAGCACTTGAGCTGTGTGGAAGGCTGACACCGAAATGTGCGTATACAGACATTACAAATCCGGAACAATCCGTTCCGTTTGTAAGGCTTGTCCCACCATATACATATGGATTTCCTACAAACTGTCCTGCATAACTTGCAACCGCTGATCCTGTTGAAGATGCGCTTGATGAATCCTGTACGGAAGAATCTGAGCTTTGTGACTGTGAAGAACCTGAAGAGGTTGTCTGAGATGCGCTCTCTGCTTTCTGTGCTGCTCTGTCCGCAGCCTCACGCTCCTCTTTTTCCTTCTGTAATCTTGCCTTTTCTTCTGCAGCAGACTCTGCATATGTGTATTCTGTAGATAATGTGACATAATCTGTAGATACATAGCCTTTGCCTTCATCTACAGAAACCTTTGCCCATCCATCCTTTGACTCATCCAGTACCGTCAGATCGTCTCCTTCCGGCACCAGAGTAATTACTTCTGCTTCTGGGAAGCTCCCTTGCGGACTTTTAATGTCTCTGTCTCTACAAGAGCAACTCTTCTTCCTGCTTTCTTTAATTTTTCTCATCACCAATGGATACGAATTCAGATTTTACATAACCTGTTACCGATCCAGATTTGATTTTGTACCAGCCATCCTTCTCCCCGATGACGGTTCCTACGTTATTCTTATATAATTTTCCTACAGCCTTGCTGTCTGTAGTTGGTTTCTTACGAACGTTCACGTAATCATCCACAACAGCTACCGCTTTGTCTTCATACTCAGACTTTACACTGGTGCTTCAACTTCTTTTACTTCCGGCTGTGCACTTGCAACGGTTGCCTCATCTTCCACTTTTTCTGCGACTTCACTGAGTGCCAGTGAAAATCCTGCAGTCGGTGCAGATGATGTTGTTGCAATATCGGAAGCAAGGCTTGCGACTCCAGCAGTTGGTGCTGCGTAAGCTGCTACAGTAAAATTGCCAATGGTCAGTGCCCCAACTAACCCACATGCGGTCAATTTTAATAATGTTTTACGTTTCATTTTCGCCTCCAATGACTTTTGTACTTCTTTATTACGAATTTGTTACAATTATTACATTGTCATTATAGCAAAGGCACGGATATGTGTCAACCCCTTTTCCATCCACAGAATTCAATTGAATTTTTCGTATATTTATGCCATAATAAAGATGTAATAAAGAAAAACACGTATACCGAGTATTTTAAAAGGAGATCTGTCATATGGATATTTCAAGTATCAGTTCTGCGCTTCTTTCCGTAAACAGTTCCGATCCCGGCTCTCTGGCAAATGCCGTCAGCATTAAAATGCTTGACAATGCCATCTCATCGAATGAATCGCTTGGTGTTGGGCTGGCAAAAATGATGGAGAACTCTGTTTATCCTAATTTAGGAAGTAACATTGACGTTTCCGTCTAACCGGAAAAAGAACCGCAAAGACAACAAAAGAGATCTGTGCAATGCACAGATCTCTTTTCGTTTTTGATCTTTTCTTTATTTTACAGCAATGGCTTCAATTTCAAGCATAACATCTTTCGGAAGACGTGCCACTTCCACACAGCTTCTGGATGGAAATGGTGACGGGAAAAATTTTGCATAAACTTCATTAATTGCTGCAAAATCATTCATTTCCTTGATAAAAACAGTGGTTTTTACTACCTTATCCATTCCGGTTCCGGCTGCCTCAAGCAGATTTGACAGATTTTCAAATGCCTGCTGCGCCTGTGCCACAGATCCTTCCGGAATTTCTCCGGTAGCAGGAACAACCGGGATAATGCCGGATGTGTATACCGTTCCGTTCACTTCAATCGCCTGTGAGTACGGTCCGATTGCGGCTGGTGCTTTATCTGTACTGATTACGTTTTTCATTTTATATTCCTCCTTTTGCCTTTACCTGCATTATACGAAACTCTTGCGGATTTTTCCACCATCCAATGTAATTTTTCTTTCTTTATATAAGTGTCCGATGGCACGTTTAAACGCAGCTTTACTCAATCCGGTTTCCCTCTTAATCACCTCTGGACTCGCTTTTTCCGAAAACGGAAGCACTCCTGCATAGGAATCCAGCAATTCAAGTATTTTCTCTGCATCCGTGTCCATCTGAATATAAGCTTTTTCCCGCAGTGTAAGATCTAACTTTCCATCCGGTTTTACTGCAGTAACTTTCGCCTCAATCACATCTCCGATTTTCAGGAAACTGTGATCCTCTGAATTTGGTATTCTTGCGGAAAAAGCGATCATCCACTGCCACAAAAGCACCAAAGTTATCGGAAACTCATACACCCTTCCGGTTACCATCTGATCTTTCTGATACGGTGAATCCTTGGAAAGTAGATCGTACAGTCCCTTCATGCTGGCACAAAGCCGCTTGCTTTTATCAATATAAAGGGTTACAAGAATCTCGTCTCCTGCTTCTACCGTGAAGTCATCTCTTTATATGGCAGAAACAGATCTTTTTCCAGTCCCCAATCCAGAAAAGCACCGATCTTTCCAACTTCTTTCACCACAAGCGGTGCATATTCTCCCAGTGTCAGCTTCGGTGTGTTGGTTTGTTGCAATCAGCCGGTCTTTTGGAATCTTTATATAAAAAGACCCTTATCTTTTCCCCCGGTTTTGCATCTTCCGGCACCTGTTTTAACGGAAGCAGCACATGTGTCTCACCGCCCATATCCTCTGCCAGATATACTCCGAAGTCTACTTTTTTTACATAATACAAATCCTGATATTCTGCTAATTTCATCTTTTTCCTACGCTTTCAAAAAACAACAACTGCATATAGCTGCCCATCCGGTGCACACAGTGCAACCGTCACACGGGGATCTTCTATCGTCACATGCGGCACAATTACATCTCTGCACATCGCAGCTTTTTTATATTCTACCCGGACTTCCATTGTCCGAAACTCCTTCGGAACATATTCCATCGCCACCTGTACATATCTGGTATTGTTCATATGGTGATTGGTATCTATGAAATAAGAAGGAACGACCAATGAATCTTTTTCTTCATATTTTTCCGGCAGCATAATTTTCCGCTCGCTGCACTGCATGGGAAGCTGTGGGTCCAATCCGTATGCATCCGAGATTTCTTTTGTCACTCTGACCGGAATCCCCTTCTTTGTATCCATCAGTACCCATACGGAATTTGCATATGCCATCCGTTCCCCATCCCTGCCGTTCATGGAGAAATTCCGGTAACCGTAAAAGCCTTTCATTCCATATGCCCATGTCTGTGTCGTAATCTGTTCGCCCAGCCGCGGCATCCGGTTCAGACAGATCTGCCAGGAAGATAAGATCCACGCCTTTTGTGCATCGGTCCATACTTCCACACCAAGGTTCACGGCCTCTGAATGAAATACGCTGCAATCCTGAAGTAATCCATAAGCGCCAGCCATGTCATCCGGCCTTGCGCATCTGTCTCACTGTATCTTACCCTGCTGTCAATTCGTACATTACCGTGTCCTTTCTTATTCTTATCTTTTATAAAACAAAAAGCACTACATAATGTAGTGCTCTTCAGCTGGCCCACCAGGATTCGAACCTGGAAATGACGGAGTCAGAGTCCGTTGCCTTACCATTTGGCGATGGGCCAATGTGTTTCATGTCTCTCAACAAATGGTATTATACATGGAACCCCTATAAGTGTCAACCCTAC
>ENA-OQAS01001527-OQAS01001527.1-human-gut-metagenome-genome-assembly--contig:-NODE-1527-length-10684-cov-2.809321_pt1 | contig 10684 bp, 13 predicted proteins | sample MGYA00242733_ERZ504523 | MGnify/ENA primary metagenome ERZ504523 (study PRJEB26092, sample SAMD00036239) | human gut metagenome | host: Homo sapiens | study: EMG produced TPA metagenomics assembly of... | reverse complement strand
TATCTGCTTCATCTATTACCATGAATCCATACTTGTCACACATTTCATAGAAAAATGGTGCGTTCGGATAGTGGCTGGAACGGATCGCATTAAAATTATGCTGCTTCATTAACGTAAGATCGGTTGTAATCTGTTCCGGATTGATTGTAAATCCAGTAACCGGATCAGAATCATGTCGATTGACACCACGGAATTTAATCTTCTGTCCATTTAAATAAATAACCTGGTCTTTAATCTCTATCTTTCTTAATGCAATGTGATCTACAATTACTTCATTCTCTGTTTCAAGAATCAGTTTATATAGATATGGATTTTCTGTATTCCAAAGTTCCGGACTTGCGATTTCTAATACAGCTGTTCCTTCTTCAGCAATACTTCCTAGTGCTACAACTGCTCCGTTTCTATCTTCAATCGAAATTTTTACATTTAACGGAGAGTAGAATTTCATTTCAATTTCTACTTTCGCAAGCATATCCTCAATTCTTGTTTTAATATGATAATCACTGATTGCCTGTTTTGGGCGTTTCAAAATGTACACATCCCGGAAAATACCACTCATACGGAATTTGTCCTGATCTTCCAAATAGGAACCATCACACCACTTCATGACCAGAACCGCTATGCTGTTCTCTCCTTCCCGAAGGAGGTCGGTGATATCAAACTCACTGGTCATATGAGAAACCTGGCTATACCCTACATAAGAGCCATTGATCCATACATAAAAGCAACTGTCTACTCCTTCAAAATTCAAGAAAGCTTCTGGTGCATTTTCATCTTTGTGATAAACAAAGGTATGTGCATATGTTCCACATGGAATATCCTGTGGTACATACGGTGGATCAAATGGGAACGGATACCTGATGTTTGTATACTGATGTGTGTCATATCCTGCCATCTGCCATACACTCGGAACCTGAATCTCATCAAAATTTTCTGTATCATAATCTTTCTCAAAGAAGGGTTCCTGAACATCATAGATACTGTTAAAATACTGGAACTTCCAAGTTCCGTTCAATAACTGCATTCGGTCTGACTCTTCCCTGTGCTCCACCAGGTTATCCATTCTTTTGGATGCCGGAATAAAATAGGCTCTGGCTGGCATTGTATTTTCATGCAGTACGCTTAAATCCTCATAATAACGTGGTACAATCATAAATAACTCTCCTTTAATACATATACATTTTTTTGCACTTTGTTTTTCCACAGCAAACCTTGTCTTTTACTTTTATGTTTACGCTTCTCTGTTTTGCTATATATATCTTATCCTAATCTGCAAAACATGTCTATGAATTGGATTAGACAAAATATGCACTAAATGATACAATAACAAAAAAGGAAAAGAGGTGCTACCATATGTATATGAATACCGGTTATTTAAACCACTCCCATATGGATTTCAAAGACAAAAGTCGCCCACTGGTTGTAGGAAGTTGCGGTACTTACCGCCTTTCCAGCCATCCAAAGTTACCAACCTACCGTCCAAGGGGACGCCTGGATTATCAGATTATCTATATCACTGCTGGTTGTGGGCATTTTCATTTTGACAATGTGGATAACGAAACGATTGTCCCCGCCGGTAATATTGTACTGTACAGACCGAAGGAACTTCAGAAATATGAATATTATGGAAAAGATAAGACAGAAGTATACTGGATTCATTTTACAGGCAACAATGTAAAAAATATCCTACGGCAATATGGATTCCCGGATAAAGAGCGTGTATTTCAGGTCGGAACCTCTATGGAATACGAACAGATTTTCAAGCGTATTATCATCGAGCTTCAGCGTTGCCAAGATAATTATGAGGACATGCTTGTCCTTCTGCTCCGTCATCTTCTTATCATCTTTCATCGGGAACTGACCAGGGAACATATCTCGAAAAATGAATACCTGGATCACGAGATGGATAACGCAGTTACCTTTTCAGTGAAAATTATAACCAGAATATTAGCATAGATGATTATGCTGCCTCACGTGGAATGAGTGTCAGCTGGTTTATCCGAAACTTCAAAAAATACACAGGTTCTACACCAATGCAGTTTATTGTGGGAATCCGAATTAACAATGCCCAGATGTTACTTGAAACAACAACCTATTCCATCAATGAAATTTCTAAAATCGTCGGGTATGATAATCAGCTTTATTTCAGCCGGCTTTTCCACAAGCTGAAAGGATATTCCCCAAGAGAGTACCGAAAGATAAGAAACAAGTTCTAAAATCCACAATATCATAAATCCAGTTTCCCCTCCAAAAGAGGATGCACTCCCTACAGCATGTTGCCGGATTGTGTCCAACCCTTTTTCAGATTCGTGATTTTTTCAAAATCCGGCTTTATAATCAAAAAAAGTACTCATCTCAGACACCTAGTATCTTTTACGCAAAAAACCAGATACCATTTTCGAATGATATCTGGCTTTTCTCTTCTTATACATCTCTTATCAGTCTTTCGTTTCCATAATAACAATCCGACCATTTACAAAACTGATCTTCACTTCATCATCCACAAACTGGTTGCTCACCGTCAGACTGTCGCACGGCATCAGATCATGATGATTGAGCGGCCATTTCGTACCCTCCAAACTGAAATCATAAATCTCGCCTTCCAAAGAAAATACAGAAAGATATGGTCCGTATGCTTCTGACTTTTTCAGCACACAGGATTTATTCGTTACCCAGATTTTATTTTTCTCATCCAGAATGCAGGCATTTACTCCGGCATCACATGCCACACTAAGTGTCTGGACATTCGCCCACAAATGATCGATTCTTCCACCGGTTGCCCCAAGAAGGATCATCTCTTTGCTTCCCAGTGTAATTCCCAGCCGAAGAGCAATCTCTGTATCCGTCGCATCCTTAACCGGATTATATTCCCGGATCGGAATATTCGTCTCCTTGCGATAGTAATCAATCACCTTTGGATCAATACTGTCAAAATCCCCAACAATATACTGAGGCTCAATCTTATGGTTATACAGATACTCAAGCCCCTTATCTACTGCGATAATATAAGCCTCCGGATTTGCTTCAAGAACCTTCTCTGCAAATCCCTCGTCAAGCATTCCCCCACTGATAATGACTGTCTTACTCATAATTCTTTAAAATCTCCATCAATTCTCTTGTGTTTTCTCCTGCATTCCCTTTGAATACTGCGGATCCCGCAACGATCACATTCGCTCCCGCATCCAGTGCTTCTTTCACATTGAATGCATAAATTCCTCCGTCAACCTGAATATCAGTCTCAAGTCCACGTTCATTCAGCATTGTCCTAAGTGTTCTGACCTTATCCAGCGTCTCAGAAATCAGCTTTTGTCCGCCAAATCCCGGATGGACTGTCATCACAAGGAACATATCCACTTCACCAAGGAATTCCTTCAGGACCTCCACCGGTGTATCCGGTGAAATTGCCAGTCCTGTCTTCATGCCACACGCTTTGATCTTGTCCAGAGTCGCACGTATATCCTTGCATGCTTCATAATGTACAGTAAGAATATCTGCTCCTGCCTCTGCAAATGCTTCCACATAACGGATTGGTTCCGTGATCATCAGATGCGTATCTATCACCTGCTTTACCGCCGGTTGATTGATGCAAGCACAGGCATTCCAAAAGAAATACTCGGTACGAACACGCCATCCATCACATCAAAATGTAAATATACCGCTCCATTTTCCTCTGTCTGGCGGATACCTTCCTCCAGATTACAAAAATCTGCCGATAAAATAGATGGTGATAATTTATATTCCATTTTAGTACCTCCTTTTTTCCTTCTGTTCTAGTTCCCGATACATCTCACAATAATCTTCATACCGCACCGGATGCACTTTTCCCTCTTCCAGAGCCTCTTTTACCAGACACCCCGGTTCACTGATGTGATTACACCCTGAAACCTGCAGCCTCCCTGATACTGATCAAACTCCGGAAATAATATTTCAATTCTTACCTTGCCAAAATCATTGGTATACAGTGACGAAAATCCCGGTGTATCCATGATATAGGAATCCTCGTCGATCGGGATCAGTTCTGAGTGGCGGGTGGTATGTTTTCCCCGCTCGATCTTTCTGCTGATACTTCCGGTCTCCATATTGACATTTTCCTGAAGACAGTTGATCAGAGAGGATTTTCCAACTCCTGAAGGTCCGGCAACAGTTGTTGTCTTTCCTTTTAGTGCCTCTTTAATCTCCAGAATATTTTCTCCTTCTCTGGCACTTGCAAAGATCACACGGTACCCACAAGCCTCATAAGTCTTCTCCAGAGACTCGATTTCCGGCTCATCTGCAATATCCTTCTTGTTGAAACAGATAATAACCGGAATCTCCTGCCGCTCCATCATAACCAGAAACCTGTCCAGCAGATTAAAATGCGGATCCGGCTTCTTCACTGCAAATACAACCAGTGCCTGATCAATATTTGCCACTGCCGGTCTGATCAGTTCATTCTTCCTTGGAAGAATCCGGATGATATTACCGGTCTTCTCTTCTGCATCTAAGATCTCATATTCTACCAGTCTCCGACCAGTGGCTTAATCTTCTCCTTACGGAAAATTCCTTTTGCTTTACATTCATAAATGACAGATTCTACTACGTCATAAACGTAGTAGAATCCTGCAATCCCTTTTATAATTCTTCCCTGCATAAAACAGTCCTTTTAATTTCCTGTATTGTTGCCGTTATTCGAGTTGTTACCGGAATTATTGCTGCCCGAATTGTTACTGTCGGATCCACTGCTTGCCTGTGAGCCATTGCTTACATACAGTGTGATCGCAGTTCCTACATCTACCGATGTACCTTCTCCCGGATCAACTTTTACAACTTTTCCAGATGGTTCTGCACTGTCAATATCAACTTCTGTATAAGTCAGATTTCTGGCATTCAGTGCTGAAATCGCATCTCCAAGTGTCTTTCCTGTCAGAGTTGGTACCTTCACCTGATCTGCAGGCTTTGGTCCTTTGCTGACAACATAACTCACACTTGTTCCTTCAGCCACCTTCGTTCCGGCATCTGTGCTCTGACGGATAATCATACCTTCTGCATAATCATCTGAATATTCTTCACTGCTCGTTCCGCCATCGGACAGTCTGCTTGCACTCAGTGTAGATACCGCATCATTTACATACATTCCCACAATTAACGGAACTGACACCTTATCCGGCTGTTTTTCACCTTTACTGATATACAGTGTGATTTTAGAGTCAGCAGATACCTCTGCTCCCTCTGCCGGATCAGTCCTTGTTGCTTTTCCACTTTCAACATCACTGCTGTATTCACTGGTAACAGTAATGTTCTTGCTCGTAAAGCCCTGTTTGATCAGTGCTTTCTTGGCTGCATCTTCATCCATTCCCTCTACACTCTTGATCGTGATCTTTTCCGGTCCTGAACTTATTACAACCTTGATCACCGTATTTTTCTTGACTTTCTTTCCTGCTTTTGTCTTCTGCTCAATAATCGTACCTGCTGCCTTATCTGATGCTTTCTCGGATTCTACTTCCAGCTTCAGCTGCTTCTTTTCGCACATCGTCTCTGCAACATTCTGCGGCTGTCCGACCAGATTTGGCACTTCAATCTCATTGGAAACTGAAATCTGACTGTCTGAACGCTTACCGAACACACCTGCTGCTTTGCCGATCAGGAAAATCAGCGCAAATGCAACGATCACTGCAACTGCAACCATGAGGATCTTCATCATCTTGTTCATCTTCGGATCTACGCCATTTTTACTGTTACCGCGTCTGCCCCCGTTATAATTATCCTCTTCGTCATCCTCATCATAGTCATCATTTTCGTCATATTCTTCATCGTCATAGCCATCATCATACTCTTCGTCATCATAACCATCGCCCTGACGCTTTTTCATACGTGCCATCCGCTCCGGCGAGATCATCACCGTATCTCCCATACCCCGAATCGGAACCATATCTACAAATTCGCCACTCGGATCGACCAACGCCCTCTTCAGATCCTGGATCAGTTCTCCGGCACTCTGGTAACGTCTTTCCGCGCTCTTCTGTGTACACTTGAGAATAATCTTCTCCAGCGCCGGATATAAATCCGGTGCATACTCAGAAGGCGGAGTAATATTCTCCTGTAAATGCTTCATTGCAACCGAAACAGTAGAATCGCCATCGAAAGGAACCCTTCCGGTCACCATCTCATACATGGTGATACCTGCAGAATAGATATCACTCTTCTCATCACAATAGCCGCCCCGTGCCTGCTCCGGAGATACATAGTGTACCGATCCCATTGCACTGGTGCTGACTGTCTGCGATGTTGTCGCCTTTGCAATACCAAAATCCGTAACCTTTACCTTTCCTTCTTTGGAAATGATAATATTCTGCGGTTTGATATCTCTGTGTATGATGTGATGATTGTGAGCTGCCTCAATACCGGTACACATCTGAATTGCAATACTGATCGCTTCCTTGGAAGAAAGCTTTCCTTTTTTCTGCACATATTCTTTCAGAGTGATTCCTTCTACCAGCTCCATGACCATATAATAGAGTCCTCGATCCTCCCCTACATCATATACATTGACAATATTCGGGTTCAGAAGCCCTGCTGCTGCCTGTGCTTCTGACCGGAATTTCTTTACAAGTTTCATCTTCCCTGTATTCTTTTTTCAGGACTTTCACTGCGACATATCTGTTCAGCATACAGTCCTTCGCCTTATATACATCCGCCATTCCACCGGCTCCGATCTTGCTCAGAACCTGATAACGGCCACTTAAATAATCCCGTCTTTTACCATATACTCACCTCATCAGAAAACGGTTCTGCAAGAACAACACTGATATTGTCATTGCCCCCGTTCTCATTCGCCCGGTCAATCAGATTCTGACCGCTTCTACGATATCTCTTGCCCCTTTAACTATCGCAAAAATTTCTTCATCCTCTATCATATTACTGAGTCCATCGGAACACATCAGGATGATATCTCCCTTTTTGAGGCTGAATTCATAAAAATCCACCTCTACATCCTCTTTTACTCCAATTGCTCTGGTAATGATATTCTTATCCGGATGATGTCTTGCCTCTTCCTCATTGATTCCTCCCAGACGAACCATCTCTTCTACCAGGGAATGGTCTCTGGAAAGCTGCCTGATATCCTTATTCAGAAGATACAGACGGCTGTCACCTACATTTATAAAATAAAGTGTATGATCGATCACAGTTGCCGCAACCAGAGTGGTTCCCATCCCCTCCAGATTAATGTCTTCATCTGCTTTCTCGATCAGCTTGTGGTTCGCTGTCTGAGCCGCATCTTTTAAAATTTCTTCCGGCCCATCCTTTAATGTATGCTTCAGTTCTTCTTTCAGAACTTCCACCGTATATTTTGACGCAAAATCGCCTGCCTTGTGTCCACCCATTCCATCGGCTACTACCAGAAGATTCGGCAGCGTACCTAATGACTCATCTGTGGCAAACACGTAATCCTGGTTCATTTCACGTTTTCTTCCAACATCTGTCATAGAAAATATTTTCATATTTTATACTCCTTGCATCGTCTTGCGCCGTAACTGTCCACAGGCTCCGTCTATATCTGAGCCCATTTCTCTTCTTATAGTAACATTTATCCCGTTTTTTTCAAGTTTATTTTTGAAATTCTCGGCACTTTTTTTTGTCCGGTTTTTCGTAGTTTCTCTCCTTGATCGGGTTCACCGGAATCAGGTTTAAATGGCAGTTTCTGTCTTTTAAGATTCCCATCAGCTCTTTTGCATCCTCCGGTGTATCGTTCACGCCGTGAACCAGGCTGTACTCAAAAGTGATCCTCCGTCCGGTTTTTTCAAAGTAATAATCACACGCTTCCAGAACCTCATGAAGCTCGTATTTATTTGCCACCGGCATCAGCGATCTTCTCTTTTCCTGGTTGGAACCGTGCAGGGAAAGTGCCAGCGTGATCTGCAGCTTTTCTTCTGCAAGTCTCCGGATGTTCGGTACAATTCCACAGGTAGACGCCGTGATATTTCTCTGGCTGATATTGAGCCCGTGCTCATCACTGACCATGTGAATGAATTTCAGAAAATTGTCATAATTATCCAGCGGTTCTCCGGTTCCCATGATCACAATATTAGAAACTCTCTCGCCAGTGATCTTCTGGATCTGGTAAACCTGTCTTAACATCTCTGACGGTGTCAGGTTTCGTTCCAGCCCGTCCAGTGTTGATGCACAGAAACGGCATCCCATCCGGCAGCCAACCTGCGAGGATATGCATACCGAATTGCCATGTTTATATTTCATCAGAACACTTCTACCATATTCCCGTCTTTCAGGCAAAACAGGAATTTATTGGTCCCGTCAATCTTTGAAATCTGTCTTTTTTCCATTTCGACTCTTCGTATTTCGTATGCTGCTTCCAGTTTTTGGCGTAAAGTTTTTGGAAGATTGGTCATTTCTTCAAAATCATCCACCAGCTTTTCATGGATCCAGGAATAAATCTGTCGACTGCGGAATCCTTTTTCTCCAATCGCCAGCATTTCTTCCTGTAACTCTTCAAATGAATACGAAGCGATATCTTTTTTTTCCATTATCTGCCCCTCCGGATAAATTTAGCAATATAGAACCATCGGTTATATCAGACGGGAAAATCTGTTTCTCCCATTCCAGGTCAAATTCCGGATGTTTTTCAGCAAACCAGCCGGCGTTTTTCCTCGTTCTCTGTCCTGCTGATCGTACAGGTGCTGTACATCAGTGTTCCCTCCGGCTTCACATATCGACAAACCGTATCCAAGATCTCTCTCTGAAGTGCTGCAACTTCAGTCTCCGTCTCCGGGTTCATCTTATACTTCAGATCGGTCTTCTTCGCAAGACACCAAGGCCGGAACACGGAAGATCCGCGATCAGAACATCTGCTTTTTCCTCAGAGTCCGCATCGAAGCAGGTTGCATCCTGCTGCACTGCACGGATATTTTCAAATCCCATCCGTGAAATATTTTCCCGAATCAGCTCTACCTTCATCTCTGTCAGATCCCTTGCCTCTACCATACCTGTCCCATTCAGGATCTGTGCCGCATGGAGCGCTTTTCCTCCCGGTGCCGCGCACACATCCAGTATGTAATCTCCTTCTTTGATTCCTGCCTGTTCCGCTACCATGATCGAAGCTGCATCCTGTACCTGGAATTTTCCTTCCCGGAACGCCGGGATTGCTGCCAGATAATCATAGCCTGAAATCAGAAGCGCAGACGCAAGAAGCGGATGTTCTTTTACCTGAATGCCTTCTCCTGTCAGCTCTCTGATCAATTCTTCTTTGGTGGTTGCATTTCCATTGATCCGGATTGTTGTTGCACGTTCTTTATAAAAACCTTCCAGGATGTATTTCGTCTTCTCTTCTCCATAATCTCTCACCCACATACGGATGATCCATTGTGGCATGGAATACTTTATTGAGAGAAATTCTTCTGTATTCTCCGGATACGCAATCTTATCAATGTTTCGCGCGATATTTCTGAGTACCCCATTTACAAATCCCCGCAGGTTCTTAAAGCCTTTCCGGATAGCAAGGTTGACTGCTTCATTGCATGCTGCCGAATCCGAACCTGATCCATGTATTTGATCTGATAGACCGCACAGCGCAGGATATTGCGGATCACCGGTTTCATTTTTTCTTGTCTTTACTTTTGAAAACTGGTTGATAATATAGTCCAGTTCTATCCTCCGCTCTGTTGTCCCTTCTGCAAGCCTGGTCAGAAATGCACGGTCCTGCTTGGACAGATACTGATATTTTTCCAGCACCTGTCTGAGCACGATATGACTTTTCTCTCCACGCTCGATTTCCAGCAGGATCATCAGTGCAAGTTCTCTTGTACCTACTCCCTGGTTATTCGTCGTCATTTCTTCTTCCTCCTGTCAGGATCAGTATTCTTAAAAGCTGCAGAAGTGCAGATGCTGCACTCGCCACATAGGTAAGCGCTGCCGCTGTAAGAACACTTCTTGCCTCACGTACTTCTGATTCATATAGCATGCCTGAATTTTTCAGGATTTTAAGTGCTCTTCCCGATGCATTAAACTCTACCGGAAGCGTGATGATCTGGAACAGCACTGCCAATGAAAACATCAGGATCCCAAGATTGATAAACAATGTAGACATTTCTCCTCTGATAAATAATCCCATTATGATCAGCGGCCATGAAATCCCGGATCCAAAATTCGCCACCGGAACAAGTGCTCCGCGTATTGTCAGCGGTACATAATGTCTTGCATGCTGGATCGCGTGTCCACATTCATGTGCTGCAACTCCAAGTGCCGCAACCGATGTCGAACCGTAGGTGGAATCCGAAAGCCGCAGTACATGGTTCGCCGGATCGTAATGATCGGTCAGTTTTCCACTTACTCTCATCACCTGTACATCATAAATCCCTTCCATCCTGAGGATCTGCTCCGCAGCCATCGCACCGGTGATCCCGGCGTGATTGCGAACCTGATCGTACCTGGCGTAGGTGGAATTCACTTTGGCGGATGCAAGGGCGCAGATGATGACGCCGATGATGACAAGGAAATAAGTTGGATCAAAATAATATGGGTAGTACATGTTTGCCTCCTTGTTGAATAAGGGTCCGCCCGGAAGCGAAAGATATTCGCACGCAGGCCGCTCGCGCTTAGTCCGGAAACGTAGCGGTACTAAATTCGGCTTTCGCTAACGCTCAGCCTTATTAAGTGCCGACGTTTTCGATGACCTGCTTAGCGAATATCTTTC
>ENA-OQAS01001526-OQAS01001526.1-human-gut-metagenome-genome-assembly--contig:-NODE-1526-length-10685-cov-5.625971_pt1 | contig 10685 bp, 8 predicted proteins | sample MGYA00242733_ERZ504523 | MGnify/ENA primary metagenome ERZ504523 (study PRJEB26092, sample SAMD00036239) | human gut metagenome | host: Homo sapiens | study: EMG produced TPA metagenomics assembly of... | reverse complement strand
GGACAGCAGAATGTAGATCGGAGCCGGAACACCCTTCGGGAAGATCTCATCCCTCAGGAAGTGGCCGAGGCCCTTTTCACGAAATGCCTGCAATCCAGTTATTGGCAGAAGCACCACATGGCGAATACCAACGCAGCGTAATGGTTGCGCTTGCCGCGATATTGAAGCCTGGGATGATGCCACACAGATTGAAGACCAACAACGTGCAGAACACGGTGGTGATCATCGGCACATAACGCTTGCCGCGCAGCTCGCCCATCACCTGATAGACGATGTTGTCACGGACGAATTCGATCAACCATTCGACTGCTCCCTGCCAACGGCTGGGGATGAGCTTTGCACGGCTTGCCGTAATTCCGAGAACCAGCAACATGATGACGGTCGCAAGGATGCGAACGAGGATGATGCGGTTGATGGCGAACGGCGTGCCCTGAAAAACGAACGGATCGGGAAGGAAGTCATCGACACTGGGCATTTCGGGACCATCAGCGATGGTCAGCATGCCCTTCCCCAATGCACCAATCATTCACGCCTCCTGCTCTTGTGTCAGCTGTTAGTTTAACCCAACAACCGAGTCGAATGTGACGTTCTGGTTACTTAACCAAAGCGTACTTCGAAGTGCGCGTCGACGCGAACGGAGTCCCGTGCGACGCATTCGACTCCGAATGGCTGGATAGGATTATTAGCCCGTGTCTAGACAACATCCACACACTTGGCTTTCCCGTACTCCCATTTGGTTTTTCCCGGCGTTTCGCAGCAAGCCGGACTAACTAGACACAGCTTTGTGAATCGTCGGATAGCCGACGCAACCAATAGTTTGTTTTACGAAAACAGCATATTGATAAAACGTTTCACTAAGTGTATCACATATAACACAAGTGCTGCATATAAAGAAAGAGGGGCCGCATACGCAAGCCCCCACCAGTAAACAGCCGTAAATCACGCGCCAATCACGGCCGCACGTCAATCACATCAATATGCGGATCAATCCACAAATCAATCGTGAATCACGCCATAACCGTCACGCACGAACGGCGCAAACGCGTCGACACGCGGCGAACCCGGCTGATGACGAATCGAACGATCCGTGCCAAGACGCTTCTGCGCACGAAGCTGCGGAACCTCGCTCAAATCGTATGGCGTGGTCTGATACACCCAATTCAGCCAATTGCGCCACAGGAGATTGGCATGGGCGCGCCACGCGAACACCGGCTCCAACTGCGGATCATCATGCGGGAAATAGTTTTCGGGGAACGGCACATTCGTCATGCCCTTCTTCATATCACGCTCATACTCCTCGGCCAAGGTGTACTTGCCGTACTCCCAATGGCCAAGCGCGAACACTTCCGAAAAATCACGGGTGGCGATCAGCCAGGACCGGACTTCGGACCCCACGTGAGCACCTGCAACTCCGGATTGCGCGCGATATCACCCTCGTCCACCCCCGCAAGGCGAGAATGCGGCTGCAGGCAAATCTCATCGAAGCCGTTCGTCAAAAAGCAGTATTCATCCTGCAAATACTGCGGAAACACGCCAAAAATCTTCTCTGGCAAATTCTCTTTACGCACGTTATAGCGATAATTGAGCGCACCCATCGCGCCCCAGCACAAATACATAGTGGAGAACACATGCGCGGAAGCCCAGTCAAGAATCTGCTTGAACTCATCCCAATAATCGACCTGTTCGAAATCAAGATGCTCAACAGGGGCGCCCGTCACCACGAAGCCGTCGTAATAGTTGTCTTGGAACGCCTCAATGGTCTCATAGAACTTCACCAGATGGTCGGCGCTCACATGCGTACCCTCGTGCGTGGAGGTCTTCATGAAATCGATCTCCACCTGCAGCGGACTTTTCGAGATCAAACGCAGCAGCTGCGTTTCCGTCTCGATTTTCTTCGGCATGAGATTTAAGATCACCAGCTTGAGCGGACGCACGCGCTGGCGCTCCGCTTCAGGCTTTTCAAGCGCGAAAATACGCTCGGAGTCGAGAATGTCTCTGGCCGGAAGGCCGCTGGGGATCTTGATAGGCATGCTTCTATTATGGTGCGGGCTCGGATATGGCGCACTTCCCTGCCCCCACGATCAGCCGAAACCGTTATAGGAAAAATGAATAACGCGCTATTTGCAACGCGGTTTTGCATGGCCGGACTGATGCGACACGCCGATTTGACATATTTGGAAGTAATCGTAAGTTAATAGAGCTGTCTTAAGGACAAGCCGACGCGGGGTGGAGCAGCTCGGTAGCTCGCTGCTCATAACCCAGAGGTCCATGGTTCAAATCCATGCCCCGCTACTGATGAAAGCTAGGAATTGCAACAATTCCTAGCTTTTTTGTTTTCCGTCAAATCTCACCAAAACCAATTTCCGGACAAAATCTGGACAAAATCCGACAAAAACCGGGTATATCAGCCGAGTTCATCAATCGCATGTGCCGAAAGTATGGAGAAAATGCGCCGGATCCGCCAATCGCATGTGCCGAAAGCGAAGATTGCCGCTCAAGGCTGAAAATCCAACGTTCTCCAAGGTTGCACGCGCTACGTTGACCTCGCCAACCACATATCACCAGATATAAGGAGAACAAGGCAATGCATTATATGAATCAAGCGAACGCGCACAACGCGACGCAGGACACCGCAATGCAAGACAGCGCAACGCACGATACGGCAACAAAGGCAACGCAGGACACCGCGCCGCTGAAAGGCATCACCGTGATTGACTGGACGCAGGTGCAGTCCGGCCCGTCGTGCACGCAGATGCTCGCATGGATGGGCGCCGACGTCATCAAGGTGGAGAAGGTGCAGGGCGGAGATCCGACACGTAATGAAATGAACGACGTGGATGGCTCGTACTCCCTGTACTTCCTTCAGCTCAATGCCAACAAGAAATCCATCACGCTGAACATGAGAGATCCGGAAGGCAAGAAAATCCTCGCCGAACTCCTGAAGAAAGCCGACGTGTTCGTAGAGAATATCGGCCCGGGAGACGTGGAAAAGCTTGGTTTCGGATGGAATGACGTACATGCGATCAATCCGCGTCTGATCATGGCGTCGCTGAAGGGCTTCAACAAGGGCAGCCGGTTCGAGCATGTCAAGGCGTTCGAGCCGGTCGCGCAGTCCGCGGGCGGTGCCGCTTCCACCACCGGCTGGTATGACGGCGAGCGCAATGTGCCCACGCAGTCCGGCGCCGCATTGGGCGATTCCAACAGCGGAATGCATCTGCTGATCGCCATTCTTTCGGCGCTGTTGCAGCGCGAGCATACCGGTGAGGGTTGCTATGTGTACCAGTCGATGCAGAATGCGGTGCTGAACTTGTGCCGTGTCAAGCTGCGCGACCAGTTGATTCTCGACCGTTTGGGCAAGCTTTCCTACTATGACTGCTACCCGAATTATGAGTGGGGCAAGCAAGGCAAAGCCATTCCGCGCGCAGCGAATGCGGAGGGTGGTTTGGTGCTTGGCTGGTGCTACCGCGCGAAAGGCTGGGAGCATGACCCGAACGCTTACGTATATATAGTGGTTCAACAGTCCAAGAAGGGCTTCGAGAATTTCTGCCATGCGATGGGATTCGAGGATTGGCTGACCGACCCGCGTTTCAATACCGCCAATGCGCGTGACGAGCATAAAACCGAGGTGTATCAGCGTGTTGAGGCGTACACCATGCAGTTCGACAAGTACACGCTGACCAAGGAATTGGGTGCGAAGGGCGTGCCGGTCGGCCCGGTGCTGGATTGGTATGAGTTGGAGAACGATCCTGATTTGAATGGGGATGGCACGATTGTGACCATTGACCAGCAGGATGCGCGCGGCGATTTCAAGACGATCGGCATGCCGTTTACGATGAGTAATTTCGTGCCGGATTACCAGCGTGCGCCGAAGCTGGGCGAGCATAACCGTGAGATTCTGCATGCGTTGGGATATGACGACGATCAGATCGCTTCGCTGCGTGATTCCGGTGTGATCGGCGGTAACGATGGTGTGCAGGCTGATTTGAAGTAACGCAAGTTAGCGCGCACTGGCGCACGAATAAGGGCGGATCACAAGATTCGCCCTTATTTGTTATGCGTCACATCCATTGCAGTCCACGCCCCGCACTTCCGCACACAATCCCATGTCTTACGTCTCACGGTTTACCGTCACAAAAAGCGCATGCAGTAACGGAACGTTGGAATTTCAACGTTCGTTACTATATGCGCTTCGTGAGCTACAGTGAGGATACTGAATCAGCCCACGCAGAAGGGGACGAGCCAGATCCACAGCAGACAGGTGGCCGCGAATGCCACCGTGGCGACGGCCGTGGTCGAGGCGCCTTCTTTTACATAAATGTTGTAACGGCTGGAAATAATGATGCCTGAGAACGCCGGCGGCAACGCGACCGCCATCACCAGCATCGAAATCTTGTTCATGTCACCGCCCATGCCACACAACAGCGCCACGCCAAGGAACACTGCAGGCGTCAGAATCAGGCGGAAGAACGTGTTCCAGATGGTTTCCCAACCGAGCGAGAATTTCACCGTGGAAAGCGCGAGGCCCGCGGAAAGCACGGCCACACCGGAATTCGCTTTGGCGATCAGATCGAAGGTCGGCGCCACCTGGCTTGACACATGAATGCCCACCAACACTAGGAAAATGGCCAATAACGACGCCCAGCAGATCGGTTGCTTCAGTGCGTCGAGCAACGCCTGCAGATTGCCGTTGCGGTTCTTTCCCGTATTCGACGTGCCATGCACCATAAGTTCGGCGGTTTTGTCGGTTGCGGCATCTCGCGCCGGGTCAAGCGTGATATCGCCTTTTGCATTGGCCTTTGCATTGACCGCGTTTTCGGCCTGCACGCTAAGCTTCGCTCGGTCTTTGGCCTGGCCGAGGTTGATCAGATACATGCCGATCGGAATGGTCACCACGTTGACCACGATGGAAATAATGGCTATGACGAGATTCGTGCTGACGGTGTTGCCGTAAATCGGATCAAGCACAGCGAATCCAAGGAAACCAATCGTCGGAGATCCTGCGATCAGAGCACAGACGGCCGCCTCCTGAATGCTGCGGTGGAACAGCAACCGGCACAGATAATAGCTCACCATAAACATGACGATGACGCCGATGAAACTGATGGCGGTCAATGTTGCGTCTTTCGCAAGCATTGCACGGGTCGATTTGATGATGGACACAAATAACGCCGCAGGAAGCGCGATATTCAACACAAGTTTATTAAGTCCCTGCCGCTGATCGTCATCAAAATAACTGAATTTTCCACAAATATACCCTAATGCCATAATGACAATAATTGGCACGATGTCGTCAACAAGTATGTTTATCACTGTCGTTCTTTCTTTATATTTTTTCTATCTGCAATCTTCTGCAATATTGTTTGATTGCTGATATTGCGGATATTGCAGATACGTTGATCGGATCATTGGTTTTCAGGCAGAAAAAGTGGGCGCACGCATTCCACCGTTCGCACGCCCACATGTCATACCGACAGCCGATGCGCTACATGCGAGCGCCGGTCGCGTAGTCGTACATGGTGACTTCGGAATCAACGAGGCTCCGACCACCGGCTTCGGATTCAACGCTCCGATATTGCCGGATTCCTTGCCCGCATACTGCGCGATCTGCACATGCACGAAGCTTGGCTTGCCTGATTCGACCGCCTCGCCGACCATGCGTTCGACTTCTTCCGGAGTGGTGGCATAGTAACCTTTACCCCCGAACGCTTCGAGGACCTTCTCGTAATGCGCGTTGTAGGTAAGCGTCAGCGGCGACGGATCACCGTCCGCTCCAAGGTTTTCGAAGTCGCCGCGGTAGATACCGCCGTTGTTGAGCACCACGAAGGTGATGGGCAGCTGGTAGCGGCAGGCCACCTCCACTTCCATACCATCGAAGCCGAATGCGGAATCGCCGCCGATGTACAGCACTTTCTTGCCAGTGGAAAGCGCCGCGCCAATCGCATAGCCGGTGCCGCAGCCCATCACACCCCACGTGCCGCAGTCCAAACGATGGCGCGGTTCGAGCATGTCGATGATGTTGCGGCAATCATCGAGCGAATTGGCTCCCTCATTGGTGAGAATGAGATCTTCATGGTGTTTGTTGTACACCTTTTTGATGGCTCCCAAGGCGTTGAAATGCTCATGGGCAGCTGATCGGATTGTTCGCGGGTTTCAAATTTCGCCACGTTTTTCGCGCTGGCTTCCTTCAGCATGTTCAGCCAGGTTTCGTCAGCTTTGAACGGGTATTCTTCCAGAGATCCGTTGAGCAGCGTCATGGCGGAACGAATATCCCCCACGATTGGTACGTCGATACTGCGCGTGTTTTCGATTTCTTCCGGATTGATGTCGATTTGGATGAATTTCACATGTTCGTTCCACGTTTTGCCCTGGCCGAACGACAGCATCCAGTTGAGTCGCGCGCCGACCAGCAATACCACGTCGGCGTTGCGTAGCGCGGTGGAACGGCAGCTTGCCGTGCTGTGTGGGTCGGTATCGGGCACTACGCCTTTGGCCATGGACATTGGCTGGAATGGAATATCCGTTTTCTTGACGAATTCGCGGATTTCCTCTTCGGCGCGGGCGATTGCGGCGCCTTTGCCGATCACCATGAGCGGACGTTCGGCCTGCTGCAGCAATGCGAGCGCCGCGTCGATGGATTTGCGTGCCGGCACCATGGCGGGGGCCGGGTCGGTTGCCGTCCACATCAGGCGGTCGGCTTCGCTTTGGCTCAGGGTCTGTGCCACGGTGTCATCGGGGAAATCGATGTACACCGCGCCTGGGCGTCCTGAAGAGGCGATATGCATGGCACGGGCCACCGCGAGCGGAATATCTTCGATGCGGTCGATGCGCAGCGAAGCCTTGCAGAACTGCTTGGCGTAGTTCATCTGGTCGAGGCCTTCGTATTCGCCTTCCTCAAGGTCGACCACATGGCGGGTTGAGGAGCCGCCGATCATGATGACCGGATAGCCGTTCACCGTGGCTTCCAGCAGTGCCGGTAGACCGTTGAGGAATCCCGGAGCGGATACCGTCAACGTGACAGCCGGCCGACCGGTGATGAATCCGTCGGCCGCGGCCGCGTTCACAGCGTCCTCCTCATGGCGCATGCCCACGAATCGCATACCCATGCCCTGCGCGATGCGCGCGAAATCGGTGACGGGAATGCCGACCACGCCATACATGTTTCGTATGCCGTTGGCCATCAGCACCCGCGCCAGATAATGCGGCGCATCGGTAACCTTCCGATCATCGGCTCCCTGCCGTTCGGCATCCGCACGCATGCTCGCGACCATCGTTTCATCTGCATGTTCTTCTGTCATCGCAACCTCCATTCGTATCGACGACGCCATGATTGTAGATACGTGAAAATGGGAGTTCGTCAGCAGAAAAATATGTTCGTCTGCGGCTTAATTTCAACGTTTTCAGCATGATATAGCCGTATTCTCACGCACATGCGGAATATATTGCAGCTGAAATATCGCAACTCTCATCGAGAAGCATCACCTCCGCGAGACGACATCATCGCCGCATATCATCGTCGCCGTACCGCATACAGCATGAACGCCCCGCAGCACATCACGGCAGCCGCCAAACCCAACACCAGCCCCATCGGACTTCCTGTCTGCGGCATTTCCTGCTCGGGGGCATAAAGGTTGTCGACATTGAACGTCAGCAGGCTATCCTCACGTTCCACCACATCGTTCAGCACCATCATTTTCTGCGCGGTGACGGCCTCATCCAATCCCACGGACTGGTATCCGACCTTGATATTGACCTCGCCGGCACCCGTTGCATGCCAATACACGGTGGTTCCCTCCAGTTCGGCCCAGCCGACTGCCGTGGGCTCGTCGTCCTCGTCGAACACGGCCGGACCTTCGATCGTCGCCGTGAATACGCCCTCGATCGGCTGTCCACTCGAATCCAGCAACTGCACGAACAGGCTTCCGGACCGCAATCCCTGCCGATCATCACGCGTCACCCTCGAAGAAACCGGCAGCTTGTTCGCGGCCTCCTCCCAAAGCTCGTTGACCTTGCTTTCCAGCCCGTCCATCACCGAGAAGAGGTATTGCTCATGCCTGACCCACACCTTTTGGTCGTCATAGTTGCGGTGCACCAGCACGCCGATCGCCGCATACGTGAGCACCGGTTCCCCGTCATGTTGATATTCGGACAGCAGCCATGCGAGGCGCCGCGCCGCTTCCGTATTTTCCACGGTGGTGGTTTCGGTGACCTTATAGTCGGTCATGCTTTCGATTTGCCGGCAATAATAGAATTTGCCCGATCTCGATTCCGCGTTCACCCCGATCACATACGGTTTTCCATCGAGAAAATAGTTGTAATGCTTGCCGTTCGCGCGCAGCAGCTGTTCGGCGGCCAGCGCGGCCGGGCAGGTCATTCCCACGATTATGATGCAGGCCGCCAATACCGCGGCCAGAATCGCAAGCGTATGTCGTTTCATCGCATTCATCGCATCGTCCTTTCGATATGCACATCGTTGTTGTCGTAATTCAACAGGCTTGCATACTTGCGATTGCCACATGGCCTTTTTCAAGGGTTGTGGTCGGAGGACGTTCTTTTTGCCGTTTTTGTGGACAACTTCGCTTGTCAGCAACGTAACTTATCCACAAACGTTTTACCAATCGTAGGTAAACAAGTTATCCACAAAGGGTGGAAATCGCTGGTCGGAAGATAGTTCACCCAAATCCACCTTTTCTCCTCTATAATCGGCGGTATGGCAGAAGAAGATAAGAGCGCGGAACCGCGCACCACCGCAACCAAGCAACCAGCCGTCAAGAAGACGACCGCCAAAAGCGCGGCCGCCAAAACGGCATCGGCAACGTCTCAGACGCCTAGCAAGCGCACCGCCGCAGCCAAAAAGTCACGGCATCCACCGCTCGCAAGCGCACCACCAAAGCGAAGGCCGCCGCACCGCAAACGGTCGGCGAAGCCCCAGCCCCCGTCATCGAACGCACCAGCCCCGAACAGTTCGGCCGCGTGAACGTGCTCGACATCACCCCGAACGTGAGAACGGCCTGTTCCCGGCACGCGTGGAGCTCGGCGAAGCATTCAACGTCACCGCCCAAGTGTTCATCGAAGGCCGCACCAAGCAGGAGCGACCGTGTCCGTGCGTAACGCACGCGGCCGCGAGGTTGAACGTTTCGCCATGACCTGCACCAATCCGGGCCTCGACCGCTGGGAAGCCATGGTCAAGATCGGCGAACACAGCGATCTGAAGCCGTGGGATGCCGATTATGCCGCCGTCAAGCGTCAGCTGGGCGAATGGCAGATCGTGGTCGAAGGCTGGGAAGACACCTACCAGTCTTGGCTGCACGACGCCGCCATCAAGGTTGAAGTGAATGACGACGTGGAGAATGCGCTGGAATCCGGCGCACAGCTGCTCGCACGTTGGGCTGACGCGAAGGATTCCAAGCTTTCCGCAGCCGACAAGAAGGTGCTGCGCGACGCCGCCAAGACCATGGAAAACAAGTCGCTGAGCGCCGAAGAGCGTCTCGCCGCAGTCCAGAGCAGCGACATCGAGCAGCTGCACGAAACCAACCCGTTGCGCGACGGCCTGTCCGAGTCGAATCCGCAGCGTTTCCGTGTGGAACGCCCGAAGTCCAGCTTCGCCTCCTGGTATCAGTTCTTCCCACGTTCCGAAGGAGCCTACTACGGTGAAGACGGCAAGATCGTTCCCGGCAACCTCAAGACGTCGATCGCCGGCTTGGAACGCGCCGCAGCCGAAGGTTCAACATTGTGTATTTGCCGCCGATCTTCCCGATTGGCGTGACCAACCGCAAGGGACGCAACAATTCCCTGGTAGCCGGCCCGAACGATCCGGGCTCCCCGTTCGGCATCGGCTCCGAACTGGGTGGCCACGACACCGTTGACCCGCAGCTTGGCACCATGGACGATTTCAAGGCATTCTGCGAGCGCGCCCACGAGCTGGGCTTGGAAATCGCGCTTGATTTCGCTTTGCAGTGCTCGCCTGACCATCCGTGGGTCAAGGCGCATCCGAACTGGTTCCGCACCAAGCCGGACGGCACCATCGCATTCGCAGAGAATCCACCGAAGAAGTATCAGGACATTTACCCGATCGACTTCAATGCCGACATGGAAGGCATCGAAAAGGAAGTCGAACGCATTATGGATCTGTGGGTCAAGGCGGGTGTGACGATCTTCCGCGTTGACAATCCTCACACCAAGCCGGTGCGTTTCTGGCAGGATGTGATTGCCGCCGTTACGAAGAAGCATCCGGAAGTGCTGTTCCTTGCCGAGGCGTTCACCCGCCCGGGCATGATGCGCGCGCTGAGCTATGTGGGCTTCACGCAGTCGCACTGCTACTTCCCGTGGCGTAACACCAAGGAAGAGCTCGAAGAGTACCTCGAAGAGACCAACGGCAATGGCGGCTTCTACCAGCACAACACGTTCTGGCCCACCACTCCGGATATTCTCACCGCCTACGTGCGCGACAACGGCATTGCCGGCCATGCGGTGCGTGCGGTGCTCGCCGCTATGGGCAGCCCGAGCTGGGGTATTTACAACGGCTACGAGCTGATCGAAAACAAGCAGCGTCCGGGCTTCGAAGAGCAGATCGACAACGAGAAGTACGAAGTCAAGGTGCGCGATTGGGACAGCACCGAAAAGTACGGCATCGCCGAACTGCTGACCTCGCTCAACAAGATCCGTGACACTCACCCGGCTTGCCGCAG
>ENA-OQAS01001525-OQAS01001525.1-human-gut-metagenome-genome-assembly--contig:-NODE-1525-length-10686-cov-3.869116_pt1 | contig 10686 bp, 12 predicted proteins | sample MGYA00242733_ERZ504523 | MGnify/ENA primary metagenome ERZ504523 (study PRJEB26092, sample SAMD00036239) | human gut metagenome | host: Homo sapiens | study: EMG produced TPA metagenomics assembly of... | reverse complement strand
TATCCGGGACCGAAGCCGGGGCCGGAGGGGGCGGCGGGCCGGGACGATAATGCCGACGGGCCGAACCTGCCATGTAGCCCCATGCAAAGGGCCCCCAGTTCCAGCCTGCTGCGTGGCCGATGGGTGCAATGAACACCCGGAACACGAACAGTACGATGATCAGCATCACCATCAGGGACATGAACAGGATCACGATACCCAGAACGACATCCTCAAAGGTGGTGGGGCCGTCGTCCGGCTCCGCGTAGCTGCCATCGTTGTAGCTGCCGCCCGAAAGGCTGACACCGTAGATGTCTGCAATGGTACCGGCCACATTGTTGGCACAGGTGGTCACGGCACCGTCGTAGTCGCAGGCAGCAAAGTCGTTTTCCATGGTCTGGGCGAGGGCACTGGCCTGACTTTCCAGCGTGGTGTTGCGGAAGCCGTCGCCGTAGGTCACGTAGTAATCGCCGTCCTCGTAGATGGGCGATTCCATCACCAGCAGGATCAGCACACCGTTGTTCTCGGAAGCCGAGCCGATGCCCCATGCGTTGAAGGCCTGTGTTGCATAATCCTCAGTGGAATAATTACCCGTATAATCTACAGTCAGTACACCGATCTGTGCCCCGTTGCAGCTTTGTTCCAGCTGGGCATTCAGGTCGATGATGGTCTGGGTAGTGCTGTCGCTCAGGATGTTGGCATCATCCACCACACATTCGTCTTTGGGCAGGTCCAGCAGCTGGCGGCGGCAAGGGCCGCCGGGCACAGGGCCGCTGCGCCCACCACAAGGGCCAGCACCAGAGCGCTTCGCGTTGCAAAATTTTTCATGCGAAGGGTTCAACCTCCTTTACACCGGCAATGGCTCCCAGCACGCTGGCCGGGAAGCCGCCGGTCTCTTTCTGGTAGTCGTAAACGGCATCGTTGTATTTCAGGGTGCCGATAATGGTAGCCGCACTGTTGAACTGGCCGTACTGGCCCTGCACCGCGCCCATCTTCATGGGGTCTGCGGCCTGCTCCTGCAGCTTTGCGTAGAGCTGATCGATCCGCGACCCCAGCACCTCGTTGGCCTGATACAGCGCATGCATCGTGCTGCCCTGATAATAGGGCAGCGAGGTGAGTGCCTGACTTTTGCCGCCGTTCTGCACGGCTTCCAGACAGGCGGTAAAATCGCTCAGCGCGCTCTGTGCGGCCTGTACCTCGCACTGTCCGCTCCCAGCGTGCTGCCGGCGGTGGTGATGATGTTTGCCGCCGTGTTCATGCGGGTGGTCAGCTCCTCGTTGAGGTTATAGCCGTTGTCTGCCGCCACACCCACCGTGTACCATTTGCGGACTTCGTTGTACCGGCTGCGCAGCTTGGCGCTGCCAAAGCCCAAAAAGGCCGCCAGCATCACCACCACGCTCAGCGCCAGTGCAGCTGCGCGGGTGGAAAGGGCTGCAGGCAGCTTTGCTTCCAGCCCTGCCAGCTTCTGCTGCAGAGGTGTCAGCGGCACAGCCTGCTCCGCTTCTTTTGTTCGCGGTAGCTGCCCGCGTCAAAACCGCCGGAAGTGCTGTTCTGTTTTTGCGAAAAATCTGCGTTTGCCATCTCAGCTCCGGATCTCCATCATTTTTGCTTTCAGTTCGTCCTCGATGCGGTTCAGCTCCTGCTCGGCGGCAGCGCGCTTTGCGCGGCCCTCGCTCTGGATCTTGTTCAGCTCGTCCAGCGTCTCGATCAGGCTCTTGTTGGTCTGCTGCAGGGTCTCGATGTCCACCACACCGCGCTGGCTCTCCTTTGCGGTCTCGATGGTACCCATCTTCAGGGCCTCGGCGTTCTTCTTGAGCAGGTCGTTGGTCATGTCGGTCACGGCACGCTCGGCCTGCATGGCCTGCTGGCTGTGGGCCAGACCCAGTGCCAGCACCATCTGGTTCTTCCACAGGGGGATGGTGTTGACGATGGTGGACTGGATCTTCTCTGCCATCATGGTGTCGTTGTTCTGCAGCAGACGGATCTGCGGCCCCATCTGCAGACTGATGTTGCGGGTCAGCTCCAGATCATAGAGCTTCTTCTCAAAGCGTTCGCACTGGTCGGCCAGATCACGAGCCGCCTGTGCATCCTCCGGCAGGCCGGAAACCTTGGCCTTATCCATGGCCTGCTGCAGCTCGTTTGCGCGCACATCGGCCAGCTTCTTTTTGCCGGCAAGGATATACATGCTCAGCTCCTTGAAGTAGGCCATGTTCAGATCATACATCTTATCCAGCATGGCGATGTCCTTGAGCAGCTGCACCTGATGGCCCTCCAGCATGGACTGGATCTTTTCCACGTTGGTCTCGGCCTTGTTGTACTTCATCTTCATGGCATCCAGCTGGTCGCCTTCTTCTTGAAGAAGCCGAGGATGCCCTTTTTTTCTTCCTCGCCTGCATCAAAGCTCTTCAGCTCACCGATCAGGCTGGTGATCATATCGCCCACTTCGCCCAGATCCTTGGTGGCCACCTTGGAAAGGGCGGCCTCGGAGAAATCGCCGATCTTCTTCTGACAGGCGGAGCCGTACTGCAGCACCTGCTGGCTGTTGGTAATGTCGATCTTCTCGGCGAACTGGTCCACCATGGCCTGCTCCTCCGGGGTCAGGTTCACCTGCGGCTGCTCCGGTGCGGCAGCTTCCTGCTGGGCGGGTGCTGCCTTTTCCTCTTCTGCCGGGGTGGGGTCCAGCGTCAGGGTGGGTACTGCGGGTGCATCGAGGTCAAAGTTGAATGTATTATCAGCCATAAGAGATTCCTTCCTTTCCAAATACCGTTTACCTTTTTTCTTAGCTCAGGCCCTGCCCTTTGAGCATGTTCTGCAGCACCGTGATATCTGCAGAAAGGTCCATGCTCTCGGCGGCGTACAGGGCATCCAGCTGGTTTTCAAACGCCGTGGCAATGGAAGCAGCATTGTGCTCCACCTCGGTACGGATGGCTGCGGCATTCTCGCCGCGCACGCCTGCTTTGCCAGCTTTGCATACTGCTGCAGAACGTTCACCGCATCCGGCAGGTAATAGTTTGCGAACCTGCGCACCTGCTTTGCCTTTTCCGGGTTTGCTTCCACCGCTTCCACAATGGAGCGGCCCGCCTTTTCCATGCGGGTCATGGCGGCAGAGAGCTGCGGGTCCGGCAGCTGCTCGTTGAGGGTGTGCAGGGTATCCAGTTTCTGCTGAATGTCGGTCAGCATCGCGTCCACATCCTCCACACCGGTGTGGAAAGGCACTTCGTGCTCCACCACCCGGGGCGGGCAGACCTTCTGTGCCGCACCAAAGGCCACAAATGCACCGCCCAGCGCCGCCAGCAGCGCCCACAGCTATACACCGGCAGTACCGCGCACAATACCAAAAAGACCAGTGCCATTGCATAAAATGGCAGAACGCTGGGCTTTCTGGTGCGGATGATCTTGCTCATGTTTCTTCTCCTTGTCCGGGGCATTGCCCCTTATGTTACCCATAATACCGCGCCCCGCGAAAAACGCAAGGCTTTCACGGATAATTTACAACCTGGCCATCATTTGTTGATCCACGGCAAGAGGGCCGCGCCCCAGATTTCGCGCAGCTTTTCCGGGCGGCAGGCAGCGTTTGCCGGGCTGGTGCTGGGCAGCTTTACCGCTGCAATGCCGGACACCGGCTGCAGATACTTTGTATAGATCCGGTATGCGGTGGCTCCGTTGCAGAATACTGCTTCGATGGGTGCCTTTGCCAGCAGAGCGGCAATATCATTCGGCACTGCATCCTTGATGGAAGCGTCCGCTGCGCCGGTGATGGTGCAGCGTTCCAGCGTGTCCCAGAGGGCCAGCCCATGGCGCAGGATGATCTGCTTTTTGGCTTCAATGTCCTCACGGGCAGGCACCGGCTCACCGGTCAGCGCGGCCATCATGGGCCAGAAGCGGTTCTGCGGGTGGCCGTAGTAAAAGGCCATCTCCCGGCTTTTGGGGCTGGGCCATGTGCCAAGGATCAGCGCCCGGCTGTGTTCGTTATACACCGGTTCAAAGCTCATTGTCCGCCTGCACTTTCAATTTTATCCCAAGGCGAGCCAAGGTCGCGGCCGGACGGCTCTGCTCTGGGGCCGTCGAACCACAGCTCATCGATCAGGTCGGCAAGGCCGTCCTCCCGCACATCGCCAATGATGCGGTCGGCGGCAGCCTTTGCGTCCGGCGTGCCGTTTGCCATGCAGCAGCCAAGACCCGCTGCCTTCAGCATGGCCACATCGTTGCAGAATCGCCTGCTGCCACGGCATCGGCCAGTGTCAGGCCCATTTTTCGCACAGTCGGCAAGGCCCACGCCTTTGTCCATTCCACCGCGCACGATGTCGTAGTAGCACAGGCCGTCGGCATTCTGCGCACCCACCTGCATCCAGTGCAGCCCAGATGGCCGTACTTGGCGTTGAAGTCCGCCACACGCTCCGGCGGCATGGCCGCAAAAGCGGCGTGGGGCATGTCGATCAGGTGGCGGTCCTGATCTTCGCCGTCCATACAGTCCAGCCCGATGCTGTTCATCTGCTGATAGCCCCTGTGCAGATATTCATACTCGCAGTAGGCGTAGCAGGCATCCCTGAAATTGAACTGCAGCGGATAGTTATAATCCTCGCAGAAATCCACCAGTGCGTACATTTCCTCAGCGGTGAGCGGGTGCTCGGCCACGATGCGGCCCTCGCGGTCCACCACACAGGCACCGTTGCAGGTGATGGCATAATCGAACCGGATGCCGCCCAGCTGGCCTTTGAGGTTGACGCACGGATACGCGCGTCCGGTGCTGAGCACAAATCTGCGCCTGCGGCCTGCAGCTTTTTGATGGCTTTTACCACCTTCTGACGCGGCTTGTCCTCGCCAAAGGGCACCAGTGTGTTGTCGTAATCGCTTGCCAGAATCTTATATTGCATTCTATTCTCCCCTATGGAACTGAGTTTTGTACCAGTATACCATACTTTTTTAAAATTGGGGTGCATTTGGGCATAAAATAAGGCTACTGCACAGAATTCCATGCAATAGCCTTATTTTGTTTCACGATGCCGTTTTCTTTGCAGCTTCTTCTCGTGATCACGCAAACACGGCCACGACCACCTGCATTGCCACGCCGAGGAATGCGCCTGCACCCCATGTCAGGCCGGTGATGAACAGGTTCTGCTTCCACGAAGGATTGGTGCGCCACAGCACCGCAAGGCCCACGCCTGCACCGGTGCAAAGGCCCGCCACCAGACTGGAAAAGCGCAGAGCACCTTCCACATACAGCTGGGTCAGCAGCACGCTGGCGGCGCAGTTGGGGATCAGGCCCACCAGCGCAGCCACTACCGGCTGGAAGAAGCCCATGCTGCCCAGAAGGTCTGCAAACACATCTTCGCCCACGCCTTCCACGATCAGGCCGAACACCAGACTGAACGCAAAAATGAACACAAAGATCTCCAGCGTGTGGCGCAGGGCCGCTTTCCAGATGGGGGCGGGCTTGCCCTCTTCGTCGCTGTGCTCCTCGTGACAGTCCACCTCGTCGGCATGGCCGGTGTAGCCGCCGCGCAGCGATTTGGGCAGCACGCCGCGCAGCACAAAATCCAGCACAAAGCCCACCACAATGGCGTATACCACCTTGATGACCATGAGCACAGCCAGCTTATCCCAGTAGGCCGGCATGGATACCAGCAGCGGGATGCTTCGTCGCTGGTGGCAAGGTAGACGGCCATCAGGGTGCCCAGCGTGATGACGCGGGAGGAGTAGAAGTTGGACGCAATGGCCGAAAAGCCGCACTGCGGCACACAGCCCAGCACCGCGCCCGGAATCGCGCCCCAGCGCCCGCCGCCTGCCAGCAGTGCTTCAATGCGCTCACCGTGGCGGGTCTCGATATACTCGATCAGAAGATAAGCCAAAACAGGAAGGGCAGCATCTTGGCGGTATCCACCAGAGATTCGCCAGAACATCCAGAAACAGTTCCATATACACTCCTAAAAACGACCGTTCGTCGCTTCATTTTAGTAAATTGCAAATTGGTTGCATTTTTGAACAGGGATGATTATACACGATATTCTCTCCAATTGCAATACCAAAATGCAAATTAGTTGCAAATTTATGTTATGGAACGCTGCATCGCAAAAAATACGATTTCAAATGGTCTCCGCTGATGCTCTGACCATTTTCAGCGGAATTATTATTTTATTTCGCAATTCTGAAAATCTGCGGATTTTCCAGAATTGCCTTTTCACGGGAGGAGTCATAACCGAAAGCGGAAGCTGCCGCGCTGGTTTCCTGTGGAAACATTCGCGCGGCGGAGTTAATGTTCTGCTTGTTTTCAGCGTGCTGAACCCTCTCAGGAGCTGGCACGCCGCAGGCGTGACCGAGAGGGTTCTGCCCGCAAGCACAAGCCTTTCCTCCACGACCCCCGCCCATGAAAATGGGGTCCAGAAACGCCCGCAGGCGTTTCTGGACCCCAAAATCAAAAATATAATTTCCTTAGCTTATGCGCAAAGCAACGCGGAGCGCATTTCAAATCGTCCCACACAGCAGGAGTTTGCAGTCTGTTTTACCCCTTCATCGGTACAAAGCCCACAAGGTCTTTTACCACCTCGCCGCCGATGATCAGGCCGGCCACCGAGGGTACAAAGGCATTGGAACCCGGCACCGAACGGCGCTGGGTGCACTTGCGCTGGGTGCCGGAGGGCAGATGCAGTGATACTTGCAGCTGATGTCGTCATCCTCGATGGGGGTCATGGCAGGCTCCTTGGAGTAGACCACCTTCAGGTGCTTGATCCTGCGCTTGCGGCACTCGGTGCGCATCACCTTGGCCAGCGGGCAGACCGAGGTCTTGTAGATATCGGTCACTTCAAAGCGGGTCGGGTCCATCTTGTTGCCTGCGCCCATGGAGCAGATGATGGGGGTGCCTGCCTCCTTGCACTTCATCACCAGCGCCAGCTTGCCGGTAACGGTGTCAATGGCATCCACCACATAGTCGTACTGGGTAAAGTCGAACTGGTCCTGTGTTTCCGGGCCAAAGAAGCACCGGTGGGTGGTCACCCTGATGTCCGGGTCAATGTCGTGGATGCGCTGCGCAGCCACATCTACCTTATATTGCCCTACCGTGCTGCGGGTGGCGATGATCTGGCGGTTGAGGTTGGTCAGGCAGACTTTATCGTCATCGATCAGATCCAGTGCCCCCACGCCGCTGCGCGCCAGCGCTTCCACCGTGTAGCCGCCCACGCCGCCGATGCCGAACACCGCCACGCGGGAATTGTGCAGTTTTTCCATAGCTTCCGCGCCCAGCAGCAACTGCGTGCGGGAATACTGATTTTGCATTTTGTTCTCCTTGTTACTTTTCCACTCTCGTAATGGTGCCGCCGCCCAGCACGGTGTCGCCCTGATACAGCACCACGGCCTGACCGGGCGTAGGGGCGCGCTGGGGCTGGTCAAATTCCAGCCGGAAGCCGCACTCCGCCGGGTAGACGGTGGCGGCCTGCTCCACCTGATGGTACCGGGTGCGGGCTGTGACCCGCAGCGGCCCGGTCAGCTCCGGAATGGCGATCCAGTTCACCTCGTCCGCATACACGATGCGGTCGAACAGCATCTCCTCCGGCCCTACCGTGACGGTGTTTGCCTGCATGTCCTTGCCGCAGACGTACACAGGTGCCCCCATGCAAGGCCCAGCCCCTTGCGCTGGCCGATGGTGTACCGCACCGCGCCGTTGTGGGTGCCCACCACCCTGCCGTTTTCGTCCAGAAAATCACCTGCCGGGTAGTGTTTGCCGGTGAAGTCCTCCATAAAGCGGGCATAGTCGCCATCCGGCACGAAGCAGATGTCCTGACTGTCGTGCTTGTGGGCATTGACAAATTTGTGCTGCTCCGCGATCTCGCGCACCTCAGTCTTGTGCAGGCCGCCCAGCGGCAGACGGATATGCGCCAGCTGCTCCTGAGTGAGGTTGTAGAGCACGTAGCTCTGGTCCTTGCCCTCGTCCAGCCCCTTTTTGAGCAGGAAACGGCCGGTGGCCTCGTCCTGCTCCACCCGGGCATAGTGGCCCGTGACCACATACCCCATGCCGTGTGCCCGGGCCCAGTCCAGCAGATGGCGGAACTTCATATATTTATTGCAGTCGATGCAGGGGTTCGGCGTGCCGCCCGCCTCATACACGCGGACGAATTTTTCAATGATCTGTTCCCGGAAGTCAGCCGTGAAATCCAACACCTCGTACGGGATATCCATGGCAAACGCCACCTCTGCCGCGTCCTCGATGTCCTTTTCCGAGCAGCAGGTGTGAAAGCCGGACTGTCCCAGCGTTTCGTTGCGGGTGAGCCGCATGGTGATGCCGGTGCAGTCATAGCCTGCCTGCTGCATGAGCCATGCCGCCACCGAACTGTCCACGCCGCCGCTCATGGCAATGAGGGCACGCGGCTTTGAATCAGGGGTCTGTGTGGTCATAAGTTCTCCTTTGGTGCATTCAACACACTAAAACAGTAGTATAATAGTAACTCTGAAAAAAGAGCTTGTCAAGACGCAGCGAGCTGCTGCACTGCGGCCAGCAGGGCTTGCCGCTCGTTGGGATATTCTTCCCGGATCACACCGTCCAGCAGCGCTCCAGCACTTTGCGGATGCCCGGCCCCGCCGGGACACCTGCCGCCATCAGATCACGGCCATTCACAGCCAGCTGGCTGACGCGGCAGCATACGCGTCCGCGTCCAATTGTTCGGCCAATTCGGAAAGTGCAGCAAAATCAGCCGCCCGTTCCGGCTGCAGGGCTGTGCCCAGTGCTGCCAAACGCTGCACGGTACACAAGTTATATTTGCCCAGTAGTCGGCGGGCGTAGATAGTAAAGTCGGGTGTGACGGTAGTTTCTCTGAGGACCGTCCTCTGGGGTGGGACCTGTTGCCGAAGGCAATAGGGCGGGCGATGGAATGGCCTGCAACGGCAACGACTGCCGCCTGCGGCGGAAACAAGGAGTTGCTGTTGGGGCAACGGCCAGCAGGATGCGAGTGCTGCTCAAAGCACGAAGCATCCGCTGGGTGCCGCAACCCGTACTCGTGTCCGAAGAGAAAGCTACCGTCACGCCTTCTGGCTTCCCGCACCAGCACCGCCGTTTCCTCAATACAGGCATTGGAGCAGCGCAGGCGCTTGAGTGTGCGGCGGATGCCGTCCTCGCCAAGGCTCAGCAGCAGCGCCGCCAGCCGGATGGGCAGGTTTTCTGCACCCGCCGGGCAGGCATCCACCACCGGCTTTGCCGCTGCCAGTGCCTCCGATGTAAGCTCCGGCAGAATAACAAACAGTATTTTTTCGTCAAGATATGCCGCAGGGGCGGGTGCGCTCAGCAGCTTTGCAAGCTCTTCCTCGATGCGCTCCACCGATACACAGTCCAGATGGGCGCACAGCTCCTGTGCCGCCTGCGCCGTGGGCGGGTCGATGGCAAAGCCAAACCGGGCTGCGAAGCGGTACAGCCGCAGGATGCGCAGCGCGTCCTCGGTGAACCGCTGGCGGGGCACACCCACCGCCCGTACGATGCCGCTTTGCAGATCGGCCTGCCCGCCAAAGGGGTCCACAAGGCCCTCTTTTTCATTGTAGGCCATGGCGTTGATGGTAAAATCCCGCCGGGCCAGGTCCTCCCGCACATCCGGCACAAAGTGCACCTCGTCCGGGTGGCGGCCATCTGTGTAGGTGCCTTCTGTACGGAAGGTGGTGATCTCGTAAAGGGCACCGCTCTGCTTCACCGTTACCGTGCCGTGCTGCAGACCGGTGGGGATGCACCGCTGCGCGCCGAACAGCTCCATCACCTGCTGCGGCAGAGCACTGGTGCACAGGTCCCAGTCGTGCGGTGTAAGGCCCAGCAGACTGTCCCGCACGCAGCCGCCCACCACGTAGCTGCATAGCCCGCCTTGTGCAGGGTGTCCAGCAGCTCTGCCGCACCCTCGTCCATCCGGATGGTCATGGCTGTGCCTCCTCGTACTGCAGGGTGATGCTTTGCCGTCAAAGCCGCACTCCGCCGCCGGGAAGATGCTCTGTGCCTGCGCGGCATATTCCTCCGGGTCGTGATCATGGGGGAATAATGGGTCAGCCAAAGCCGCTTTGCCCTCGCCTGCGCGGCAAGGGATGCGCTCTGCCAAAGGTGCTGTGCCCCCACTGACGGGCCTGGTCTCCTGCTCCGGAAGGGCATAGGTGGCATCGCATATCAGCAGGTCTGCGTCATGCGCCGCCTGCAAATAATACGGGCAGGGGGCCGTATCGCCGGAAAATACCACGCTCAACCCCTTGCGCGGGGCGCCCAGCACCTGCGCAGGCTGCACCGTTCTGCCCTCCACGCAACGCTCTGCCTTCTGCAGCAGCTTCCATTGCTGCACCGGCACCCCCAGCGCCTGGGCCTGCTCCGGCGAAAATTTGCCTGCACGGGGCAGCTCCAGCCGGTAGCCAAGGCTTTTTACCCGATGCTTTGTGGCAAACGGCACCAGCCGCGCACCGGCAGGCCAGCCTCGCTCAGCGCATCCAGCGACAGCGGCTGGCCCGGCATAAGCACCTGCGGCTTCACCGGATAGGGCAGCGGGCCGGTCAGTGCCCGCACCGCCGCCCAGATATCCGGCAGGCCCTCCGGACCAGCAGCGCAAGCGGTCTTGTGCGGCCCTGCGCCCCCAGAGTCTGCAAAAGGCCCGGCAGACCAAAGATGTGGTCGCCATGGTAGTGGGTCAGGCAGATGGCATCTGCCCGCATCAGTTCACGCCCGCACGGCGCGCTGCCGCCTGAGTGCCTCGCCGCCAGTCC
>ENA-OQAS01001524-OQAS01001524.1-human-gut-metagenome-genome-assembly--contig:-NODE-1524-length-10687-cov-3.685606_pt1 | contig 10687 bp, 15 predicted proteins | sample MGYA00242733_ERZ504523 | MGnify/ENA primary metagenome ERZ504523 (study PRJEB26092, sample SAMD00036239) | human gut metagenome | host: Homo sapiens | study: EMG produced TPA metagenomics assembly of... | reverse complement strand
GTGCCATGATAGCATCTACATCCGGAGCAGGTTTGAATCCTCTTTGTGGAAATTTATAAGTGATACCACTGTAGCACCTGCCATAAAATCAGGGCCTTTACTGGTGGTTTTTCCATCAAATTTGTTTTCTGTACCCATTCCGTAAAGTTCCAGATTCAAGTCCCAGGCACTGGCCAGATGGAATGTATTGATGATACCGAAATTGAATGCCAGTGAATTACGACGTGGAGCATCATATGAGTGGGCAAAACCGAAACCTACGAATGGCACGAAGTCGTATATGCGGTCTTCATTATATCCGGCTATCATGTTACTGACATTAAATAAGATGTCACCATGCAGATTCATGTAGTTGAACTTATCCTGATAGTATCCTTCGCTTAACATGTGAGGTTTGGAATATGCGGAAGGTTCACTGGAAAAACTCTTCGACTGCAAACCACTATATTGCAAACGTAATCCTAAGCCGGGAGTAAACCATTTGCCGATTGATATTTGAAGAGCGGGAGCAATACGTTTCTTGAATTTACCAAGATCGGACTGATCGCCGAACAGTACTTGTGCACCTCCACCAACAGAGAAGAACCAATTATCGAAGAAGTGATTGGTCTCTACCTTGTACTTATCCACAGGTACCTCCATTACATCTACACTCTCGCCTACAAGGACGTTTTGTGAATTGCTTTTCTGTTGCGCAAACGCTACAGAACTTAAACTGGCCGCAGCCAGCAAAAACATTAATTTTTTCATACTCATTTCTATTAGTTAATTATTGTCCAGGTTTATCTTCCCAAATTCAACTAAATAACATGAGTGCTGATAAAAAGTTTGAGTAGGTTGACTATTTAATATTTTTTTATGAAAGAAGGCTAAAAAGATAGTGGGTATCTGTGCTGTGTCCGGCATCAAAACTGAATCCTTCCCATTTGAATCCTTTTAAATCCCCAGGATTCTCTATCCGGTTTTAATGATGAAGCGTGTCAATTCTCCACGGCACATTTTTGCATAAACCACAACGGTGGTTAATTTCCCTTTTTTCCATACCTGAAATTCCGGCGTGATCACTTGTACTTCCTGCTCCACGCGTTTCCAGTCGAATAAATCTTTCATCTCCCCACTTGCCAGATTGATTAGTATTCCTCCTCTTGCTTTAATTTCTTTGATAAAGGTGTCGGTCAGAATCGGCTTCCAATAGTCAAACATGGATATTCCTCCACGTTCGGGCAGTTTGATATCTCCTTCCATTCTGTAATTCTTGATCTGGTCTAACGGGCGGAGTAATCCGTAAAGAAAAGAAGTGATCCGCAAGTGATCCTGTGCATATTGAAAATCTTCAGGAGTAAAGTCCTGTGGATGGATACGTTTATATACTATACCGGTATAAGCCAGTAAGGCAGCTAAAGCCGAGGGAGAGTCCGAACAGAAATCTTGAAATCGCATATAGTTCTCTGCTGCTATTTTGCTGTTCACACGTAAAAGTCGTTCCAGTTCTTCAGCAGAGAATTGGGACATATCAAGTGCATTCTGTATCGCTTCGGTTTGGAATTGTGGTGTACTGGTAACAGGAGTTTGCATTTTGCTCCGTCCGGTCATTGTTTTGGCACATGAAATAAAAGTCATCATAGGCTAAAAAATAATATTTTCTGGCGGCAAATATAAGAAAAACAGATATATTTGTCTTTGTTATTCCATAATTAAATATTGAGAACTATGAAAATGAAAAAGTTAGGATTATTGTTCATGATGCTTTGCATGGTATTTGCCGTAAATGCTCAAGAATTGAAAAAAGGAGATAAATTACCTGATTTTCATCTAAATCTGCGGTATATGGAGATGTTTCTTCGGCTGAATTGAAAGGTAAGGTCGTTTTGGTGAGCTTATTTGCCACTTGGTGCGGGCCATGTCAGCTGGAACTGGCTGAAATAGAGAAGACTTTGTGGCCTGAATATAAAGATAACAAGGACTTCGTATTATTAGTAATTGGTCGTGAGCATACGGATGAACAGTTGAGGCTTATAATGAACGGAAGAAATTCACTTTCCCGTTATATCCCGATCCTAAACGTGAGGTGTTCTCTTTATTTGCTGAAAAGTCAATTCCTCGCGCCTATCTTTTCAATAAAGAAGGAGAAGCCGTTTATACTTCCATCGGGTATGAGAAAGAAGAATTTGGATATCTGATGAATGCCATTGCGGAAGCATTGAAATAGGACCCTGTTGATATTTCAAGATGACTAAACTGTTCTCGTTGTTTATTATATTGTCTTTTGTTCTCCCGGTTAGTGACAGGAAAAGCTTGATTCAGATAAAGCAAGAAAAGAAAAAGCTTATCATTTGACGGGTTCTGTCAGAGAACAGGGAGAACGCCCTTATCCCGATCCTTTGCCGGATGTAAATATCCAACTTTATTCTTTGCCTGATACGAGTTTTATAGAAGGTACGGTGAGCGATAAGAAGGGTGTTTTCCGTTTGTACCCTATGAATCCCGGTAATTATTTAATAAGGCTTCTTTTTTAGGATATGAAACCATTGAAAAAAAAGTGAATATTCCTGCTTATCGGAAAGAAGTTTATGGAGGTGCTCTGATGATGAAACCTTCCAGTATTGTATTGGATGAAACGGTTATAAAGGCCGAACTGCAGAAAATGAAGATGTCCGGAGATACATTAGTATATAATACCGGAGCCTTTAAGACATCGGAAGGAGCTGTTCTGCAGGATTTGGTGAGGCAGCTTCCCGGATTGGAATTAGACGAGAAATCCGGCAAGATGAATTTTTCATGGAAAGGAAATCACTCAGATCTTATTAAATGGAAAGGAGTTTTTTGCAGATAGCAAAGTTGCTTTGAACAATATGCCGGTAGATGCTTTGAAAGAGGTAAAGGTATACGAGCAGCAGTCGGATAAAGAGCAAATGACAGGGGTGTCAGACGGTAAGAAGAAAACGGTGATGGATGTGAAGACCAAGAAGGATTTGACAGATGGATTAATGGGGGACGTTTCAGCTTTGAAAGGTTCGGGGGATATGTATGGAGCGAAAATGAGTTTGAATAAATTTGTCGGAAAATGGCGGATGTCCTTGTATGGTGATTTAGGAAAACTCCCCAGATATGGTAATTTTATCAGTGATATGGCCGATAATCCTGCTCAAATGAAGGATATTGGTTTTAGCTTGGGAACGGAAATAAAGAAACTCAACCTCAATGTCAGTGCTTCATATAATAATATAAAAGCGCGGATGAATCGCGAAGCCAGTCAGAAGAATATCTGCCTAACGGTAGCCAATATGCCTATAATAAAGGCTTGAGTACGGGTAGGAATAGTTCTTTTTGGGAGAATATATATCTGACGGGAAGTTTGAGTGACCGGACGGAAATTAATTTCAGGCATAACATCAATCATAGCCGGTTAAATTCGGTATCAGAAAATATTTCGGCGACTTTCAGTACCAATCCTTTGGACTATGTTTCAGAGCCTTGGAGGGACGATGCAATGATTCCTCCTGAGTTCAGGATAAATAAAAATACGGGAAATTCTCAAAATAAGACGAACAATCTGATGATAGGCAATAATCTTTTGCTCACTCATAATTTGAATGATATCGGCCGGAAACTCTCCATAGAGTTAAGAAATGATTATAGTAATCAGGCGAGTGGTAATTATCAGCAATCGTCTATTACTTATTATCAATTGAAGAATGACCTGGGGGCAGATTCGGTTTTATATAGAAATCAATACCGGGAGTCACCTGCCAGAAATTTATTATTGGCGGGGGAGGTCAGCTATACGGAGCCAATAGGAAAACAAATGCTTCAGGTTTATTATCGGCATGAGTATCAACGGCAGAGTAATAATGCGGTTACGTACAATTTGGATGAGGATGCTTTGTGGGGAAGTCTTCCATCTGGTTATGAGGCAGGAAGGGTGGATAGTTTAAGTGATTATACTCGTAATGATCTTCATTCCAATGAATTCGGACTGCGCACCACACTTAATTGGAGAAAAGTGAGGTTGAATATCCGGTTTGGGCTGTCGCCTCAGAAGTCTACGACGAAAAGCAACAGGGGAAAAGTGAAGATAGATACGACCATTACCGTGTTGAACATAGTGCCCGAACTGCATTTTGATTATGATTTGGGCAATAACCATAATATGAGTGTGTATTATAGCGGATACACCCGGCAGCCTTCCATTTATGATTTGTTGTCTGTGCCCGATTATACTAATCCTCTGAACATAACAATGGGGAATCCGGGGCTGAAACCCGCTTTCGGGCAAAGTATATCTGTGAATTATAGAGGAGGAAATATGGAAAAGCAGGAAATGTTATATTGTGGTTTGAGATATAATAATACGATAAATGATATAAGCCGGAAAAGAACCTATGATGAGAAGAGTGGGGTATATACCAGTCGGCCCGAGAATATAAATGGTAATTGGGGCATTGGCGGGAATATATATTATACGAATAAATTATTCAAGAAAATTTTCGCTCGTCTTGCTACCAATGCAAATTATAACCGGAGGGTTTCGTATGTGCAGATAATGGGAGAAGCCAATGAGAATGATCGTAACACCTCCCAAATGCTTTCCTTGATGCAGGATGTGGAGTTTGCCTATAAATTGGAAGAGCATGAGTTAAGATAAATGGAGCAATCACTTATCAGCAAGCCGATAACAGTTATACAAACAATTCGGATTACAGGACGTATGATTTTTATTATGGCGCGGAGTGTCGACTGAAGTTACCTCTCAACTTGAATCTTTATACCGTTGTGAGAAGTATGAATCGCAGGGGATATAAGGATGAGGCCTCCAATACGACGCAGTGGCTTTGGAACGGTGAGCTGACTTACAGTTTTCTGAAAGGGAAAAGAGGGTTGTTTAAATTTCAGGTTGTTGATATTCTGCAACAACGGGATTTTGTCAATCGTTGGATGAATGATACCGGACAGGGAGAAACTTGGACTTGGGGATTGGGACGTTATGCGATGGCTACTTTTACTTATCGTTTTAATGATCTTTCCCGTTAGGAGATAAAAAAGGAGCTGATTCAGGCAAAACGAATCAGCTCCTTTTTGAATATCCCTAAGAAAGATTATTTGTAATCTTGCCAGCTCTTTATCTGAATATCCTTTTCACTCATTTCACAGAATGCTTCAATGAAAGCACTTGCCAAACGGGCGTTGGTAATCAAAGGAATATTGTGGTCGATTGCTCCACGACGAATTTTGTAACCATTAGTCAGCTCACGTTTGGTATGGTTTTTCGGAATGTTGACTATCAGGTCGAATTTATGTTCGGCAATCATCTTCATGACATTGTTTTCTGCATCGGGCTTTTCATCCGGCCAGTAAACCGGTGTGGTATTTACTCCGTGTGCATTCAAGAAAGTTGCGGTTCCGGCAGTTGCATAGATCTCATATCCTTTTTCTGCCAGCATACGGCTTGCTTCCAGCAAATCTACTTTGGATTTGGTGGCACCTGACGAGAACATGACAGATTTTGTAGGAATCTTGAAACCGACAGCAATCATAGAGTTCAGCAAAGCTTCATGGAAGTCATCACCGATACAACCCACTTCACCTGTTGAAGACATATCTACGCCCAATACAGGGTCTGCCTTGTGCAGACGGGAGAAAGAGAACTGGGAAGCTTTCACACCGATCCAGTCAATATCGAATGCCGACTTGTCCGGTTGGCTGTATGGAGCACCCAACATGATGCGGGTTGCGGTTTCAATGAAGTTGCGTTTCAATACTTTGGAAACAAACGGGAATGAACGTGATGCGCGCAGGTTGCATTCAATCACTTTCACTTCATTGTTCTTAGCCAGGAACTGCATGTTGAACGGACCGGAAATGTTTAATTCTTTAGCGATACGGCGACCAATCTTCTTGATACGGCGTGCTGTTTCGAAATAAATCTTCTGAGCCGGGAATACTAATGTGGCATCACCTGAATGGACACCTGCATATTCAATGTGTTCGGAGATGGCATATTCCACTACTTCACCGTTTTGGGCTACAGCGTCGAATTCTATTTCTTTAGTATCTTGCATGAATTGGGATACGACTACCGGATATTCTTTAGAAACTTCTTTAGCCATCTGCAAGAATTCCTTCAATTCATCTTCGTTATAGCATACGTTCATGGCAGCGCCCGAGAGTACATAGGAAGGACGGACCAATACCGGGTAACCTACTTTGTTTACAAATTCTTCCATGTCTTCCAGGCTGGTCAATTCTTTCCATGCCGGTTGGTCAATACCCAGTTGGTCAAGCATGGCCGAGAATTTATGACGGTTTTCCGCACGGTCGATAGAAAGCGGAGAAGTTCCCAATACAGGTACCGACTGACGGTGAAGCTTCATCGCCAGGTTATTAGGTATTTGTCCACCTACCGATACAATGACACCACCCGGTTGCTCCAGATCAATCACGTCAAGTACACGTTCAAATGAAAGTTCGTCAAAATACAGACGGTCGCACATATCATAGTCGGTAGAAACTGTTTCGGGGTTATAGTTAATCATGATGGATTTGTAACCCAACTTGCGTGCGGTTTGGACAGCATTTACAGAGCACCAGTCGAATTCCACGGATGAACCGATGCGGTAAGCGCCTGAACCTAATACAACTACCGATTTTTCGTTTTTATAATAATTGACGTCATAACCCGTAGTAGCGTATGTCATATACAGGTAATTGGTCAATTCGGGATGTTCAGATGCGACGGTATTGATACGCTTGACAGCCGGAAGGATATTCAAAGCTTTACGACGGGCGCGTACAGCCAAGTTCTCCTTTTCCATATTGCCACTGGCTTTCAATACGAAGCGTGCAATCTGGAAGTCGGAGAAGCCTAATACTTAGCTTGGCGAAGCACATCTTCGGGCAGATCCTCAATCTTATTATAAGTCGAAAGTTTGGCCTTATAGTCAACGATGTTTTTCAACTTACCCAGGAACCACGGGTCGATTTTGGTCAGTTCGTGGATGCGTTCAATGCTGTATCCTTCTTCCAATGCCGAGGCGATGGAGAAAATACGGAGGTCTGTCGGGTTGGCCAGTTCCTCATCCAGGTTTTCAAATTTAGTATGGTCATTTCCTACGAAACCATGCATACCCTGACCTATCATACGAAGACCTTTCTGAATGATTTCTTCGAAAGAGCGGCCTATAGACATGATTTCACCCACAGACTTCATGCTGGAGCCAATCTGGCGTGATACACCTGCGAATTTAGTCAAGTCCCAACGGGGGATTTTACAAATCAAGTAATCCAACTGGGGAGCTTCGTAGCTGAGTTGGGAGTACCCATCTCGCCAATCTGGTCTAGTGTGTAGCCTAAAGCGATTTTGGCGGCAACGAATGCCAGAGGGAATCCGGTTGCTTTAGAAGCCAAGGCAGAAGAACGGCTCAGGCGTGCATTTACTTCGATAACACGGTAGTCATTCGTTTCTGCATTGAAAGCATACTGGATATTACATTCACCCACAATACCCAAGTGACGGATACATTTTGTAGACAAATCTTGCAACATTGTTACTTGTTCTTCTGTCAGAGAGCAAGTGGGGGCCACCACGATAGATTCACCGGTATGGATTCCCAGCGGGTCGAAGTTTTCCATGCTTGCCACTGTAAAACAATGGTCGTTGGCATCGCGGATTACTTCGAATTCTATTTCTTTCCAACCTTTCAATGACTCTTCAACCAGGATCTGTTTAGAGAATGCGAATGAACTTCAGCCAGTTTGATGAAAGCTTCTTCATCCGGACAGATGCCGCTGCCTAAACCACCTAGTGCGTATGCGGAGCGTACCATAACCGGATAACCGATTTCGCGGGCAGCTTTCAGAGCCTCTTCCATACTTTCCACGGCGTGGCTCTTCGGGGTTTTCATCGGAATTTCATCCAGCTTCTTTACGAATAAATCACGGTCTTCAGTGTACATGATGGCTTCTACCGAAGTACCCAATACTTCTACACCATATTTCTTCAGTGTACCGTTCAGGTAAAGTTCGGTACCGCAGTTCAATGCAGTTTGTCCACCGAAAGCCAATAAAATACCGTCCGGTTGTTCTTTTTGATAATTTCTTCAACAAAGAAGGGAGTGACAGGAAGAAAATAAACCTTGTCGGCTATGCTTCCGAAGTCTGGATAGTCGCGATGTTAGGATTTACCAACACCGAATGAATGCCTTCTTCGCGCAATGCTTTCAGCGCTTGTGAACCTGAGTAGTCAAACTCTCCTGCCTGGCCTATCTTGAGTGCACCCGAACCCAATACCAGGACTTTCTTTAAATCCTTTTTCATTGAAAGTTTCTTTTATTATAATAGTTGTTTTAATGTCGCTAAATATTAAAAAAATGCGTCCATCCTCGTACGAGGACTAACGCATTTGTTCGTATGTCTATATTATCTTTGTTCCTGTAGGTACATAGCATTACTAAATTTTGTGCAAAGTAACGACTTATTTCCAAGATAACAAAATAAATCAAGATCTTTGTCAACACAAATTAAAATAAAAGTCTGAAATCCTCTCCGAATGTTCTGCTTTTTGTATATTTATTCGGATACTTCTGTATCATCGGCATACGAAAAGCGGAATGAATATCCTATATTTTCCGATCCGCCCATCAGGGTCATATCTTTTAGTCTTCCATCCTGCCGGAAACTATAGTCGTATATATAATAAGTGTCTTCCAGAATATTGGCGCTTCTTTTCCCTAGAATTTCGGCCATCTGTCCGAAAGTGTTCATTACGGTGGTATAGTTTTCACGGTCATCAATCCATTGTGCCAGTGTGTTCAAGTCCAGACTATAATCATTGGCGATATTGGAAACTCTGTAATCACTGTTGTAAGTTCCTCTTGGAGTAGTGGTTATGGAAGATAGATTTCCGCTTTCCCAATTGTATTCCAATACGGTTCCATTGTTATTGCAGCTTTTCAGATAACCTTCATTGTCATAAGAATAGGTTACCGGATTTTCCCGGTTGGAGAATTTGCATACATAACTTCTGCCGTTTTCCAACGAGGTGCTTATTTCTACCAAAGGAGAATTTTCCGTAGAGTAAGTATAACTGACTTCAGAGTTCTCTTTGTACGTGTAATTTACTGCCGCTAACGGTGAACTGCTATAAATGCGGGTCAGCCGTTTGTTGTTGTCGTAAGTGAGGCTTATCATTCCCTGATAAGTGATAACATCCGAAATCTTATGCACTTTAATTCCGGTAATCATCCGTGAAGGTTCCGGTACGGGAATACTTTATCGTCATCATCGGAACATGCGGCAAAGAACAGGCTTGCTACAGAAATAAATAGAGCTAGTTTAATGGTCGGTCTTAGTTTATTCATCGAAACAATTATTATATGTGAAATAGCGGTTCAAAGTTAAGTGTTTGTGTCAGAATATTCCTATCTTTGCGTAATTTTTAATATAAGATAATATTTAAGAGATATGGGAAAAGAAAAAATCATACTGACCGGTGACCGTCCTACGGGAAGATTGCATATCGGTCATTACGTAGGTTCGTTGAAGCGCAGAGTTGAACTTCAGAATTCCGGACTGTATGACAAGACTTTTATTTTCATTGCCGATGCGCAGGCATTAACCGATAATATAGAAAATCCCGAGAAGGTGCGTCAGAATGTGATTGAGGTGGCGCTTGATTATATGGCTGTCGGTCTGGACCCGATGAAGTCCACCATCTTTATCCAGTCTCAGATTCCCGAATTGTGCGAATTGACTTCTATTATATGGATTTGGTCACAGTGTCACGCTTGCAGCGTAACCCGACAGTGAAAACCGAAATCCAGATGCGTAATTTTGAAACCAGCATCCCGGTAGTTCTTCACTTATCCTATCAGTCAGGCTGCTGATATTACCGCTTTCAAAGCAACTACCGTTCCGGTGGGTGAAGATCAGGAGCCGATGATTGAGCAGACCCGTGAAATTGTACGTCGTTTCAATCATATTTATGGTGATACGTTGGTAGAACCCGAAATCCTGTTGCCGGACAATGCGGCTTGTCTGCGTCTGCCGGGTACGGATGGAAAGGCTAAGATGAGCAAATCATTGGGTAACTGTATTTATTTGTCGGACACAGCCGACGAGGTGGAAAAGAAAGTGAAGAGCATGTATACCGACTACTCACCTGAAAGTTTCCGATCCGGGTAAATTGGAAGGAAATACAGTATTCACTTATCTGGATGCTTTTTGTAAGCCTGAGCATTTTGGACGTTATTTGCCCGATTATCCTAATTTGGATGAACTGAAGGCACATTACACCCGTGGTGGATTGGGAGACATGAAGGTGAAGAAGTTCCTTGCCGCTATTATGCAAGAAGAATTGACGCCTATCCGCGAACGTCGTAAAGAGTTTGAAAAGGATATTCCGGCTATTTACGATATGTTACGTAAGGGATGCGAAACAGCCCGTGCTACGGCAACCGCTACATTGGATGAAGTACGCAAGGCGATGAAGATTAACTATTTTGATGATGTGGAATTGATTGCCGAACAGGCAAAGCGTTTCGGGCAGGAATAAAATAAATTCAAAAGGAAAAAGGGGAAACTATATATAATTAAGGTATAGTTTCCCTTTTTTGTTTCTTGAATGATAAGACAGGATTTGTAATTTATCCTCTGTATTTCAGTGTGTTAAGTGCTGGATTGAAAAATAAAT
>ENA-OQAS01001523-OQAS01001523.1-human-gut-metagenome-genome-assembly--contig:-NODE-1523-length-10689-cov-4.458909_pt1 | contig 10689 bp, 17 predicted proteins | sample MGYA00242733_ERZ504523 | MGnify/ENA primary metagenome ERZ504523 (study PRJEB26092, sample SAMD00036239) | human gut metagenome | host: Homo sapiens | study: EMG produced TPA metagenomics assembly of... | reverse complement strand
AGCGGCGGCGATACCGGCTTTTTTCAGAATCCGGCGGGAAAGGGGTGAAAGAGAACGCATAAAATCCCCCTCCAGGACTTTTTGAGACAATATATGTATGGATGAAAGAAAACATGCGGCACACATCTGTTTGACTTTACCTGCAATCTATGTCACAATGGAGGTAGAGTGGATGGAAAGGGCAGAGAAAAACAAGATGACAAAATATGAGGTTTTAAAAAAGTACTTCGGTTACGATTCCTTCCGGGAGGGGCAGGAGATGCTGGTGGATGCGCTTCTGAACGGACAGGATGTGCTCGGCATTATGCGACCGGAGCAGGAAATCGCTGTGTTATCAGATTCCGGCGCTTCTGCTGCCAGGAATTACCCTGGTGGTATCACCGTTGATTTCTCTGATGAAGGATCAGGTATCGACCCTGAACCAGGCGGGGATTCACGCTGCGTTTCTGAACAGCTCCTTAAGTGCGGCGCAGTACCGGAAGGCACTCGCTTTGCCATGGAGGGCCGGTACAAGATTATTTATGTCGCCCCGGAACGCCTTCTGACACCGGAATTTTTGTGCGCGGTGCAGTCGATGGAAATTTCGATGCTTAGTGTTGATGAGGCACACTGTATTTCCCAGTGGGGTCAGGATTTCCGCCCAAGCTACCTGAAAATCACAGAGTTTGTCAAGCAGCTTCCCGCACGGCCGGTGATCGGTGCCTTTACGGCAACGGCAACAAAAGAGGTACGGGATGATATTGAAGCACTGCTGTCTTTGCGTGATCCGGTACGTCTGGTCACAGGCTTTGACCGGAAAAATCTGAAATTTACGGTACAGCAGCCGAAAGATAAATTCGCAGCCGTGGAATCATCCTTGCAGAGCACGAGGCGGACTGCGGAATTATTTACTGTCTGACCAGAAAAAATGTGGAGGAGGTCTGTGAGAAACTCGAGCAGAAAGGATATTCTGTCACAAGATACCATGCGGGTCTCTCTGACCTGGAACGGAAGGAAAACCAGGAAGATTTTATTTATGACCGGAAGCAGATCATGGTAGCGACAAACGCTTTTGGTATGGGAATCGATAAATCTAATGTGCGGTACGTCATCCATTATAATATGCCGAAAAACATGGAAAGCTATTATCAGGAGGCCGGACGAGCAGGCAGGGACGGCTTCCGGCGGAATGTATTCTGCTGTATGCGGGACAGGATGTGATCACAAACCAGTTTTTATCGAAAACATGGCGCAGGAGAGCGAGGATCCCGAGACGACAGCGCTGATCCGTCAGCGGGAGGAGGAACGGCTGAAGAAAATGACGTTTTACTGTTTCACCCATGAGTGCCTCAGAGATTATATCCTGCGGTATTTCGGGGAATACGGTTCCAATTACTGTGGAAACTGTTCCAACTGCCTCTCGGAATTTGAAACGGTGGATGTGACAGCGGCGGCAAAGGCAATCCTTGGCTGTGTGCGGGAATGCCGTCAGCGCTACGGCACGACGGTGATTCTCGATACCCTGCACGGTGCGAATACCGCGAAAATCCGCCAGTACCGCATGGATGAAAACTCCCATTACGGGGAACTGGCAAAAGAGCCGGTCTACCGGCTGCGGCAGATCTTAAATGAACTGCAGGTCCGGGAATATCTCTATGTAACGGCCGACACATACAGCATTGTGCGCCTGTTGCCAAAAGCGGCGGAGCTGCTGGATGAGGACGGCACGATGCTGATGAAGATGGCAAAAGAAGAAAAACGGATTCCGAAAGCCGCAAAAGAGAAGACAAAGACAAAAACCTCGGCAGCGGCAAAGGATCTTCCAACGAGGAGGCCGCGGTATTCGAAAAACTGCGGGCACTCCGGATGGAGCTTGCAAAGGAGCATAAAGTGCCTCCGTATATTATCTTCTCGGATAAAACACTGATCCAGATGGCGATGGAGAAACCGTCCAACAAAGAGGAAATGCTGGCGGTCTCTGGTGTCGGCGAGAGCAAATTTGAAAAGTACGGGGAACCGTTTCTTGCATGTCTTGCAGAAAGATAAAACAAGTCGTGTAAAAAAACGGGAAAACAACAGGAAAGGAAGAATACGCTTATGAAAAAAGAAAACGCAGTTATTTTTGGAGTGACCGGTGTTGTAGTTGCCGCCGTGCTGATTGGAGGCGGAATCTATATGAAAACGGAACGGGACCGAAATCTGAATGCAGATACAGCAAGTACTGCAGCGGACAGCAATAGGGCAGAAGAAGTACAGAAAGCCGTATTTCTTGCAGAAGATTCCGGGTTATGGTACCTGGGAGATCTGGAACACGGAAACATCTATGTGACACATACACCGTCCGACACACTTTACGATGAAAATGGAAATGCTATTGATCCGTCCGAGATCAAAAAAGGAGATTTTCTTCAAGTGGAGGGCGACGGTATTATGCTGAACTCCTATCCGGGACAATATCCGGGTATCAGCCGTATTATGAGAATCAGCGGCGGTACGGAGGCGGATGCAGAAAAATTCGATGAGGAACTTTCCCAGATTCTGCCGGAAAAGGATCCATCGGAAATTCCGTTTCTGAATCTGTGCTACACACAGCCAAATGCCCAGGTGACAGCTATGGCAACACAGGGAGGTTATACCTGGTCTTATGTTGATGAGGACGGCAATGGTCAGAACGTCGTTGCGGACAGTGCGTTCATTCTGGAATGGACGGAACTGAGTGATCTGCATACAGCAAATGACGAAGGAAAAACCGATCTGGAGCTTGTCTTCTCGGAGGAGCCGGATTCTGTCACAGCAGAAAGATGGCCGGCCGAAGACCGGGGGCAGAACTTTGGCAATGGTTACCCGGAGGGAGAAAGCGTTTCTGTGGAGCATGCGGAGAGCTGGAGCATTCCGGGAGCCGAGGCCGGCTACATCTACGAAGTGGACGCGGTATTCGAAAATGGAACCGTGTCATACGGATTTGAAGTGAAAAAGTAAAAAAAGACTTTCTTTTTCCGTGACATTATGCTATTTTTACTGTGAAAACAGAAAAATGCAATGTGCCATACGGCATAAGCAGCTGACTTTTCAAAAATCAGAATCCGTTTGACCGGAGGATGCGAGGAGGAATTTGTATGAAGTTAATTGTTGCTGTATTACGGAAAGAGGACGAGGCAGACACCATTGCCGAGTTGAACAAAAAAGGCTTTTTTGTGACGGAGCTTGCCACGACCGGCGGTTTCCTGAAGGAGAAGAACACAACACTGCTGATCGGAACCGATGATCATAAGCTCGACGCTGTGCTTGCGATCTTAAAACAGGAAGCAGGGCTTCGGAAAACAGTTACCTATGCGGCCACCCCGATGGAAAGCGGAAACTTCTGCCCGGGCGGAATTACTCTGTTCCGATTGATACCCAGACAGGAGGCTGTACTGTGTTTGTGCTGAACATGGAACAGCTGGAAAAATTCTAAGACTCTAAAAATTTTTAAATTCGGGCATATGATCCCGGTAGTGGAGCGGCAGATGCGTACGCTGACAGTCGGGATTGGAACGCTCTTTGATGGCAATTGCGGTGAAAAATCCTTTCCAGAGTTCTTCGTAAGGGTCCGAAGTGGATTCCGTGAGGGAAAGGCGTTCTATTTCATCCGGAGAAAGACGGGTCAGATAAAAGGGCCGGTCAGCGGGATGCACGACGCAAGCTGCCGGTTATCATCGAGAATCATCAGTTTTCTGAGGGAAGCCGGTCAGAAAATGGGGAGCGACCAGGGTCAGCACATTGGCTTTCGGGGAAATATGCGAGACCAGGATCGGAAAACCGGAGGAAATATTTGCAAAACGGATAAATTCCCGGAACGAATGCGCTTCATTTGTGACCTGACGGGAAACTTCAAAAGCGTGGAATACCGCCGGTTCCTGCAGCATATGCAGGGTATCCTTTCCATAGGAAAAGCCGTAGAGCAGAAAACGATAAATGATGTCGGGAGCGTCGCTTCTCTCGGACATTGCACAGAGATAGACGAGCCGCCAGGCTGCTGCGCCGATCTTCTTTTGAATGGATCGCGTGACGCTGGCGGCTTTTTCTGTGTCCGGCTCAACATGGCAGTAATCGCAGAACAGCTCCAGATTGCCGACTGGTTCCGTCATCAGCGTACATTGCGGTAGCCGAGACGGGAATTCCAGGCTTCATAGATGCAGGTCAGGATCGACGCAAGATCCGGACTGCAGGTGTAAACAGTCATAATAAAATCCTTTCTGAAATCAATTGATACAGACAACAGCCTTCTGCAAAAAAGCGCAGATACAGCAAAAAGCTTTTCCGTGAGAAGAACGCCCGGGATTATATATGCCCAGGTACGGCAGCATCAAACAGAGAAAGCTGCTGATACTGTTCCGGATGGGAAACCTCCCAGTTGGAGGCGGCTTCCTCTCCCGTGAGCTGCCGGGTCAGAAACTGCTGTTCCAGCCGCATGTGATACATCATTTTTCCCTCGCAGGTGATAAAATATTTGGCGCGTTTCAGCACCACACCGATCTTTTTCAGGTGCTCAAAGGAAAGATGGGAGCTTCTGCGGCTCTTTACAATCCGCATGGCCGATTTCGGCCGATGCCGGGAACGCGCAGAAGGTCGCATACTCAGCCGTGTTGATCTCCACCGGAAACAGCTCCATATGGCGCAGTGCCCAGTCGCATTTCGGGTCGAGCTGTGCATGGAAGTTCGGGTGGGCTTCATCGAGCAGTTCATCCGCCTGAAAACCGTAGAAGCGGAGCAGCCAGTCTGCCTGATAAAGGCGGTGTTCCCGAAGAAGCGGCGGCTTGGTTTCACGTGAGGGCAGGGCGGAATCCTCGTTGACCGGAATGTAGGCGGAGTAAAAGACGCGCTTCAGGTCATACTGCTGGTAGAGAAGCTGTGAGGTGGAGAGAAGCTGGTAATCGTTTTCCTTTGTCGCACCGATGATCATCTGCGTGCTCTGGCCGGCAGGAACGAAGGGAGCAGAGCGTTCCTTTTCCGGCAGTGACCGCGCGGAGGAGGAAGAGATCCAGCCCAGATCGGCAGCGGAGGCGGAAATCTGCTTTCGTGTATCGAAAATGGAGTGGGAGAGATAGCGGTTTCCCGAGGATCGCTCTAAAAAGCGCTTTTCCCTGCGGTCAGCCGGTAATCTACAATACCGGACTGGATCTGGCGCATGGGTTTTAAAATCGCTTTCTGTGTCTTCTGCGGGGCCAGTTTCTGCAGCCTTCTCCGGTCGGGAGTTCCAGATTGACGCTCATGCGGTCGGCGAGATAGCCGGTCTTTTCGATCAGCTCGGCGGGTGCGCCCGGGATAGCTTTGACGTGGATGTAGCCGTTAAAGCGGTAACGATTACGTAAAAGATGCAGAGTGCGGTACATGAGCTCCATCGTATGGGCAGGATTTTTGCAGACGGCGGAACTTAAAAAGAGTCCCTCAATATAGTTTCGGCGATAAAATTCCGTGACGAGTGTACAGACCTCCTCCGGTGTAAACGTGGCGCGCTGCCGGTCATTCCCGGCGCGGTTGACACAGTATTTACAGTCGTAGATACAGTCGTTGCTCTGCAGAATTTTCAACAGAGAGATACAGCGTCCGTCGGAAGAAAAGCTGTGGCAGATACCGCAGGAGACCGAATTGCCGAGATGTCCCTGTTTTCCGGCACGGTTCACACCGCTGGAAGTGCACGCAACGTCGTATTTGGCCGCGTCAGCGAGAAGATTCAGCTTCTCGGAGAGAGAAAGTGTTTGTGATGATAACTGCATGGCAGAAAAATTCCTTTCTATGTCCAAATGAATACGAATAAAAGTAAAACAATAAGATAACAGGTATTTTACGAAAAGAACAACTGTTCGATAAAAGAAGTGTAACACAAATCGAACGAATGTTCAAGAGGAAAAATGAAAATAGTACAAGAAAATACTGGAAGAAAAGAAACAGAATTCGATCCGGAAAAACGTGAACAGGAAACAGCAGGGAAAATTTCTGTTAGAAAAAAGTTATACAAAAACAGCCGCACAGATCGGAAAAACAAATCTGTGCGGCTGTAAGCCAAATTTTATGGAATTGAAACGGAATCAGAGCCGTTTACGTCAGAAGCGCTCCAATTGCCCCGAATACGCCGGAACTTGCAAGCAGCATGATGACGCTTGCGAGGAGAACACCGCCCATGACGGCGAGAACGCTGGTCTTAAAGTCCATATCGAGGATACTTGCGGCCAGTGTGCCGGTCCATGCGCCGGTTCCCGGGAGCGGGATGCCGACGAAGAGCAGCAGGGCGAGCGGAAGTCCGCGACGGCTTTTGCTTTCAGTTTTCCCCGCCTTTTTCGCCTTTTTCCAGACACCAGGTGAAGAATTTTCCGATATACTTTTTATCACATCCCCAGACAAGAACCTTTCGAGCGAACAGGAAAATAACCGGAACCGGAAGCATATTTCCGATGACGGCGATCAGATAGGCCGGAAGCGTCGGAATATGGAAAGCTACCGCGTACGGAATCGCACCACGCAGCTCGATGAGCGGAACCATGGAAATCAAAAATACAATCAGATATTTGGTAATCATATACACCTCTCGTTTTTCACAAAATGTTATCGTTTCTTAGTGCAACGCTCTTATTGTAGCGTGATGCCCGCCATTTGTCCAGTATAAAAAGAAAGAAAGGAGCGGGAGTAAAAGAAATCTTAAGAATTTCTGCATTTTTGTATAATTTTATAACCTTCAAAATTTGAATTTTAGAAAACGGTATGTTAGAATGAAGTGTACTGTTTGCAAAAGAACAGCAGAGATGCCCCCAATGACAGGGGGCGTGGACTGAAATAACAAACGAGGAGGACCCACCTATGATTGCACTGATCGACTATGATGCCGGAAATATAAAAAGCGTGGAAAAAGTCTTTCAAAGCCTTGGAAAAGAGGTTGTACTGACCAGGGATCCAGACGTGTTAAAACGCGCAGATCACGTCGTTCTGCCGGGTGTCGGCAGCTTTGGAGATGCGATGGAAAATCTGAACCGCTATCATCTGGTACCGGTTATTCATGAAATCGTAGAAAAAGGGACTCCGTTTCTTGGAATCTGCCTCGGACTTCAGATCCTGTTTGAACGCAGCGAAGAGAGCCCGGGCGTTGCAGGCCTTGGCCTGTTAAAAGGAGAAATTCTCCGGATTCCGGACAAAGAGGGCTTAAAGATTCCGCACATGGGCTGGAATTCCATCCATCTGCAGAACGGTGGACGCTTATTCAAAGGCATCCCGCAGAAATCGTATGTTTACTTTGTCCACTCCTACTATCTGAAAGCAGAAGAGGAGGAAATTGTAAAAGCAACGACAGAGTACAGTACACACATCCATGCATCTGTGGAAAAAGGAAATCTGTTCGCCTGCCAGTTCCACCCGGAAAAGAGCTCAGATCTTGGGCTTGCCATTCTGAAAAACTTTGCGGAAATTGGAGAGGAGGACTGACGGATGTTTACAAAACGAATTATCCCATGCCTGGATGTAAAAAACGGAAGAGTCGTAAAAGGTGTTAATTTCGTCGATTTAAAAGATGCCGGCGACCCGGTGGAGATCGCAAAAGCGTACGACAAGGCAGGAGCCGATGAGGTTGTTTTTCTTGATATCACGGCCTCCTCCGATCAGAGAGGAACTGTTGTTGATATGGTGCGCAAAGTAGCAGCAAACGTTTTTTATCCCGTTCACCGTCGGCGGCGGAATCCGTACCGTGGATGATTTCAAGATGCTGCTCCGCGAAGGAGCCGATAAAATCTCGATCAACTCCTCTGCCATCAACAATCCGCAGCTCATCCACGACGCGGCACAGAAATTCGGCAGCCAGTGCGTGGTCGTTGCGATCGACGCCAAGAAAAGAGCGGACGGAAGCGGCTGGAATATCTATAAAAACGGCGGCCGCATCGATGTCGGCATCGATGCCGTTGCGTGGGCAAAAAAAGCAGAAAGCCTTGGCGCCGGAGAAATCCTGCTCACCAGCATGGACTGCGACGGAACAAAGGCGGGATACGATATCGAGCTGACAAGAACGATCGCAGAGAGCGTCGGCATCCCGGTCATCGCATCCGGCGGCGCAGGAACGCTGGAGCATTTTTATGATGCCTTAACCGAAGGAAAAGCCGATGCTGCACTTGCCGCATCTCTGTTCCACTACAAAGAACTGGAAATTCGTGAAGTCAAAGAATATCTGGCAGGCCGCAATGTGCCGGTCCGCTGTAAAAGGAAGGGAGAAAACGATATGCCGCCTCTTAGCGGAAGCTGGGCCAATGCCTGAAAGGAGAATTCTCCAAAGATTATTATAAAAAACTGTTTCAGACGGTGGGAGCGGAGTACAAAACCCACACGATTTACCCGCCGGCTGATGATATTTTCAATGCGTTCCACTTTACCCCACTTGAGCAGGTAAAAGTAGTCATCTTAGGCCAGGACCCGTACCACGAGCCGGGACAGGCACACGGACTCTGCTTTTCTGTAAAACCGGAAGTAGACATTCCGCCGTCCCTGGTCAACATTTATAAGGAACTCGAAGACGATCTGGGATGCTACATCCCGAACAACGGCTATCTCGAAAAATGGGCACGGCAGGGTGTTCTGATGCTGAACACGGTGCTGACTGTGCGTGCGCATCAGGCAAATTCCCACAAGGAAATCGGCTGGGAGCAGTTCACGGACGCGGCAATCAAAGTGCTCGCCGGGCAGGACCGCCCGATGGTCTTCATCCTCTGGGGACGTCCCGCACAGCGCAAAAAAGAGATGATCCACAATCCAAAACATCTGGTGCTGATGTCCGCTCATCCGAGCCCGCTCTCTGCATACCGCGGATTTTTCGGCAGCCATCCGTTTTCCAGAACGAACGAATATCTGGAAGAAAACGGTCTTGCGCCGATTGACTGGCAGATTGAAAATGTAATCCGGGGAGCGAAAGAATGAGTAAAAAGAAAAATACGTTACTGAGAAATACTTCTATTTTAATGGCTGCAACGATTATCTCGCGTGTGATCGGCCTTTTATACCGGTCGCCGCTCGGCGAAACCATTGGAAATGAGGGGCTTGGTTATTACAGTACAGCGAGCAATCTGTATACGATCCTGCTGCTGATCTCGTCCTACAGTATTCCGATGGCAGTATCGAAAATCGTATCCGAACGCCTGGCATTAAAAGAGTACCGGAACGCACACCGCGTTTCCGCGGAGCCCTCCTTTATGCCGTAATCGTGGGAGGAATCGCTGCACTGGTGGCGTTTTTCGGCGGAAAATTCCTTCTGCCATATAACCAGCAGAATGCCATCCTGGCCCTGCGCGTACTGGCACCGACCATCTTCTTCTCGGCGATTCTCGGCGTCCTGCGCGGCTATTTCCAGGCCCACAGCACGATGATGCCGACTTCGATTTCACAGATCATCGAGCAGATATTCAACGCTGCTTTCAGTATCGGTGCAGCCTGGTTCTTTATCCAGCAGTTTGCGACAAATGACACCGAGCGTGCGAAATTCGGTGCTGCCGGCGGAACCCTCGGAACGGGAGCCGGTGTGCTGGCAGGCCTTTGCTTTATGCTGCTCGTTTACGGGGTAAACCGGAAAAGCATTCTGCGAAAAGCAGCCAAAGACACACGCCACCGCGAAGAATCCTACCGCGAAATCTTTCAGGTACTCTTTCTGATGGTAACACCGGTCATCTTCACGACCTTTATTTATAACTGTAACGCTTACCTGGACAACTATCTGTTCTTTACCATTCTCGGATGGCACGGCGAAAACCAGAAAGCGCTGAACGCTGCATACGGCGAGTTTTCCAACTATTACGTTACGCTGATTAACGTCCCGCTTGCCATGGCAAGCGCATCCGCATCTGCGATGATGCCGGAGGTGTCTTCCTGCTACGCAACCGGTGACCTCGACGAGGCAAACGACAAAATTCTGGAAACGATCCGCCTGACCATGTTTATTTCCATTCCGGCTGCCGTCGCCTTGGAGTCCTGGCATTCCCGATTACAGGCGTTTTGTTCCCGTCAAGTTCGAGCCTTTCCGGCAAACTGCTGATGATGGGTGCCGTATCGGTTGTCTTTTCTGCACTGTCTACCATTACCAACAGTGTCCTGCAGTCGATCGGGCAGCAGAAGAAAGCCTTGCACAATGCAGCAATTTCCCTTGGAATGGATCTCGTCGTCCTGGCGCTGATCCTTGCAGTTTTCCCAAAGACAAACATTTATGCCGTTGTCTTTGCAGGAATCCTGTTCTCCCTTAGCATGTGCGTATTGAATAACCTTTCGATCCGCAAACACCTGAATTTCCGCAATGAGTTCAAAAATACCTATGTAAAACCATTGATCGCAGCAGCTATTATGGGTGTTGTAACCTGGATTGTTTATTATGGTCTGTTCGCCATTACGAAGCGTCCATCGATCAGTATGCTGGCCGCAATTCTGATCGCAATCGTCGTATATCTGATTGCTTTTGTGGTTGTAACCGGTACGACGGAAGCAGAAATGCGCCGTATGCCGATGGGAACGAAGCTGGTAAAGGTTCTCCGCATCCTGCGGATTTACCGCTGAAAACAGAAGAGAAAATCCTGCTTTGCGGGATTCTCCGGCCTGCGGCGGGCCGCTTTAGCGATAGAATTCCCCGCCGCCGCAGTGCGATCCTGACCCGGAGCTTATAACGGGGAATGTCAACGAAATTTCCTGTTATGTAAAAAAAGCTCCTGTCCGGAAAAC
>ENA-OQAS01001522-OQAS01001522.1-human-gut-metagenome-genome-assembly--contig:-NODE-1522-length-10691-cov-1.889720_pt1 | contig 10691 bp, 9 predicted proteins | sample MGYA00242733_ERZ504523 | MGnify/ENA primary metagenome ERZ504523 (study PRJEB26092, sample SAMD00036239) | human gut metagenome | host: Homo sapiens | study: EMG produced TPA metagenomics assembly of... | reverse complement strand
GCTTTCTCAACAACGTAGCCGAGCTGACACCGCAGCATCTGGAAAACTTTATCGCCAACCAGATGAACGCCTACGGCGGCAACCTCGACATGGCGTCTGCCGATATCCGCAGCTATACCGAGCAGGGACGCGCGGTGGCGGTCGTGTGCGGCAGTGCGCTGCGCTGTCAGAACATGCTGGACGCGCTGACCGACACCGGTCTCAACGTAAAAATCAGCGATCTGCTGCCCAAGGGCGGCTGTGTCAACATCATGGAGGGCACGCTGTCCGCCGGCTTTGAGTATCCCGATCTCGGTCTTGTTGTCATGACCGAGGGACAGGTTCTTGCCCGGCGGAAGAAAACGCAGGTCAAGAAGTCCAACCGTGATAAGGTGAAGTCGTACACCGACCTGACGCCGGGTGATCTGGTCGTGCATGAGCACCACGGTATCGGTCGGTTTATCGGCATGGAGCGCATGACGGTGGACGGTTCCGAGCGCGATTTTATCAAAATTGCGTTTGCGGGCACGGATTTTCTGTATGTTCCGGCAACCTCGCTCGACCTCATCTCCAAATACATCGGCGGCGGCGACAACGAGCGCGTGCGGCTGAACAAGCTCGGCGGCGCGGACTGGAGCAAGGCGAAAGCACGCGCCAAAGCGGCTGCAAAGGAGCTGGCCGAGGGTCTCATCAAGCTGTATGCCGAGCGCGCCAAGGTCAAGGCTACGCCTTCCCGCCGGATGACGCGTGGCAGCGCGAGTTTGAGGAGGATTTTCCCTACGAGGAGACCGACGATCAGCTCCGCTGCATTGCGAGATCAAGGACGATATGCAGTCCGACCGGCCGATGGACCGCCTGCTGTGCGGCGACGTTGGCTTCGGCAAGACCGAGGTCGCGCTGCGTGCCGTGATGAAGTGCATTCTCGCGGGCAAGCAGGCGGCTATCCTCGTACCGACGACCGTGCTTGCGCGGCAGCATTATCTGACCGCGATGCAGCGTTTTCAGGGTCACCCGATCACGATCGAGCTGTTAACGCGCTATAAGACCGGTTCGGAGCAGACTGCGCTGCTCAAAAAGCTGGAGGCGGGCTCGGTCGATCTGGTTATCGGCACGCACAAGCTGTTCAACAAGAAGATCAAGTTCAAGGATCTCGGTCTGCTCGTCGTGGACGAGGAACAGCGGTTCGGCGTCGGGCACAAGGAAACGCTCAAGGAAATGAGCAAAAACGTGGATGTGCTCACGCTGTCGGCAACGCCGATCCCACGCACGCTCAACATGGCGCTGTCCGGTATCCGCGATATGTCCTCCATCGAGGAGCCGCCGCAGAACCGTCATCCGGTGCAGACGTTCGTGCTTGAGCAGAACGACGGCGTGCTGCTTGATGCCATCCGGCGTGAGCTGGGACGCGGCGGACAGGTATACTATCTGCACAACCGCGTGGAGTCCATCGAGCGATGTGCGAACATGTGGCAGCAGCGGCTTCCGGATGCGCGAATCGGCATCGTTCACGGCAAAATGGGTCAGAAAGAGATCGCAAAGGTTATGAACGAGATGGCGGACGGCGAGATTGATATTCTGGTCTGCACCACGATTATTGAAACCGGCATTGATATTCCGAACGCGAACACGCTTATCATCGAGAATGCAGACAATATGGGTCTGGCGCAGCTGCACCAGATTCGCGGCCGTGTCGGTCGTTCGTCGCGCCATGCGTATGCGTACCTGTGCTATCGGCATGGCAAGGCGCTCAGTGAGATCGCGCAGAAGCGCCTTGGTGCAATTCGTGAGTTCGCGGCGTTCGGCTCGGGCTTCAAGATTGCCATGCGTGATCTGGAAATTCGCGGTGCCGGCAATGTGCTTGGTCCCGAGCAGTCCGGCCACATGATGAGCGTCGGCTATGATCTGTACCTCAAGCTGCTCGAAGAGGCTGTGCAGGAGGAGAAGGGCGAAACACCCAAGCCGCGTGTTGATTGTGCGGCCGAGCTGCTGATTTCTGCCAATCTTCCCGCTGATTATGTTGCGGATGCGGGGCAGCGTGTCGATCTGTACCGCCGTATCGCGCTCATCCGCACGGACGAGCAGCGCAGTGATATGCTCGATGAGCTGATCGACCGCTTCGGTGAGCCGCCTGCGGAGGCCATCGCGCTGCTGGATATCGCGCTGCTGCGTGCCAAGGCCAGCGAGCAGGGGATTGCGGAGATCAAGCAGCAGGACGGACGACTGCTGCTCACCTTCTCCGAGACCGATTTCGCGCGCCTGTCTGCGCTCTGCGGCGACAGTGAATTCAAGGGCCGCCTGCTGCTCAATGCCGGTTCGACACCGTATCTGTCGCTGCGCCTGAATAAGGGCGAGACAGCGATGGAAATGGCGCAGACGCTGGTTGATAAGTACGCTGCCACGGCAAAATAAGAACGAGAATGATAGAAAGCGCGATTCATTGCAGTCAATTTGCTTCACTGCACTTGCAGAGAGGGGAGCGGCTGTATTTGCGTAAAAAAGAGCGAAACCATACGGTTTCGCCCTTTGTTTGTTGAAAACGGAGACGGTCGATCGGCTCCGGCTCAGTAGCTGACGATCAATCCGCCGCGCTCGGCGTAGTAGCTGCAGAGCCGCGGGTCGGCAGGATCTCGATGCTTGTATTTTCCCAGATATCCAGAATGCTGTTTTTCAGCGTCTGAGCCAGTGCGAGATTATCACAATGGCTGATCGCGACATTTCCGCCGATGAATCCGTGCTCCTTCATGGTGCTGACCAGCGTCTGTACGACCTTTTTGCACCGCGCGCCTTGCTTTCAAAGGCGATCTTTCCCTCGTCACTGCCGCTGCCGATGCCCCAGATGCCGAGAGCCTTGGCGAGCATACCCGTCAGACGTGGATGCGTCCGTTCTTGATCAGGTTGTCAAATGAGGAGAGCGCAAAGAGAATTTTGTTTCTGCAGAAAACCTCTGGCGTGCGCCGCAATATCGTCAAAGGAAAGGCCCTGACGGATCAGACGCTCGATCTCCTTTACGCAGAGCAGAACCTCCGGTCCGGTGGATAAGGAGTCCAGAATGACGATCTTTTTATCCGGATCTTTCTCCAGCGCCATATCTCTTGCCGCAAGAGCGCTGTTCATGCTGCCGGACAGCTGCGAGGAAATGGTGATCGCGATCGCGCAGTCCGCCTGTTCAAACTGCGCCAGCCATGCGTCCGGCGTGGGGCAGGAGGTGTGGCCGGCCGAGTGTTCCTGCTCCATGGCGGAGAGCATTTCCAGCGTATCCAGATGCTCATCATCGACAAATCCCGCTCTCCGATGCGGATGGTAAACGGCACACTGGTCAGCCGAATCCTTCCGTCTGGCTGGTGGAAGGGAGCAGATCACAGCTTGAATCCGTAATAATGTTCCAGTTCATATGGTTTTTCCTTTCTCTCTTACTGAAATTTCAGTGTTATCATGGGGAAAGCGCTCTCTCTTGCAGTCGATCTGCACCGCACACAGCAGCCGGCCTGTCTTGCACACTTTCCTTCATAAAACAGAAAATAGAAAATGCGCGGTCTTGATGTTTTACTTATTATATAACAGAACGCGCATTTGATAAATAAAAAGTTTTACAGATGTTTGCAGATGCTGGTATGGCCGTCAGCGGGTCAGATATTGCAGGATCAGCACAAGGATCAGCATATGTACGGGATAAAAGGCATAGCAGGCATACTGGAACGGCTTGCTGTGATAGCCCTGCCGTCCGCGGTACAGCCAGATGGGGAGGAGCGCCAGAAGTGCAAGCCCCTGCTGACAGATCTCAAATTCCATGCCGAATATATGGACGGGATACAGCAGACCGCCCAGCAGCTGCACATTGACCCAGTAGAGGGCGAGAAGCTGTCCTGCCAGACACCACCACTTCCGTCCGCGGAAGAAGTAGAAGATAAAGATCGTCAGCACGCCGGTGCCGTAGTAGTCCACCATGCTCAGGGTGCCCAGCACTGTGCCGATCAGCACAACAAGCAGGGCGGTGAGCAGATACAGCCATGTCTTTTGCTTTTTGCGCACGGTTTCCATCAGATGAATGCTCAGAAGACCGAGCAGCAGCGTCCAGATCACGTTCTGGTGCACCGGATAGAACCAGGTTCCGCCGTACATCAGGTCGAATGGCACTTCGGAGAGCACGGCAAACAGCGCAAGTCGCAGGGCGTATTTCCGGAAGCTGTGGGTGTGAAAATATCCTTCCACCGCCATGAATGCGAAGATGGGGAAGGCCAGCCGTCCGGCACACGTCAGCCAGTCCTGCGCGGGCAGGAGGGTCGCCCAGAGATGATCCATCAGCATCAGCACCATGGCGAGAATGTGAAGTGCCGCGGCGCTGAGGGAAAAACGGCCGGAGGCGGGAGTGGACAGGTTGTTGGTTGACATACGGGTGCTCCTTTATCTGAATCGTTCGGTAATCGGGAGGGGAGACACAGGAATGTGCTCTGCATTTATTATATACAGGAGAGCGGACAGCCGCAATGCCGCAGAGATAAACTTTTTGTGAATATCCGCTTCTCGGCAAGGAGGACACGGTGCACAGACGGAAAACGCCTGCCGACCGGTGCGGGCAGGGCGAGAAACAGATTCCCGCACAGCTTTGCAGCCATGCCGGGAACGGTTGAGGGAATATGAAGATCAGAAAGTTACAGCTCGCCGCGCGCTTCGCGCTCTGCAAGTTCTTTCATGATAGCGGGATACTTTTTGTCGAGCTGATACAGCAGGCCGACGATCAGGACGCCGACAAAGATCAGCAGCGGGCCAAACATATAGATGTTGATGATCGAGTTGATTGCGGACTGCGACTGCACAACAGCGCTGCCGGTCGAGGAAATATAGCCGCACAGACTCATAATACCTGCAATGCTTGCCTGTGCGATGCCGGTGCCCAGCTTGGTGCCGACCGAACCGCCTGCGAAGATGAAGCTCTCCTGACGGATGTGGTGCTTCCACTGGCCAAACTCGACAACGTCACCGATCATGCCGAATACAAAGGCGCACAGCGGTGCTTCGCCGACACCGCGCAGCATGGTGGTGAACAGGCACCAGCTGAAGCTGGTGGTGTTGAGGAAGAACAGTCCCTGACTGATCAGTACAAGGACAGCGCCTGCTACGATCATGTTGCGCTTGCCGAGCGTATCGCGCAGCAGCGGACACAGGAAGGTGAATACGATCAGAACGATGGTTTCGGAAAGATACAGCGTGCTGTACATCCACGAGTCGTTATGGAACACATACTTGCAGTAGTACGGCAGAATCGTGCCGACAACAGCCTGATTGGTGCTCTGGAACATCCAGAGCAGCAGGACAGCCCAGAAATACTGATTGGTGACCAGCGCCTTGAGGCTGCGGCCGACCGGAATCTTTTCCTCCGAGCGGGCTGTGATGTGTACGGTTTCCTCGCACTTGACAAGCAGGTGATGAGCAGCAGGAAAGCGATTGCGGCCAGATGCTCATTACCTTGACCCAGGCAGCCTGATCGTTGCCGAACAGCTTGATCAGCGGCATGGTGCAGGTGACGGCAATGATACGGCCCATCGGGGACAGGCCCATGCGGAATACGGACAGCAGATCGCGCTCCTTGGAGTCGCGGGTCATCATGGCAGACAGCGAGCCGTACGGCAGATTGATCGCCGTGTAGCAGACGGTCGTGCAGAAGTTATAGGTGACAAAGATGTACAGGAACTGGATCGTGGCGTTGGTGTGCGGTACGCTGAACAGCAGGATCGCACTCAGCGCATACGGCAGCGACATCCACAGGATCCACGGACGGGACTGTCCCCATTTGGAATGGGTGCGGTCCACAATGAAGCCCATGACAACATCCGAGCCGCCGTCAAAGAAACGCGAGATCAGCATGACAAGACCTACGGTTGCGACGGAAACACCGGCATAGTCGGTATAGAACAGGGTCAGCAGCGTGGCGATCATGCCGTAGACAACGTTGCACGCTACGTCACCGCCGCCGTAAGCCAGGCGCGTCAGAATATTGATTTTTCCGTTTTCAGAAACAGGTCGTGTAGGCAGAACCGCCTCTGCCTGCATGGTTGGATTGGTTTTCACGAAACATTCTCTCCTTCTCTGGTTTCGCTTCCAATTTACAGCCGCCCCAATAAAATGCACCTGATCAAACTGCGTTTTCCGGCCTGCTGCAAGCGGATAGGATTGTTTAGAGTGCAGCCTGCCTGCTTTGCAGAGATCGTGCTTCGAAATCTACATCCTCGCAAGGCGTGACCGCATCTGCTATAATATCACGAATTTACACGAATGCAAGAAATTCTTGTATACTATATATAAAAAACTAAATATATTTTGTGCGATAGGTAAAATTAGTAGTTGATGATGCACAATTATAATAAAATAAATAGGCGTAATAATCAAAAAAACGATGCAAACCGAGAACCGACGAACGCCGTTGCACGCAGTGCACGCTTCGCTTGGTATTTTTCGACCGACCCATATGAATCGCAGCGACGAACCGATGGAGGAGGGCTATGCGCTGGCGCTTCTGCCCGCGCTGCAGAAGGCGAGGTATTCGACTTCGTTCGGACGCCGTACCGCACATTAAAGTAGAATAGAGGAACTTCCGCACGTTGAAGCGCCCCAAAATTAGACAAATAGGTTTAACAAAAATTGTAAGCACCGTTGCAGATGGCATTGACAGCGTCACCCCAATACGCATTGTCGCGGCGCAGAATACGGCCGCAGTCGTCACAGCGGACATAGCAAGCATCAAAGCAATCTTCGCAAAGCCCGTCGCCCCTCTACTTGGTACATGATATCGAGTGGGTGCTCGATACCACAATTCGCACAAATTATAGTCTCTTTCATTGGTAATTCCTCCATTTTATTTGGTTAATACTCTGAAGCTAACAGCATGGTGCTGTGTGTTTTGTCATCAATGACATACACTTTAGCATCTGTCGCTTACTTACAAGGTACATCAAGTTCGTGCCGATACGGCGGCTGCTCCTGTGTGTGAACACTTGCAGAATGATGCTCTGTACGCGATATGCTTGGACAGCGTGGCATTCAGCCGGAGGATCTGCCGCCTGCGGAAGATATTAAAAAACTGGAGTGGCGCGTAAAATCTTAGGAAAAGAAGTTGGCGGCACAATCTGGAAAACTGCCGGATCGTAAGGAGGGCTGTTGGTGGAGTATAGTCTGCTGATTTGAAAAAAACGCTTCTACCGAAAGCGAGATAGAACAAAAGCCTCAGACGATAAAATGTCTGAGGCTTTTCTGCTGTCCGTATGGACGACAAATAGGCGGTAAAAAATTTTCTTCGATTTCCATTTGTATAGAAAATAAGAAAAACCGCTCATTTCAACGAAATAAGCGGTTTAACATGGTACGCCCGGTGCGATTTGAACGCATGGCCTTTGGAGTCGGAGCGGTGCTATGTGAGGTGTTTGCATCGCAGCGACTACTAAAAAGGCGCAGTTCACCAACATTTTGTGTGGTTTTTGTATGTTTTCTGCACCTGTTGGGACTGCCGATATTCGGTGGCAGTAGCCTCGTAGTAGCGCAGTGGCGTTGGCTATTCTTTGACCGGTGGCAGGAAACCCTCGACCTGCTGGCGGTATTCGGACTGCTCCTCGCGGAGAACCGCTCCAGCAGGCTGTAATCCTGTTTTGTCTGCGCGGTATTCAACGCATGATAGTATTCTGCTTTGCGGCGGTCATTCATCACAAAGGTATAATATCGTTTTTCAGACATTCCTTAAACAGAATCAGCCGTCCGGTTCGTCCGTTTCCGTCCTGGAACGGGTGGATAGCCTCATAATCTGCATGAAACTTTGCCAATCCGTGCAGATCATGCTTGTCTGCGGCATTATATTCGTCCAGCAGTGTCGTCATGCGCGCGTGAACATCTTCCGGCAGTGCAGTTGTAATATCCGATACGATATTTCGGCGATTCTTGTATTCTCAGATCGGATAACCGTTTGCAATATCTTCAAATACGCCGCCGTGGTCATTTTTCTTCTGCTCAATTTGAAGACGCTGGATAAGCCGAGTGGTAAAACTTTCTGCCATAGTTATCTCTCCTGCTGTTCCAGATATTTGCTTTTATTATACCCAATCTGTTGCTGCTGTGCAAGGTGCTTAGCAATGCATCACCTTATACAGCAGGTCGAGGCAGGCATCGGTTTCGCTGTCAAAGACGGCAACATCACACTTTTCGCCGTTCACGGCGAAGAATACCTCCCAGCCTTGTTCTGTCCATTCCATGGAATAGCAGTTCGTGCCGAAATAGCCGGCACTGAAGTCATACAGGTCTTCGGGTACTTTCAGATAGACCAGAATGGAATGCAGCTTACGGATAGTTAAATTCGGCAAGGTTTTATCAATATCGCAATAATGTGTCATGCGATAGAGCAGATTATAGCAGGCATCGGTTTCATTGGAGAATACCTTAACAGCACACTTGCTGCCGCGTTCAGTCGCATATACTTCCCAGCCTTGCGAGGTATGCTCTATTGTTTCACAGGCACCCAGTCGCATATTATTACCCAAGTCATAGGCACTGGCAGGGACTTTCAAATAGTGGAAGATCGCACGGAGCTGGTTTTGGTTCATTGCAGTCATTTAATAACCTCCTCTAGATAACCGTTTTCGATTAGTTCTTTAATATTAGTTGGCAGGCGGTACTGTATGCCGCCGCCGCGTTCGCCAAACGCCGGAGCGATTCTTCCTGCTTCTACATTTTCAATGGGTTTGATCACTCGATAAACATGATAGACATTCTGATTTTTATAATAGGGCAATGACCGCATTTTATATGGTGTACCTTTGGGTGCGGTAAAATCACCACCTGGTCCGCCATAGCGGTCGATTAAAGCACCGACATCAAGTGTTTCTATATGCGTTGTTCCTGCCACAAATCCATTATCCGGTGCGTATTTAGGATAGTCAACATGACCGCTTTCATCAACGTATTTGGTATCACGGACAATCAGAGCATCTTCTGGCAGGTTGATTTCCACAGCGTTTTGAGCCGCTGTATTTTCAAACGCCGCCACATCATCAATCATCGTCGGAGCATATTTCTGGCTAATTCATACGCGCCAAAAGCAATAGAGACAACGCCAAGTGAATCCAGCCAATGTTCAAGCGACAGTGTTTTTTCCGGCGAAAATGCGCCCTTTACCATATCAGCGGTACCGAGGGTCAGCCAGTTTACGATATTATAAAGTGAGGGATCTTTTGTCATCGCATCTGTGCGCGTTTTTAATCCCTCATAAAGACCGCTGACTGTACATAGTGAGCCAGTCAAGAAAGCCGCTGAGCGTTCCACGACCAATACGTTCCTGCTGGGCGGCAACAAAACCGTTCAGCAGTGCTCTGGCATCGGAGGGAATACGCAGCAGTGCATCATACCAATTCGAATGATTGTCGGGCGTTGGGGGATGCAGCAACAACAGGCTGTTCCAATGCCGATGAAGATTCGTAAACCGGAATTACGGCACAGCGGCAGTGCGGGTGCAGCGGAGGAAGCAAATCCTGCTGAATCAATTCATTCAGCGTAAAAGTTTTGTTGCTGAATGAAAGACAGGTATTACAAAGTCCCTGCTGATGTTTGACGATATACTGAAATTTGTGATAGCCGGCCTTATCAAATTGATGGAGAAGATAATACCAGCTGGCTTGTATATAGGCGCCGTCAATATCATCGGCTAATCGCTTGGAGCTTTATCCCATACAAGAAGCAGTTCTTTTGCCATTTGGTCGGTAGTGCTGTTCTGACGTATGCAAATTGTGGATTGATTCATCAGCGCCTGCGTGGTCTGCTCATTGAATGAAGTCAGATCAGAATTTAGCTTGTACCGCAGACCGGTGGGAATATCTTCTGTGCTCATGATGAACAGCTTTGTGTATGCATTTATCGTATCATAAAGCTGTGCTTCGAACAAGGCTGAACGAGTACAAAGCTGGCTCCGTACCGCTTTTTCCTTTTCGCCTTGCGGTGCGGGCAGAGATTCACGTTCTTTCCGTGTCAGGAGCGCATGAAATGCTGTAGAGGAGGAAGTGTCCTCGTCGATATTCATATGCCGCAGATAAAACCATGCAGCTTGTTCACGAATGCGCTGACCGGTATTGTTTGCTGCCTGTAAGGCGACTGTTTTGATTACCTGCATAAAGTCCTCCTTTCAAATAACACGAATATTTGTTCTATGGAATAGGAGGGGAATGGGATTTTGTCAAGAGAAATAAATTCAAAAGCAAGAAATTGATAGATATTGCCTATTGAACTTCCAACAACTTCATAAAAATCTGCTCTCTGATTTAGTCCAACTACCCAGCAAGTCAGGTCCTGCCATTCGGATACTTTTCGAGCGGCAGGGCCTGTCGTTTTGCGCATGAACCGCACTTATCTATTCTAACCTTTTTACACTTTCTATCATTGACAATGCCATATTCAGGTCTAAACTATCCTGTTAAGGCATTTAAGAAGAAAATCAGTCATATTGAAAAATGTAATTTATTTTCGAGAAATATTCACTATTCGGCATTATCTTTTTACATTCCGATAACATAAAGATAATCTTAACACATTGGAGGTTATCTCTATGGATATCAAACGACATTTAAAATCTGCACTCAAACAGCTTGGTTTTGATAAGCTCGCAAGGCTCAGATTATTCCGATGAATACGCTGGATGCTGAACAGGACGCAATCGTCATTGCTGCCACGGGTTCTGGCAAACA
>ENA-OQAS01001521-OQAS01001521.1-human-gut-metagenome-genome-assembly--contig:-NODE-1521-length-10695-cov-5.688210_pt1 | contig 10695 bp, 14 predicted proteins | sample MGYA00242733_ERZ504523 | MGnify/ENA primary metagenome ERZ504523 (study PRJEB26092, sample SAMD00036239) | human gut metagenome | host: Homo sapiens | study: EMG produced TPA metagenomics assembly of... | reverse complement strand
CTTTGCCCTTGTTCATAGAAATTGATGGGCTGGCCGTAGCTGGGTGCCTCCGAAATGCGGATGGAGCGCGGATAGTGGTCTTGTACACCTTGGAGCCGAAATACTTCTGCACCTGCTCCACCACCTGCACGGTCAGGTTATACCGCAGCGAGAACATGGTGAACACCACGCCCTCGATATCCAGATACGGATTGTACTTTTTGCGAATGGTCTTTAAGGTGCTGATCAGCTCCGAAAGACCCTCCAGCGCGTAATACTCGCACTGCACCGGAATGAGAACGCTGTCGCAGGCACTCAGGCCGTTCAGGGTGAGCAGGTCCAGACTGGGCGGACAATCGATAAAGATGAAGTCATAGTCCCTCTGCACCTCGGCCAGCGCCTTGCGCAGGCGGCTCTCACGAGCGGGCAGGTCGATCATTTCCAGACTGGCACCGGCCAGACGGGTGTTGGAGCCGATGACATCGGTGCGGTACTCGGTCTTACGGATGGCCTCGGATGCTCGTGCTTCACCGATCAGGATCTCGTAGGTTCCCTTTTCCACGCTGCGCTTCGGGATGCCGTAGCCGGTGGTGGTATTGCCCTGCGGATCAAGGTCTACGATGAGCACCCGCTTGCCCAGCGCCGCAACGCAGGACGACAGGTTGACGGCGGTGGTGGTTTTGCCAACGCCGCCCTTCTGGTTCGCAATTGCTACAATTTTTGCCACGCACAATTCTTCCTTCCGGGAAAATTTAATTGTTCCATGTGGAACATTCGCAGTCATGCCCGCCGGTTTCCCGTCCATACAGGCACCTTAACACCTAGTATAGCACATCCAAATCGGTTTTTGAACCATCTGAAGCTTTTTTCCGCTGGATTTTTAACTTTTAGAGGTGGGAAAATCAAAAAATGCACGGTTTCGGGAGCCGAATCAACGATTTGGAATGCGCGGCGGGAAGCTGGCTAGCCCTCTCAGTCAAGCCCTGTCGGGCTTGCCACCTCCCTCATAAGGGAGGCTTTGGCAGTACGGTAAAGTTTCTGGGCAGACCACAAAGCTTGCGGTTTCGCCAGAGGCTCCCTCTTTGAGGGAACTGTCGCGCAGCGACTGAGGGCTTCCAATCGGCGGAACACAAAATCCTTAGCGAAGCGACTTGGATTTTTTGTATGGAGCCCAACAGCTTGGGGTTACTAGGGGCGAGCAGCCCCTAGTTCGTGCCTCCCGCGCCTCGAAAGTAGCGGGTGCTTTCTGGTTCTCTTTGGCACGCAAAAGAGAACGTACCCGGCGCAATGCTTTAGCAAAAGGCATGAAACTTAAACACGCGACTACGCTCTGCACGGGAGTTTCCTGTTCCACATGGAACAATTTTACCGTTCGGCGGCGGTGGTTGGGATGCGCACCGTATATTCGATATACCCGTCCTTCTCCTCCCGGTGGGCAGTGGCGGGCACACCATTATCGGTCATCAGACGGATGGCATGGTCGATGGTGTTCACAAAAATACGCACATCCTTGACCATCGAGATGCGGTGCCTGCCTTTTGCAGGGGTGTTGAGCAGCTGTTCAATGTAGAGGTCGGTCTGCCGGGCGTTCATGCGGCGCTTGGCAATGTTGATCAAGGCTTCACTGCGGCGGTTCTCCGGCAGACGCAGCACCGCCCGGGCGTGGCGCTCGGTGAGGCTGTTGTCCAGCACGAACTGCCGCTGGTCGGCGTTCAGTTGCAAAAGCCGCAGCTTGTTGGCAAGGGTGGCTGCGCCATGCCCAGTCGCTTGGCGGCTTCGGCCTGGGTGCAGTCCCACAGCACCATCACATCCTTTAAGCCCTGCGCCTGCTCAAAGGGGTTCAGGTCGGCCCGCTGGATGTTTTCCAGCAGGCCCAGCGCGGCGGTGCGCTCATCGTCGTAATCACAGAGGATGGCAGGATGGTGTTCATTTTAGCAAGGCGGCAGGCACGGAGCCGCCGCTCCCCGGCTACCAGTTCGTAGCTCCATCCGACACTTTTCGCACCGAGATGGGCTGCAGCAGACCATTTTCTCGGATGCTCTGGGCCAGCGCAGCCAGCTCCTGCTCGCTGAACTCCCGCCGTGCCTGAAACGGTGACGGCCTGATCTGATCGATGGGCAGGAAATAAATCTTGCCCGCCTGCTTTTTGCGTTCAAACATGGATACACGGCTCCTTTCGCGTGGTGGATGGGTTTTGTTTTTCACATTTTCCCGGGAAGCGTGGAAACTCAGGCTTCAGGCACAGTGTATCACACAAATAAAACCCTGCCAGAAGTTTCGTTCGGCAGGGTTTTACAAATTCTATCGATATTTCGTTATTTCAACGGGCTTTTCGCAATTTTTCCGCCGTTTCTGGGGTAGGCTGTCGGAGTCTGCGAAATCTTTTTGCACAGAATCAGTGTACGGGTGTCGCCGCCCGGAAGGTGCAGAGTGCGAGTCTCTTTGTATTCACCGCCCAGCTTTTTGATGGCACCGCGCGCTGCGGCCAGTTCTTCCTCACCGGAAGAGCCTTTCATGGCGAGGAAATTGCCGCCCACCTTTACCAGCGGCAGACAGTATTCGGCCAGCATGGGCAGCGCGGCCACTGCACGGGCCGAGGCCAGATCAAACTGTTCACGCCACGCCTTGCGGGCGGCTTCCTCGGCGCGCTCCTTTGCAAACTCCACGCCGGTCAAGCCCAGCTGGGCACAGGCGTACTTCAAAAACTCCACCCGCTTGCCGGTGGGCTCCATCAGGGTCAGCTCCAGTTCCGGCTTGTAGATTTTGGTCACGATGCCCGGGAAGCCTGCGCCTGCGCCCACATCCACCATGCGGCCCGCCACTTCCGGCTGGCTGGCAAACAGCAGGCTGTCGAGGAAGTGCTTATCCTCGATCCCCTCGGGTCGGTGATAGCGGTCAGGTTGACCTTCTGGTTGTAGTCCACCAGAATTTCGGCAAAGGCATCCAGCTGGTCCAGCTGGGTGCCGGTGAGGGTGATGTTCCATGTGGAACATTTTGCTTCCAGACGCTGTTTGTCGATCATGGGTGTTGTCCTTTCTTTCATTCTCCGGTCAAGTGAACGAAAATCGGCTCGTGGTGCACGGCAGGCAGGAAAGTTTCCAGCACATCTGCCGTTCGCAGCTTGAGCGAGGAGGTGTTGATGCAGGGGTGGCAGCCGAGGTACTCCCCTGCCTTTATGTCCTCATCCATCAGCAGCTGCACCTTATTTTCAGCATCATTGGCAAGGCCCATAATGGAGGAGGAGCCGGGCGTGCAGTCCAGATACTGCTCCATATCCTCGGGCGAGGCAAAGCTCAGGCGGGCAATGCCCAGCTGATGGGAAAGCTCTTTGGTTTTGAAGGGCTTGTCCCCGGGCATCATGAGCAGATAGAAGTTCGTCTTCTGCCGGTTGCACAGGAACAGGTTCTTGCACACGGTGGCATTCAGGCAGGCATCGATCACATGGCAGTCCTCCATGGTGTCGGCCTTCATCCAGCCGTGATCGGTGCGCCAGAATTGGATGCCCAGCTTGTCCAGCAGGTCATAGGTACGGATCTCTTTTTCCAGCCGCCCGGTGCAGTCGGCAGGACGGCCCTCGTAAAGCTTCAGTTCTTCCATTTTATTTTCCTCTCGCTGCCAGTGCAATGCTCAGCTGCGCCACATCGGAGGCGATACGCCCGGGATGCGCCCCGCCTGACCGAGGTTCTTCGGCCGGATGCGGGCCAGCTTTTCGCGGGCTTCCAGCGTCAGGCCGGTCAGGTCGGAATATTCAAAATCATCCGGGATCAGGGTCTTTTCGTGCCGGGCCACGTCCCGGATCATCCGGTCCTGCCGGGCAATGTAGCCCGCATACTTGATCTCGGTCTCCAGCCGTTCGGCCAGCATGGGGGTGATCTCCTCGCCCCAGCCGATGACACCGGCCAGCAGCGGATAGCTGATCTCCGGGCGGCGCAGCAGCTCTTCCGCAATGCCGCCCTCGGCAGCAGGGGCAAGACCGGCCGCTTCCATGGCGGCACGCAGGTCTGCGGTGCGCAGATGCGTCTCGTGCAGGCGGCGGCGCTCCGCTTCCAGAATGCTCTGGGTGTGCTGGTACTTGGCCCAGCGGTCATCCTGCACAAGGCCGTATTCCCTGCCAATGGGGGTCAGCCGCTGGTCAGCGTTGTCCTGACGCAGGGTCAGGCGGTACTCGCTGCGGCTGGTCATCATGCGGTAGGGTCCATGACCCCTTTGGTGACCAGATCATCCACCAGTGTGCCCAGATAGCTGGTGTGGCGCGGCAGAATGAGCTGCTCTTTGCCCAGCGCATTGCGGGCGGCGTTCAAACCTGCCAGCAAGCCCTGTGCGGCGGCTTCCTCGTAGCCGGAGGTGCCGTTGAACTGACCCGCGCCGTACAGTCCCCGCACCACCTTGCTTTCCAGCGTGGCTTCCAGACTGGTGGGGTCCACGCAGTCGTACTCGATGGCGTAGGCCGGGCGCATGATCTCGATGTTCTCAAACCCTTTGATACTGCGGTAGAAGGCATTCTGCACATCCTCCGGCAGGCTGCTGGAGCACCTGCAGATACATCTCTTCGGTGTTCTCGCCGCAGGGTTCCACAAAATGGGGTGGCGGTCCTTGCCCGCAAAGCGCACCACCTTGTCCTCGATGGAGGGGCAGTAGCGCGGGCCAACACCCTCGATCATGCCGCTATAGAGCGGGCTGCGCTGGATGTTATCCAGAATGATCCTGTGGGTCTCGGGGTTGGTGTAGGCGATCCAGCACTCCACCTTGTTGTGCATGGGTGCATCGGTCATAAAGCTGAAGGGCTGCAGCTCATTATCCGGGTCGCCGGGCTGGCATTCCAGCTTGGAAAAATCGATGCTGCGGCGGTGCACCCGGGCAGGGGTGCCGGTCTTGAACCGGCGCAGCGGCAGCCCGGCAGCCTTCAGGCTGTCGGTCAGGGCGTTAGCAGCGTGCATCCCGTCCGGGCCGGAGGCGTACCACGCATCGCCCACAAAAATTTTGCCGCCAAGGTTCGTGCCGGTGGCAATGACCACGCATTTGGCGCTGTATTCCCCGTTCAGCTGGGTCACAACGCCCTTCACACGGCCGTTCTCGGTCTCGATGCTCACAACCTCAGCCTGATGGATGGCAAGGCCGGGCGTGAGTTCCAATGCATGCTTCATATATTCATGGTAGCGCTTGCGGTCGGTCTGCACACGCAGGGCGTGCACCGCCGGGCCTTTGCCCTTGTTGAGCATCCGGCTCTGCAGATAGGTGGCATCTGCAGCAAGGCCCATCACGCCGCCCAGTGCATCCAATTCACGTACCAGCGTGCCTTTTGCTGTGCCACCAATGCTGGGGTTGCAGGGCATGTTGCCAATGGCATCCAGACTCATGGTAAACACAGCCGTTCTAGCGCCCAGCGTTGCGGCGGCGTGAGCTGCCTCGATGCCGGCATGACCGGCACCGATGACGATAACGTCATAATCTCCTAAGTGGTTCATATACTTTCGGGTTTCCTCTATTGGTAAGATAATGATTTAAAATTGTCTCCGCTTCGCTCTGACAATATCAGCGGAAATATTATTTATATTTTGTAAATTGGAAAAATCTGCGGAACTTGTCAGGGCGAGGCCCCTCCATCTTGCTAACGCAAGACCGTTCTGCCGCTTGAAAGCCCCACTGGGGCTTTCATTGCTGCGCAACCGCGGATTTTCAATTTACTTTTTCACGGGAAAGGGTCGTAACAGGAAACGGCATATTGCTGCTGTCAGCCTGCAGCTGTCGCTCAGCAGATAACGCATAAACTTGTCCGTATGGCTCGTCGCGCAAGCGACTACAAATCGGCGTAACACAAAAATCCTCTAGCGGAGCGACTTGGATTTTTTGTATGGAGCCCATCTCTTTTGGGATTATTAAGGGCGAGTAGCCCTTAATTCGTGCCTCCCGCGCCTCGAAAGTAGCGGGTGCTTTCTGGTTCTCTTTGGCACGCAAAAGAGAACATCCCCGGCGGCGATGCATTTGCAAAAGGCATCAAACTTTAAACACGCGACCACGCTTCGCGCGGGAAGCTCTTCGTCACTTTCCCACGCAGAAACGTTCAAACACCTGTTCGATCACAGCTTCCGAGGCGTTCTCACCGGTCAGGTCGCACAGGGCGGCCAGTGCGTCGTCCACACAGACGGAAACGGCATCCAGCCAAAGCCGCCTGCGGCAGCATCCAGTGCACCGGCCACAGCGTCCCGCGCACGCAGTGCGGCGGAAAGCTGACGCTGGCCGGACAGACTGGCGGCATGGGGGTCGATCTGGCTGGTACCCAGCAGGCGGGCCACCGCAGCGGAGATCACCTTGCGGCTCTCCTCCTCCTGACAGCACACCGGCAGCACCATGGCAAAGCAGGCGCTATGAACTCTGCGTCAAATTGCGTTGGTTTATCCTCTTTGTTGATAAGTGCAATGGCTGGACGGCCTGTGCAACGCTGTGCAAGCTCCAGATCTTCCCGCGTGGGCGGCTCAGAGCCATCGAACACAGCCAGAATCAGGCCTGCCTCCTCCAGCTTTTTCCAGCTGCGGCGGATGCCTCGGCTTCAATGGCATCTTCGGTCTCGCGCAGACCGGCGGTATCGAACAGATTCAGCTGGATATCCCCCAGCTGTACCGCCTGCTCCACCACGTCACGGGTGGTGCCAGCCACCGGCGTGACGATGGCCCTGTCGAACCCGGCCAGCAGGTTGAGCAGTGTGGATTTTCCCGCATTTGGTCTGCCCACAATGGCGCAGTCCACACCTTCGCGCAGGACGGTATCCGCCTGATAATTATGGATCAACTCGTCCAGCTCTGCCTTTACCCCACTCAGTACGCGGTGCAGATGGTCACCATCCAGCTCCGGCACATCCTCTTCGGGAAAATCCACCATGCGGCAAGGTGAGCCTGAATGGCGGTAAGCGCTTCCTTCTGGGCACTGATCTTCTTTGCCAGCGCACCGCCCAGCGCGGCATTGGCCAGCGCGGCACCCTGACGGCCATCCGCCGAGATCAGATCCATGACGGCTTCGGCCTGCGTCAGACCCAGCTTGCCGTTCAGGAACGCGCGGCGGGTGTACTCGCCGGGCGCGGCAGGCTGAGCACCGGCAGCAAGACAGGCTTCCACCAGACGGCGGGCCACGGCGCTGCCGCCATGGCAGGAAAGCTCCACCACGTCCTCGCCGGTATAGCTGTGGGGCGTGCGGAAAAACAGGGCCACCCCCTCATCAAATGCTTCGTCCCCTTCCCGGAATGTGCCGTACATGGCGGTGTAGCCTTTGGCATCCTCCACCTTTTTTGCGGCGTTGGCCGGGCGGAACACCCGGGCTGCTATGGGATAGCTCTCCGCACCGGAGAGCCGCACGACGGCAATGCCGCCTGCGCCCGGCGCTGTTGCAATGGCTGCAATGGTCGTTTCCTGCATGGTTTTTTCTGGCTTCCTTTCCGCGCCCGGTCTGGCCGCTTGCTCCCATCTGCCCACAGCAGCGAGACCAATACAGTTTCATTGTACCACGAAATGCTGCGGAATGGTACTGTTTTTTCAACCAATTCCCGGGAAACGGTTGAAAATCCGCCCGTTTCTCACACAAAAAGGGGCTTTCCGTCCCAACACGGAAAGCCCCTTTTTACAGGAAACTGTTTTTAGAACTTGGCGATATCCGCCGTGGTGATGGCCTTGCCAGGCAGCGTGCGTGCATCGGCATTCTCATTCAGGGCCAGCTTGCCCTCGCGCAGCAGCTGCACAGCCTTCTGGTGATCGGCAGCCTTCCAGTTGTTGCCCACGATCTTCCAGTTGTTGTTCACGTGCGGCTCAATGGTGCCGCCCTTCACGGTGCGGATGTACTCGCCCAGCAGCTCGCGGATACCGCCCACGTCGCCGCGCACATCGATCTCCAACAGCTTGGGCAGCTCTTCGCCCGGCAGGAAGATGTCCGCAGCCGTCAGCAGCTGGGTGGTGGCACGGTAGTTGTTCACTGCCACCACAAAGGTGTCGGTGTCCTTCACGGCCTTGCCGTTCGGCCACTTGAGGTTCTTGATGCGGTGGCCCGGCTCCTTGGAGACGTCCAGCTCGTAGCTGACGCCCTCAAAAGCATCGTACAGGTAGTAGCGCACCGAGGGGTCAAAGGCAATGGTCACTTCATCCGGCTTCCATGTCTTGAAGAAGGCAGCAGACCACTCCATAAAGCGGCGCAGCTGCTCGCCGGTCATCTGCAGCTTGTACAGGGTGTTCTGGTAGGTGTAGATGCTGGCCATATCGCACTTGCGGATGGTGCCCGCGCGCATCTGGGAGGTCATGGAGGTCAGGGCGGTAGCAGAGACCTGCGCACCGGTGTAGTACATCTGCACTTCGTTGATGAAGTCCAGCAGCGCGGTATCCTGCACCATGGCCTGCGGCAGGCAGTCGATCTCGTTTTCGGGGGCCAGATCGCCGCCCTTCAGCTCGCCAATGGGGGTAACAGCGTCTTCCTTGGCGCGGGTGTCGTAGGAGCCAGCAAAGCGGTCAGCTCCGGATCGGGCTCGTACTCCTTGATCTGCAGGTTTTCAGAGGTGCGGTTCACGACCTTCCACTTACCGTCCAGCTGGCGCTCCAGATAGACGTGGATCTCGGACAGGGTGGCACCGGCGTTCTTGTTCTCCACCACCAGCACGTTGTTGATCATCATGTTGGGGATGCTCCTGTGGCCGTGGCCGCCCACGATCACATCAAACTCCGGGCAGGCATTTGCCAGATCGGTAACGCCGGAGCCGTACACACCGTACTCGTTCTCGGTATCCATGTGCATGACGCCGATCAGCACGTCCACCTGGTCCTTGATCTTATCAATGATCTTGCGGCTCTCGTCCACGGGGTTGGTGACCTTCCAGCTCCAGATTCTTGGCATCCCAGCGGATGATGTTGGGGGTGACCATGCCAATGACACCGATCTTGACGGTGCCCTTTTTGATGATGGTGTAGCCGTCGGCCAGCGGGGTGCCGTCCGGTGCGTAAACGTTGCCGGTGAGCACCTTGGCCTTCTGCTGTCCCATGACCTTTTTCAGCACATCCATGCCGTAGTTGTACTCATGGTTGCCGGTGGTCCAGATATCATAACCGATGGCATTCATGGCAGCGACCATGGGATGCAGGTCATCGTTCAGGAACAGCTCTGCGGAGTTGGCCTGAATGGTATCGCCTGCATCTACCACCAGCGTGTTCCGGGTGCGGCACTGCTTGATGGCAGTCGCCTGCTGGGCCACACTGCCGGAAGCATCTGCCTTGTTGGCAGCGTAGTCCCATGGGTCGAATTTGCCGTGGGTATCGCTGGTAGCAAGGATCTGCAGATCCATGCTCCACAGAGACTTGATGTCACAGGCGGCTGCAGAGGGTGCCATGCAGCTGGCGGCTGCGATGGTGGCGGATGCCCCTGCACCACGCAGGAAGCTGCGGCGGGAGATCTTGTTCTGAGCCATAGTTGATTACCTCTCTTTTCATCATTCTGTCTGTTCTTCACGAACAGAACGCTCTTGACTACAGTATAAAGCCTTGACCAATTGTTTTACAATTGCCATTTAAGAGAAAGATTTCGGCAAAAAACAGGCAGTTTCTCCAAATTTTGAGAAGAATGACTTTTTATGCTCAGTATACCGCAACAGCTGCCCGACCCGGAACCACCTTGGCGTCAGTTTTTGGTAAAATCCTTTTTGCGTGAAAAAAAGTCTCCGGAAAATCCGCAGATTTTCCGGAGACCCTGATTTCAAAAGTAATTCCGCATTACAGCTCGATCTTGCCAAAGCTGAAATCGCAAAATCGTCCACGCGCTCGGTGCGCTTGGGTGCTACCGGTGCTGCATTCTCTGCATCACGGGGTGCATAGGTGCGCTCCGGCACGCCGGAAGGCCGCGGGCCGCGGGGTGCACCATTGCGGCTGCCACGGTAACCGCCACGGTTTCCATTGTGGTCGCCATGCTCAGAACGGTTCCCGCCGCGATAGCCGCCATTGCGGCTGCCGCCGGGACGACGGCCATTGCCGCGTCCGCCGCGGGGACGGCGCTCGCCATAGGTGTTCTCGGTCTGTGCATCGGGTGCGGTGGAGTAGATGACCACACGGCGGTCACGGCCTTCGCCCTTGCTCTCGCTGCGCACGCCCTCCATCTTGCTGATGCAGAGTGGATGATGCGGCGCTCGTAGGGTTCATGGGTTCCATGGCAAAGCTGCGGCCGGTCTTGCGCACCTTGGCACCAATGCGCTGTGCCAGTGCGGTCAGGTCGCTCTCGCGCTTATCGCGGTAGCCGGCCACATCCAAACCCAGCTTGATGTAATCGCCCTCCAGACGGTTTGCCACAAGGCTTGCCAGATAGGAAAGGCTCTCCATGGTCTCGCCGCGGCGGCCGATGAGGCACCCAGCTTTCACCGTCCAGACGGATGATGGTAGCTTCGCCCTTCTGCACAGCGCTGAAGGTGACATTCTCCACGCCCATCAGGCAATGACCTCACGCAGGTAGTCCACAGCAGCCTTGATCTTAGCGTTCTCTTCGATCACGATGGGGACTTCCGGCTCCTCTTCCTCGCAGCGGGCTGCTCTGCAGCAGCTTCTGCAGCGGGGGCAGCAGCTCTTCGGCCTTTGCTTCCGGCTGTGCTGCCGCAGCGGCAGGCTCCTCTGCACGGGAGCGCCTTGACAGCCTCCTGCACGGGAGTCTTTTTCTCAACAACAGGCTCAGCGGGTGCTGCAGCCGGAGCGTCCGGCTCCTCCACGC
>ENA-OQAS01001519-OQAS01001519.1-human-gut-metagenome-genome-assembly--contig:-NODE-1519-length-10705-cov-6.737474_pt1 | contig 10705 bp, 15 predicted proteins | sample MGYA00242733_ERZ504523 | MGnify/ENA primary metagenome ERZ504523 (study PRJEB26092, sample SAMD00036239) | human gut metagenome | host: Homo sapiens | study: EMG produced TPA metagenomics assembly of... | reverse complement strand
AAGGGCTTGCCTCCGCCGTCCCCGCCGCCCAATGACTAAGAACACAGAGCACTCCGGGGTAAACAAGTTTACAATACAGATCACCAAAACAGCGGCGACAGCACCACCAGCGCCAAAAAGAGGCGCAAATATCAAACAGCCGCTTGATCTTGGTGGGACCAAACCACTTTTTTTGCTTTTTTTATCCATAAGATCGCTCTCACTTTGATTATTAAAATCCGCGCCGCAACCGGAGAAAAGACGCCCCGGTGCGCAACATAGAGTATATTTATTTGTAGATTATACCATATATGCTTTCAATATGCAATATTTGCGTTAAAGTTCCCTTTCTCGACTTTCGCCGGTGTTTGAACGGGATGTAAACACTGCGCTCCGGCTCTTGCAAAAGGCGGCGGCATTCTATATAATATTATAAGCAATTTGAAAGGAACATCGCCATGAAAAAATTACTTTCCCTGGTGCTGGCGCTGCTGCTGGCCCTCTCCTTTGCCGGCTGCTCCGGTTCCACCGCCATGACCGAGGCCAATGTAACCGCCACTGTGGACAGCGCTTTTGACGCCCTAAAGGGTTTTGACACCAAGAAGTTGGAAAAATATGTAGACTCTAAGACCCTGTCCGTGATCATCACTTATGCCAACAAGCACGACCAATTTGCGGACCTGGGCAAGGCTCTGTTCAAGAACCTGGAATATAACATCGAGCGCATAGACCTGAACGCCAAGACCGTCACCGTCAGCGTGCGCAACAAGGACTTAAAAGACACTGCGTCGGCATTCACCAAGGCGCTGGTAAGCAAATATTCCGGTCTGCAAATGCTGGGGCTACTGAATAACGAGGCCTGGCTGAACACCTCCCTAAAAAGCCTGACGGACAGCATTGCCATTGCCAAGATGCAGTCCGCCCCGGTAAGTGTGACCCTGACCGTTACCGCCGGCAAAAAGAACCTGATGCTGGGCTTTGATGACGCAGCGGAGAACGCCGTCTCCGGCGGTGCGCTGCAAGCGGTCAAGTCCCTGACCTCCGGACTCACCGGCAGCAAGAGCACCACAGAGAGCACAAGCAACTGACCCTTGGCGCCGTAATTATATAAAAATAATATTTTTAGTGACAATCTTGCCAAATTGTGGTACAATGATTGTTAACGCCTGCAAAAATCAGGCACCGTTTCAAAATCATTTTTGGAAAATACATCAATAAGGTGGAAAAATAAATGGCAAACAAATTCATTACTGCCCTGTTTGGCGACTACTCCAAAAAGGAAGTCAAGCGCCTGGGCAAAACCAAGCAGAAAGTGCTGGACCTGGAGGAGAAGTACCAGGCCATGGACGACAAAGAGCTGACCGCACAGACCGCTGTCTTAAAAACCCGGTTGGCGGACGGCGAGACTTTGGACGACATTTTGCCGGACGCATTTGCCGTCTGCGTGAGGCTGCCTGGCGTGTGCTGGGTATGAAGCACTTCCCCGTCCAGATCATCGGCGGCATTGTACTGCACCAGGGCCGTATTGCGGAAATGAAAACAGGTGAAGGTAAAACCCTTGTGGCGACCCTGCCCGCTTATCTGAACGCGTTGACCGGCCGCGGCGTACACATTGTCACCGTCAACGACTACCTGGCCAAGCGTGACTCCGAGTGGATGGGCAAGCTGTACCGGTTCTTGGGGCTGAGCGTAGGTCTGATTATTCACGAAAAGACCAATGAGGAGCGCCAGGAGGCCTACAACTGCGACATCACCTACGGCACCAACAACGAGATGGGCTTTGACTACCTGCGAGACAATATGGTCCAGTACAAGGAGCAAAAGGTACAGCGCGGCCATGTGTTTGCCATCGTAGATGAGGTAGACTCCATCTTGATCGATGAGGCCCGTACCCCCCTGATCATCAGCGGTAAGGGCGAGCAATCCACCGACTGTATCGCCAGGCCAACGCCTTTGCCCGCACCTTGAAGATGGTGAAGGTTGCTAAAATGGACGAGAAGCAGGACACGGAGGCCACCTATGACGGCGACTTATCGTAGACGAGAAGGCCCGTACCGCCACCCTGACCCAGGACGGCGTAAAGAAAGCAGAGGCCTACTTCCATGTGGACAACCTGATGGATATTGAGAACACCACTCTGCTGCACCATATTGACCAGGCCATCAAGGCCATCGGTGTCATGCGCCGGGATATTGACTATGTGGTCAAGGACGGTCAGGTGCTGATCGTAGACGAATTCACCGGCCGTATTATGCTGGGCCGTCGCTACAACGAGGGTCTGCACCAGGCCATTGAGGCCAAAGAGGGTGTTAAGGTGGAGCACGAGAGCAAGACCCTTGCCACCATCACCTTCCAAAACTACTTCCGTCTGTATGAGAAGCTGTCCGGTATGACCGGTACGGCTTCCACCGAGTCCGCCGAGTTCAGCGAGATCTACAAGCTGGATGTGGTGGAGATCCCCACCAACAAACCGCTGATCCGTGTGGACCATCCGGATGTGATCTTCCAAACCGAGGCGGGCAAGTTCCGTGCCGTGATCAAGCAGATCAAGGCCTGCCACGAAAAGGGCCAGCCGGTGCTGGTGGGTACCATCAGCATTGAGAAGAGCGAGCAGCTGTCCAAGCTGCTGAAGAAAGAGCATATCCAGCACAATGTGCTTAACGCCAAGAACCACGAGCGCGAGGCAGAGATTATTGCCCAGCCGGTAAATTCGGCGCGGTGACCATCTCCACCAATATGGCCGGTCGTGGTACGGATATTATGCTGGGCGGTAACGCCGAATTTCTGGCCAAGGCAGAGATGAAGCGGATGCAGTTCAGCGATGAGCTGATTGCAGAGCTACCGGCTTTGCCGAGACGGACAATCAGGAGATCCTGAACGCCCGCCAGACTTTCCAGGATCTGGAAAAGAAGTATAAAGAAGAAATTCAGGAAGAAGCGGACAAAGTGCGTGAAGCCGGCGGCCTGTACATTCTGGGCACCGAGCGCCACGACTCCCGCCGTATCGATAACCAGCTGCGCGGCCGTTCCGGTCGTCAGGGCGATCCCGGTGAGAGCCAGTTCTACCTGTCCTTGGAGGACGATTTGATGCGTCTCTTTGGCGGCGAGCGTATGCAGGCCATGATGAGCCGGCTCACCGACGATGAGGACATGCCCATTGAGTCCAAGATGATCTCCCGCACCGTAGAGTCCTCCCAGAAGAAGGTAGAGGGCCGCAACTTTGGTATTCGTAAGAACACCTTGCAGTACGACGATGTAATGAACCGCCAGCGTGAGCTGATCTACAAGCAGCGCGACCAGGTGCTGGACGGCATTGACCTGACGGAGAAGATCCGCGGTATGCTGGAAACCAACATTGCCGAGAATGTGGGCAACTACTGCTCCGGCGAGACCCAGGCAGACTGGAATATCGCCGGACTGAAAGAGAAGTACAAGGGCTGGCTCACCACCGACGAGGATTTCCAGAATGTGGATGAGCTGACCGTGGACGATGTGGTAAACACCTTGACCCAGCGGGGTCTGAAGCGGCTGGAAGAAAAGCGGGAGCTGATCGGCGACGAGATGTTCACCGAGTTCCAGCGCATGGTGCTGCTGCGCAATGTAGATGTGCTGTGGATGGACCACATTGACGCCATGGACGACCTGAAGCAGGGCATTCACCTGCGGGCTTACGCCCAGCGTGACCCGGTGGTGGAATTCCGTTTGCAGAGCTACGATATGTTTGACGAGATGACCGCCGCCATTCGGGAGAACACCGTGCGCATGCTGCTGACCCTGGTGCCCCGTCGCCGGGAAGATGTAGAGCGCAAGGCCGTGGCTAAGGTCACTGCCACCTCTGCCGGTGGGGACGATACCGCCACCCACACCACCGTGCGTAAGGGCAAGAAGGTAGGCCCCAACGATCCCTGTCCCTGCGGCAGCGGCAAGAAATACAAAAAGTGCTGCGGCGCTCCGGGTAAAGAAAAGCCCACCCAGGAATAATACCTAAATCACAAACCGGCCGAGACCATCAGGTCCCGACCGGTTTTTTGTTGCTTTTATTGGTCTATAGAATCGTTGGGAAGGCAATTTTCGCCCGTTGATCTCTCTGCGGTTGCATTCATATACAGCCTATTACCTTATTCAAAGTTCTTTTTCGCAAAAATCAGCCGCAGCAAGCCCCGGCTCACCGGTCCGGCTGCAAAACGCCGCTTTTCAGCGCTACATTATACACTTCCATTCCGTAGGCCATGGTTACGGACATCAAAATTCCGAACACCAAACCCTGTCCCTTTGTTTTTGGCATAAATCATTACCTCCTTTGCCAAAATCGGCAAACAAAGCGCAAGTCCCATCCGGACTTACGCTTTTTGCTACTCGATGGTGCTTATTTAGCAAATTCAATTGCCCTTGCCAAGAATGAACTTTGACAAAGAAAAAAGGAAACGCCTGCACCAAACGGAACAGGCGTTCTCTCTTATATGATATGTATAGACTTACTGCTTGGCACCGTTATCAAACATCTCCAGCGCCTTTACGCTGACGGCAAAGCAGCCGGCCAGACCCTCTTTGTTCATATTGTCGTAGGTGTCCCGGCGGGTGTGGTAATAGTCCTCCAGCTTGTGGTTCAAACCGGTAACGCCGGTGGCACGGAACCCGGCCTGGGCAAAGGCCGCAGAGTCGGTAGCGCCGCCCAGCGGGGGCACCCAGCCCTTCTTACAGGGCACATTGATGGCGGCGGCCGCCTCCATAAACAGGTCGGACACATCTTTATCTGCCTTCACGGTGCCGTTCAGATCCCGATAGTTGGTCATCAGGAACTTGGGATCGTGAATGGTATCGTAAGAGAAAATGAAGGTGGGCACATCGTCAAACTCGCCCTTGTGCTGCTCACACCATGCCTTAGCGCCCCGCAGACCGGCCTCCTCGGAGCCGGACAAGATCACGCCCACTTCCGTGTTCTCCAGGGTAATACCGGCGTCCTGCAACGCCTTCATCACAGCAATGCCCATATAGCAGCCGGACAGGTTATCGTTGGCGCCGTCTACAATGCGGTTCTTGTTCCACATCCAGTACAGTCCCACTAAGAACGGCACAAACAGCAACCCCCACATAGCCGCCTTAAACAGGCCGGAATGGGGATCAATGGCAGAGAAGGTCAGGCCGTTCTTTGCCATATACATAATGGACAGCACCAAATAGTACACAGCGCCTACGCCGCAGATGATGGCGTGGCCCTCAAAGCCAACGCCGCCCAGCTTGTAGTTCACCGGCCACTCCCAGGCCGCGTCCGGGTGACCGTTAAAGAAAATGCGGCGCTTCACTTCGCCGGTGCACTGCTTCACAGCCGTTACATTATGGCCGGTCTTTTCCGGGAAGCAGCCGTCAATCAGCTTTTTGTACAGACCAAACTGCATAAATACAATGAACAAACCCACAACAATCAGCACGGCAGACAACAGTGGCAGAAGAAAAAGCAAGCAATGGCCGCCAACACAAAGGTAATGGTAAAGTAAATCCAACCAAAGAACGAGCCGGGGTTCTCCTTAAAGGACTCCACATCTGCCCGCTGGCAGCCGCAGTCTTTCTTCAGCACCTGGGCCATGTATTCACAGGCCTGTTGCTCACCCTTAGAACCAGGCTCGCGCTTTTCAAAATCCCGGCAAATGTGGGTGATCTCATCCACCATGTAGTCGCATAGTGGTCTTTTTGATCGATAATGTGTTTCAAATCCATAAAAATACCCCTTTCCTATGGCTCATCGGTCCACAGCGGCACACCGCTACCCTCTCCCAAAGGCAGCCTATCCTGCACAGCAAAATTTATGCAGCGACAGGCATACAAAGACCAATTCGCTCTCGCACAATACGATACTTTAACTTACCATAGGAGCGATGTCTATTTTTGTCTGTTTTGTTAATAAATTATTAACAAAATGTAAATACACAATTTACAGTTGCTTTTGTTCCGCCACGCCTTTGCGAATGACCCGATGAAGGGAGGTGAAATACAGCACCACTGCCAGCAGACAGGTGAGCACATCTGCCACCGGCTGGGTAACAATCACTCCATCATAGCCCCAAATGCTGCTCAGTGCCCAAATTACAAGACCGTAGATCACGCCCTGACCGCTGATGGACAGCACGAAGGCGCCCACCGCCTTGCCGGTGGCCTGGAAAACACAGGTGGTCACCAGAGTAAAGGCATAAAATGCGGTGCCCAGCAACAACCGCCGCAGCATGGCAACCCCCAGGTCGTACACGCTGCCGTCCTGCATAAACAGACGAATCAGCAGCGGCGCAGCTGCAAAGACAATCACAGTTAGCACCAGACCCAGTCCAATCGTAAACTGGTAAGAGAAGCGCAGCACCTGGCGCAGCCGCCGATAATTCTGGGCGCCGTAATTGTAACCGACCAGCGGCTGCACGCCAAAAGCAAAGCCGATGAGCACCAGTACGGCGATCATACTCACCTTCAGCGCAATGCCCATGGCCGCCACCTTGTCTGTACCGTAAGGTACCAAAAACCGGTTGGTGATCAGCACACAAAAGCTCTGGGCAATATTGGTAATGGAAGCCGGAATACCGATGGCAAACACCTGGCCCACCTCCTGCCAATTCACCCGCAGCAGCCGAATATCCACAGACAAATGACGCTGCGCCGCAGCAGGAACCACACATAGTATAAATCCGTAAACACATAGCCGATCACCGTGCAATAGCCGCACCGGCAGCTCCCAGCTTGCAGCCGAAAATCAGCACCGGGTCCAGTACAATATTCACCACCGCACCTAAAATGGAGCCGATCATGGACGCATTGGCAAACCCCTCCGTGCGCAGCTGATTGCAGGGAGTAAAGGACAAAATGATAAACGGCGCGCCGACGGCGATCCAGGTATAATAATCCCTAGCGTACTGCACCGTGTCTGCCTGGGCGCCTAGCACCGTCAGCAGCGGCGTGCGCAAAAGCAACAGCAGCGCCGTAATGCCCACGCCGGTAAACAACGCACCATAAAAGCAAAACACGCTCAGTCGCTTGCCGTCCTGGTCCCGCTTTTGGCCAAACAAGCGGGAGATAAAGGAACTGCCACCCAGGCCGAAAATATCGCCCACGGCGATCATCAGGGTAAACACTGGCGAACCCAGCGCCACACCTGCCACCAGGTGGGCATTGCCGGTTTTGGCGATAAAATAGGTGTCCACCATATTGTACACCAGCGACACCACCATACTCAGCACCACCGGCAGCGCCAGCTTAAAGAAAGCCTTACGCACCGGCATTTGCTCAAACAGGGCGTTCTTTTGCTCCATATCCGCGTCTCCTTTTATTTATTACTATATTATACATAACATCCGTTTGTCCGGGTATGGTAGCACACCGGGCAGCCAATGTCAACCCCGCTCCAACTGTACACGGAATTTTTCTGTGTTTTGTATATTGAAAAGAGGACACTCTGGCTGTAAAATAGACGCATCTTACAAGAAAAGGAGACTTTGTATGCAACAGTCTAAAAAAGTCAATATCCGTTACATCACCTTTACCGCCGTGATGGCTGCACTGGTGTTTGTATTCACATTCACCTTCAAGATCCCCCTGGGTACCGGCTACACCCACCTGGCGATATGATGATCTTCCTGGCCGCCTGGCTGCTGGGCGGCAAAAAGGCAGCCCCCGCTGCCGGACTGGGCGCCTGCCTGGCCGATCTGGCCCTGGGCTATGCCGCCTGGATGGCTCCCACCTTTATCATCAAATTCTTGACCGTGGCCATCTGCTGCCTGATCGCAGAAAAAGCCATGCACCGCAGCCTGCTGGGCTACGGCGTAGGTGCGTTGCAGGCGGTGCGTTCCAGATCGGCGCATACACCCTGGCAAAGGTGCTGATGTATGACAAGACCTACGCACTGACCACCCTGCCGGAACTGGCAATCCAGACCGCCGTAGGCATTGCGGTTGCCGGTGTACTGGTCGTGATTTTAACCAAGAGCGGCGCAGGCGCCAAATTGCAGCGTATGGCCGGCGGCGCAGGTAAGGAGGCCAAAGCGGCATGAAAAAAATAGACGCACATTCTCATATCGGTTCCTTTGGCGGCTGGGCCGGTGTGGCCTTTACCGCAGAGAAGCTGCTGGAGCAAATGGACGAGTACGAAATTGAAAAGACCTTTCTCACCGGCGCGTCCTTCCGGGACAACGACACGGTGGCCAAGGCGTTCCACAAATACCCGGACAAGATCGTGCCCTTTGTATGGGTCAATCCCCTGCTGGACAATGTACCGGAGAAGTTGCACCACTATGTGTGCGACGAGGGCTTTATGGGCATTAAAATGCAGCCCCTGTTTGACAGCTTTGTGGCCGACGACCCGGTGGTGTATCCGGTAATGGACTTTGCCCGGGAGCACAAGATCCCGGTGTTTATTCACTGCGGGCACCCGCCTTATTCTCTGCCTTGGAGCATTGCCCTGCTGGCCGAGCAATACCCGGATGTACCGGTAACCATGATCCACATGGGTCACGGCCATGGGGTGTACATCGACGCCTCCATTAAGATGGCCAAACGCTATCCCAACCTGTATCTGGAAATGAGTGGTATGCCCATGGGCTGCAAGATTGCCGAGGCCTACAAGACCGTAGGCACCGATCGCATTATGTTCGGCATTGACTCCCCCTTCCATCACCCCTCGGTGGAGATCCAAAAGGTGCTGACCAGCGGCCTGACGGAGAAGGAGCAGGAGGATGTATTCTACAACAACGCCAAAAAACTGCTGAAGCTGTAAATCATAGAAAACGGCGGTGCTCATGGGAGCGCCGCTTTTCTTTTTCGCCGCCTTTCCCTTGCATAAAACGGACTTTATGCTATAATATAAATGAGGTGTAATTTTATGGCAATGAAAGAAATTGATATTCGCGAAGTAAAAGAGAATCTGGTCCACCTGCTGGCTGACGAATGGGCGCTGGTCACCGCCGGGCGCGGCGATGCGCTGGGCACCATGACCGTCAGCTGGGGCGGTATCGGCGAGCTGTGGGGCAAGGATATGGCCACCATTTATATTCGACCCCAGCGCTATACAAAGAAGTTTTTGGACGAGAACAACTACTTTACCCTAAGTTTTTACCCGGAGCAGTACAAGGACGCCCTGCGTCTGTGCGGCAGCAAAAGCGGGCGGGAGATCAACAAAGTAGAGGCCACCGGCCTGACCCCCTGCTACTATGAAAAAGCCCCTTACTTTGAGGAGGCTAAGCTGGTGTTGGTGTGCCGCAAGGTGGCGGTCAGCGCGTTTGAGCCGTCCCAGTTCCTGGACTCCGGCATTATGCAGAACTATGCGCAAAACGATTTTCACGCCATTTATTATGGTGCGATCGAAAAGGTATTGATTTCAGAGTAGATCTGTGCTATACTGTAATGCACAAAAGGCAGAGCACTGCCCATAGTTTATAATGTAGCGTATGGGCCCTGTGCGACGGGATGCTACGAACCTTGTCAGGCGGGGAACCGAGCAGCAATAAGTGGATGTTTCTGTGCGCCGCAGACCAGTCTGTACGTTACATTATACCCTATGGCGGCTCTGCCTTTTTCATTATTCAGGAGGTCCCTATGTACCAGGTTTTATATCGTAAATACCGCCCGCGGATCTTTGCCGATGTGTACGGCCAGGACCATGTGACCTCCACGCTGAAAAACGAGATCAAAGAGGGTCGCATTTCCCACGCCTATCTGTTTACCGGCTCCCGCGGCACCGGCAAAACCACCTGCGCCAAAATCTTGGCCAAGGCGGTGAACTGCCCCAACGCTGTGGACGGCGAGCCTTGCAACACATGCGAGATCTGTAAAGGGCTGGACAGCGGCACCATCTACGATGTGGTAGAGATCGACGCCGCCTCCAACAACGGCGTAGACAATATCCGCGACCTGCGGGAGGAGGTCAACTACACCCCCACCCGCGGCAAGTACCGGGTCTACATTATCGACGAGGTGCACATGCTCTCTACCGGGGCATTCAATGCCTGCTCAAGACGTTGGAGGAGCCGCCTGCTCATGTGATCTTTATTTTAGCCACCACAGAAGTGCACAAGCTGCCTGCCACCATTCTCAGCCGGTGCCAGCGCTTTGACTTTAAGCGTATTCAACCGGAGACTATGGCGGTGCGCTTACAGCAGGTGGCCGGACTGGAGGGCATGGAACTGGCGCCGGATGCTGCCACCCTGATCGCCCGCATTGCAGACGGTGCCCTGCGAGACGGTCTGTCCATTTTAGATCAATGCGCCGGGCGCAGCAAGCAGATCACTGCCCAGCTGGTCAGCGAAGTGGCCGGTTTGGCCGGGCGCGAGGCGCTCTATCGCCTGTCTGACGCCGTACTGGCCCGGGACAGCAGCGCCGCTGTGGAGGAGCTGGCTCAACTGCATGAGAACAGCTATGATATGGAACGGCTGTGCGTGGAGATGATCAATCACTTCCGCAACTTTATGATGGTCAAAACGGTGAAGAAAAGCCGCGAGCTGATCATCTGTACCGATGACGAATACAAGCATATTGAGGAGAGCGCCGGACAATTTACCCTGGCCCAAATCCTCCGTGGGCTGGACCTGTTCCAATCTACTTTGGTAAAGATCAAGGGCGGTGCCACGCCGCGGATTGAGATGGAAATGGCCTTTGTCCGCCTGTGCGAGCCCAAGTTGGAGACAGACCCGGACGCTATCAACCAGCGCCTGTCTGCTCTGGAGCGAGCGGTGCAAAACGGCGTGTCTGCCGCACCGG
>ENA-OQAS01001518-OQAS01001518.1-human-gut-metagenome-genome-assembly--contig:-NODE-1518-length-10713-cov-1.865199_pt1 | contig 10713 bp, 16 predicted proteins | sample MGYA00242733_ERZ504523 | MGnify/ENA primary metagenome ERZ504523 (study PRJEB26092, sample SAMD00036239) | human gut metagenome | host: Homo sapiens | study: EMG produced TPA metagenomics assembly of... | reverse complement strand
TGATCAATGAAGTTTACAGCCTGTTTGGATTTAAATACCATGTAGAACTTTCTACAAGACCGGAAGACAGCATGGGAAGCGATGAAGACTGGGATATGGCTACAGAAGCCCTTCGCGGCGCATTGGACGATCTGGGACTTCCATATGTAGTAAATGAAGGAGATGGAGCGTTCTACGGACCGAAGATCGACTTCCATCTGGAAGACTCTATCGGAAGAACATGGCAGTGTGGAACCATCCAGCTTGATTTCCAGCTTCCGCTCAGATTTAACCTTGAATACACAGGAGCAGATGGTGAGAAACATCGTCCGATCATGATCCACCGTGTAATCTTTGGATCGATCGAAAGATTTATCGGTATCCTAATCGAGCATTTTGCGGGAGCATTCCCGACATGGCTTGCACCGGTACAGGTTAAGGTACTTCCGATTTCAGACAAATATATGGATTATGCACAGAAGGTTCTGGATGAACTGAACAATTCAGGTGTTCGCGCAGAGATTGATACACGTGCAGAGAAGATCGGATACAAGATCCGTGAAGCACAGATGAAGAAGATCCCGTATATGCTGGTTGTCGGAGCAAAAGAAGAAGAGGACGGACTGGTATCTGTAAGAAGCCGTTTTGAAGGGGATGAAGGACAGAAGACACTGGCAGACTTTCTTGCAGCAATCAAGATGGAGATCCAGGCCAAAACAGCAAGGGAAGTAAAAAAAGAAGACGATAAATAGAGTTTTAAATAAAATCTGAATAAGAAATAAAACTTTCGGGCATAATGATACTGATTTTCAAAAAGGAGGTAACATTATGCTGAATTAAAATGTACAGTACAGACATGTATGCACAACAAAGATTTTTATTGTGATCTGAACGCAATTACGGTGGGAGGAAAATCTGCACGGAAAGCTGCAGAGACAAGCTGTGACAGCTTTGAAGAAAGAAAAAGCGGCACCTACAGTAATGTGACTGGTGAGGCGGGTCCGACAAGCAAGATCGACTGCAAGGCCACGGAGTGCCAGTACAATAAGGAATGCCAGTGCCATGCAGGAAAGATCAGTGTGGAGGGCAGCAAGGCATGCAGCTGTGATGAGACGGAATGTGCAACTTCAGTTGTGGATGTGCGTAGATGAAAGTGATGGGTGTGGGAGAGTTTCTCCCGCACCTGTTTGTTTGTGTGCAAGGAATGAGAGAAAAGGTGCGAAAAGGATGGTTGGGGAGGTTGACGGGGGTGTTAGAAAGAAGGTATAATAAAAATCGGACTTTTGAAGAAAGACAGGGAAATTAAATGGAAAAAAAAGACAATGTAGAGAAAGAGGTTTCGGAGAAGCCGGAAGAGAAGAAATCGGCGGCGTATTATGAGAAGCGTCCGGAATTTGGTAACAGAGGACCATCAAAGATTTTGCTTCATTTCAGGAAAGGGCTTACCTTTTTTCTTGTAATTGCAGCTTGTGTGATCTTTTATTTTCTGTTACTCCGAATAGAGGATATATCAGTAGGTGTCAGTAAAGTAATTGATGTGTTAAAGCCGATCCTATACGGAATGGTGATCGCATATTTGCTGAATCCGATCGTAAAGCAGATTGACCGGTGGCTGATTCCACAATTAAAAAAGAAAATGTCTCAGGAAAAGGCAAAGAAGGTTTCGCGTAGTGTCGGTGTTTTTGCAGCGCTGGTTATGCTGCTTGCTTTGATCCTGGCACTGTGCAATATGCTGATTCCGGAACTTATAAAAGTATCCGTGACATGGTTCAGACTCTGCCGGGACAGATCAGTGATATGGTTACGAAGATCACAAGTATTCAGAAAGATACCAGTCCTGCCGGAGTCATGGCACGTAACCTGTTAGAAAAGGGATCGGATGCATTACAGAACTGGATCAAACAGGATCTTTTAACCAAGGTTAATGAAGTGATGTCAAACCTGACGGTTGGGATCATCAATTTGTCAGTGAGATTCTGAATTTTCTGATTGGTCTTATTGTATCAGTCTATATTCTGTTCAGTAAGGAAACATTTTTCCGCACAGAGTAAAAAGATCGTCTATGCAGTGCTCCGTACAGATCATGCCAATATGATCCTGCATCTGACAAAGAAAAGCAATGAGATTTTCGGTGGATTTATTATTGGAAAGATCATTGATTCTATGATTATCGGAGTGCTTTGCTTCTTTGGACTTACGATCCTGAAGATGCCGTACATACTTTGATCAGTGTAATCGTTGGTGTGACCAATGTCATTCCTTTCTTCGGACCGTATATCGGTGCTATTCCGAGTGCCGTTCTGATTTTGCTGAATGATCCGATCAAGGGCGTGTATTTCCTGATCTTCATTCTTGTGCTGCAGCAGCTTGATGGAAATGTGATCGGACCGAAGATTTTGGGCAATTCGACCGGATTATCTGCATTCTGGGTTGTATTTCAATCCTGCTCGGAGGCGGTCTGTTTGGATTTGCAGGAATGATCATGGGCGTGCCTACATTTGCAGTAGTTTATTATATTATTACAATGCTGATCAATCATTTGCTGGAGAAGAAAAAGCTTCCGCTTCAGACTTCGGAGTATGGGGAAAAGAGTTATGTGGATGATAGCGGAAGATTTGTCAGAGAAAATCCGGAAGAAAATGATACAGCGGTAAAAAACGGGGAAAATAAAAAAGAGAGGAAGTAAGCAGAAATGCCAATTCGTGTACAGAATGACCTTCCGGTAAAAGAAATACTGGAAAAAGAAAATATATTTGTAATGGATGAGAACCGTGCGGTTCATCAGGACATCCGTCCGATCAAGATCGGACTTCTGAATCTTATGCCACTGAAAGAGGATACAGAACTTCAGCTTCTGCGCTCCCTTTCCAATACACCGCTGCAGGTTGACATTGTGTTTTTGGCAGTGAAAAATCATGTTTCAAAGAATACTTCAGCGAATCACCTGAACCGGTTTTATGAGAATTTTGAAAATGTAAAAGATCAGAAATTTGACGGATTTATCATAACCGGAGCACCGGTAGAGCAGATGCCTTTTGAAGAGGTGGATTACTGGGAAGAACTTGTAGAGATCATGGAGTGGACAAAGTCGCATGTTACTTCAACGATCCATCTCTGCTGGGGAGCACAGGCAGCACTTTATTATCATTATGGGATCAATAAAGTACAGCTGGACAAAAAGCTTTTCGGTATCTTTGAACATAAGGTTATGAACCGTAAGATTCCTCTGGTACGTGGATTTGATGATGTATTTTATGCACCGCATTCCAGACATACAGATGTGCCGATTGAGAAGATCCGTGCAGATGAGAGACTGATGATTCTGGCAGAGTCGGAAAAGGCAGGAGCATACCTTATCATGGCACAGGATGGAAGACAGATTTTTGTGATGGGACATCCGGAGTACGACCGGGTGACACTGGATCAGGAGTATAAGCGGGATCTGAGCAAAGGACTTCCGATTGAAATGCCGGAGAATTATTATCCAGACAATGACAGCACACAGAAGCCACTTCTTACATGGAGAGCACATGGTAACTGTATGTATGCAAACTGGCTGAATTACTATGTTTACCAGGCAACCCCGTATGATATGGTGGGGACACCGGATTTTCATTAGGATTCAGATAGAATTTCATACACCGATATCCTGAAAGGCATATCAGAAAGTACTATGTTTCAGAAGAGAAATCCTTGCTATAATAGGAAAGCAAAAATAAGCGGGAGGAAAAATATGTTATTGGAGCAGAAAACAACTGATTTTTGGAACAGCTCTCATCGTCAGCACGATTCCGGGAGGTGGCGGTGCATCGGCAGCAGTCGGAGCGTTCGCATCAGCTTTGGGGCTTATGGTTACAAATCTGACTGTCGGAAAAAAGAAATATGCGGATGTTGAAGAAGAGATTCTAGAGATAAGAGAAAAACTTGAGCAGAAGAAGCAGGATCTGGTCCGGATGGTAGATGAAGATGCCGAGGCTTTTGAACCACTGGCAAAGGCTTACAGAATGCCAAAAGAGACAGAGGAAGAACAGGCAGAGAAGGAAAAAGTTATGGAGGCCGCACTTAAAAATGCGGCAGAAGCACCACTGTGTATCATGAAAACAATTGTAGATACTATGGAGATGATCCGGGTGCTGGGGGAAAAAGGAAGCAGGCTTGCTGTCAGCGATGCAGGAGTTGCAATCCTCTTTGCACAGGCAGCCCTTGAAGGAGCTTCTCTTAATATTTTTATCAATACAAAGATGATGAAGGATCAGGAAGAAGCTGAAAGACTGAATTATCTGGCTGATCAACTGATTGCGACAGGCAAAGAACTGAAAGAGACAACTTATGATGCTGTACTTAAGGGTATCAGACCATAACAGATAAGACAGACAGGAGGAAGACATGAGCATACAGATGCGAGGGGCTGAAGTGGCAAAAGCCATGAAAGAAAAGCTGATCAGAGAAAGAGAAGAGTTGAATGCGGCGGGAGTAAATCCATGCCTTACGATCATTCGGGTAGGAGCGAAAGAAAATGATCTTGCCTACGAACGTGGAGCAAAAAAGAGAATGGAAATGATCGGAATCGAGTGCCGCATTGCAGAACTGCCAGAAGATATTTCACAGGAAGAATTTGAGGATGCTTTCTGTAAGATCAATAAAGATCCGGAGGTTCACGGGATCCTTTTGTTCCAGCCGCTTCCGGAGCAGCTCGATGTAGAGAAGATCAGACAGATGATCGACCCGGCAAAGGATATGGATGGAATGAGTCCTGTAAATCTTGCAAAAATATTCGAAGGTGACAGAACTGCTTATGTGCCTTGTACTTCTGAGGCAGTGATGTACATTATGAATCACTATGGAATTGAACTCCAGGGGAAAAGAGTGACCGTCATCGGAAGAAGCATGGTTGTTGGAAAACCGCTTTCCATGCTGATGCTTGGACAGAATGCAACTGTAACTATCTGCCATTCACGCACAAAAGATCTGGCGGACAGATGTCGCGAAGCAGAGATAATAGTAGCTGCGATCGGACGGGCAAAGCATATCACCGCCGATATGATCGCCGAAGGAGCGGTGGTAGCGGATGTCGGAATCAACGTACTGGAAGACGGAACCCTCTGTGGAGATGTGGACTACGAAAATGTCCGGGAAAAAGTATCCCATATCACACCGGTTCCGGGAGGAGTAGGAAACGTCACAACATCTGTACTCGCCTCTCACGTGCTGCGTGCCGCCCGTACAGGTCAGAACGAACACGGACAACGCAGAGGGTAACACCGCCTCTCTGTCGAACACAATACAAATGGGCGAAGAACAGTTACAACCGGTAACTCAGAGCACTCTGAAAGAGAAAAAATCCTATAGATTCAACTTGAATCTATAGGATTTCTTTCTCTTTCGGAGTGGCATAGACTACATTTATTTTTCGCCCATCTCTGGTGGAATCTTTTCTAACAACTGTCGATATTATCACGGATCAATCGTTTATAATTATCAGGAAGCGGTGTGATCATATCCAGGATCTCGGCATTGATTGGATCCTTTGAATGAATTGAATCATCCAGGTAGTCACAGATCAGATAATCAAATTTGACATCTAATGCTTCTGAAAAATTAAGCATGGTTGCAAAGGATGTTGCCTGGCTGCCATTTTCAATCCGGCTTATCGTTGTCTCATCAAGATTTAGTTTTTCTGCTAGTGCTGCCTGTGTAAGACCGGCTTTGTGACGTGCCTGCCGAACGCGTGTACCGAAATTCTTTTCCATGCTGTATCTCTCCTTCATAAAAGTAGTGTAGCATTTCAATTTGAAAAAAGAATGATATTATATGCAAGTTAACTTTACAAAAACGCCGTGATAGGATATGATTAAAAAAGGGGGAGAGAAATGGATTGGGAATCGTACAGAACAGATATTGAGGCGATAAAGCTTGCGGTGAATGAATGTGAAAGACTGGGAGTGGATAAAGAAGAACTCCTCATAATCAGTATTTACCGTTTGTATGAATTTTATAAAACAGAAGACGACAGAGTCTATCTTCTGGGGGCATTATTGCATCTTAAGGCTTATCTTGAACTGGGGATGGAATATGAAAAGAACCGTAAGATTTTTCGCTGATTTTAGATAATTACGGGGTATGTTATCAGGATATTTTCAGGGAGCTGAGAAAATGGAGTGAAAAAATCTGAAAAATTCCAAAAACCAGGTTGACAAACAGAGAATAAAGAGGTAATATATTAACCATAAATTGTAAAACCGTTGAGAAAGAGGAGTAGGTTATCGAACGATATCACAGAGAGCAGCAGGCGGTGGGATTGCTGTATGGAGTTGATAATTGAATGGACTTTCGAGGGCAGCCTGAAATCAGATAATTGAGAGTATGGTTTGTCGGGAACCAAACCCGTTATCAATAAGGGATGTATGTTAGTACATAAAAGAGGACAGGAACTGTTAAAGTTGAGTGGTACCGCGTTAGTAGAAGATATTAGTCGCCTCAATCCGTAGAAGGATTGAGCGTTTTTATTTCATAGGAAATTCCGAAGGAACTTCCTATGAAATAAAGTCTCCGGCAGGATGTTACATATGTATTCCTGTTGTGGTACGGCGCGGAATCAAGAAACACCTTCTCTTGAAAGCTAACAAAGAAAATTATTTATCAAGAAGAGGAGAACAAAATTATGAAAAAGAGAACAATCGCAGTATTATTAACAATGACAATGGCAGCAGCAATGATGGCAGGATGTGGAAGCAAGTCAGATTCCAAGACAGCAGACGGAGAAAGAGCTATACAATCGGTATTTCCCAGTTCGCAGAGCACGGATCTTAGACAACTGCCGTGAAGGATTTTAGAGGGACTGAAAGAAGAAGGTATCGAGGAAGGAAGAACCTGAAGGTTGAATACAAGAACTCGGCAGCAGATATGGGAACTGCATCACAGATCGCAAGCAGCTTTGTATCCGATAAAGTAGATCTGATCTGCGGAATCGCAACACCAAGTGCACAGACAGCATACAATGCTGCGATGGATACGGATATTTCGGTTATCTATACTGCAGTTACAGACCCGAAAGCAGCAGAGCTTGCAGATGATAAAGGGAACCCGGTTGGAGAAGTCACAGGAACCAGTGATAAACTTCCGATTGAAGCACAGCTGAAAATGATCCGTGAACTTCTTCCGGATGCAAAGAAGATTGGTATCCTCTATACAACAAGTGAGGCAAACAGCGTATCTGCAATTGCTGAATACAAAGAAAAAGTCGGTGACTATGGATTTGAACTTGTAGAAAAGGGAATTACAAATACATCAGAAATCGCACTTGCAACAGACGATCTTCTGTCACAGGTAGACTGCATCAGCAACCTGACAGATAACACGGTAGTAAGCTCACTTGCAACCATTCTGGATAAGGCAAATGCAGCAAATATCCCGGTATTCGGAAGTGAGATCGAACAGGTGAAGCTTGGATGTCTGGCAGCAGAAGGTCTTGATTATGTAGCACTTGGCAAACAGACAGGTAAGATGGCAGCAAAGGTTCTCAAAGGAGAAAAGAAAGCATCTGAAATGCCATTTGAGACGATCGCAGAAGCAGGACTTTACCTGAATACAAAAGTAGCAGAAAATCTTGGAATCACAGTGGAAGACGATCTGAAAAACAGCGCGGTAGAGACATACGATTCTATCAGCGAAAACTAAATTTGAATTAGAAAAGTGAGGAGCAATGCAATGAGCTTTGCAGTATCGATTTTGGAGCAGGGACTGATTTACGGAATCCTTGCATTGGGAATTTATATAACATACAAAATTCTGGATTTTCCAGATCTGACCGTAGATGGCAGCTTTCCATTAGGAGCTGCCGTAACGGCGCTTATGATCACAAAAGGAGCAAACCCGTATCTGACCCTTCCGGCTGCATTTGCAGCAGGTGTGGCAGCCGGTATCTGTACCGGACTGATCCATGTCAAATGCAAGGTAAGAGATCTGCTTTCAGGTATCATTATGATGACAGCACTCTGGACGATCAACCTTCGTGTGGCAGGAACAGCCAATGTACCGTTGTTTTCCCAGAAGACAATCTTTAAAAATGATACACTGGATAAGTTGCTTCCGTCAGGATTTTCCGTTTACTCTACATTGCTCATCATTCTGATCATTGCGTTAATTGTGAAAATCATTCTCGACCTTTACCTGAATACCAAGTCCGGATATCTGCTCCGCGCAGTCGGAGATAACGATAAACTGGTAACTGCAATGGCAAAGGATGAAGGAAATGTGAAAATCCTGGGACTTGCGATCGCAAACGGGCTGTGTTCGCTTGCGGGATGTATTTTCTGTCAGGAAGAACGTGTATTTGAAATTTCCAGTGGTACAGGGGCGATGGTAATCGGTCTTGCAAGTGTTATCATCGGAACCAGTATTTTCAAAAAATCAGTTTTGTAAAAACAACGACAGCTGTACTGATCGGTTCTATCATTTACAAGGCCTGTGTGGCAATCGCACTGAAGAACTTCGAACCGCAGGATATGAAGCTGATCACAGCCGTATTATTCCTGGTAATTCTGGTGCTTAGTATGGAGAGAAAGAAGAAGGTGAAGAAGAATGCTGGAGCTTAGAAATATCCACAAATATTATAATCCGGGTACAGTCAATGAGATGTGTCTTTTTGAGGACTTCAATCTGACGATCAATCAGGGCGAATTTGTATCTGTAGTAGGAAGTAACGGTTCCGGTAAAACTTCGATGCTGAATATCATCTGCGGAAGTATTCCGGTAGAATCCGGACAGATCCTGATCGATGGAAAAGATATCACAAGGGTAAAAGAATACAAGAGAAACCAGAAGATCGGACGCGTGTACCAGAATCCATCTATGGGAACCTGTCCGTCCATGACGATCTTGGAAAATATGTCTCTTGCGGACAATAAAGGAAGGTTCTACGGACTTGGACGGGGAACGAATAAGGCACGTATTGATTATTACAGAGAACAGCTCGCCCAGCTTGGTCTTGGACTGGAAGATAAGCTTCATGTCAAAGTCGGATCACTTTCCGGAGGACAGCGCCAGGCGATGGCACTGTTGATGTCTACGATGACACCAATCGAGTTTTTGATCCTGGATGAGCATACTGCTGCGCTGGATCCAAAGACAGCAGAACTGATCATGGAGCTGACTGATAAGATTGTAAAAGAAAAAAATCTGACAACGGTTATGGTCACACACAATCTCCGCTATGCAGTAGAATACGGTAATCGTCTGATCATGATGCATCAGGGACATTGTGTGATGGATAAGGCAGGAAAAGATAAAGAGGATACCTCGATCGATGAAATCCTGACGATGTTCAATGAGATCAGTATTGAGTGTGGAAACTAAAAAATACAAGATTATGAATTAAAGAGATAAGCAGAAAAGGAAACAGTTTCGGCTTATCTCTTTTTGTATCTCCAAAGGTTTTGGAAAAATTATTCGAGGATTTTCAAAATGAAAGGCTATTGTCTGAATACAGAAGGAGAAGCCTGTCCGGTATAAAATGTCAATGGATTTTCAGGAATATGCCTGTAGAAGATTTGGTTGTCTGGCTACCGGAAAATTGGTTATTTTCACAGATTGACGCTCTCGCTGTGATAGTGCTAAAATAGAGGAAAACGGTCAAGATATAGTATACATTTTAAATAGAATACAATATATTGTAGTTATCAGAAAGGAGAACAAGATGAGCTTAAACAATGTGAAAGTTGTAAAAAAAGACGGGACAAAAGAAGAATTTAACGTGCAAAAAGTCGTTGTGGCAGTCAATAAGTCTGCATATCGTGCACTGATCAAATTTTCACAGAAAGATATTGATTTTATCTGTCATTTTGTAGAAGAAAAGGTAGAAGAACTCGGAGTGCATGAGATCCGAATTTCGGAGATGCACAATATTGTAGAGGGAGCGCTTGAGAAAGTGAATCCGATCGTGGCAAAAAGTTACCGGGACTATCGGAATTACAAGCAGGATTTTGTGCAGATGCTTGACGAGGTTTATAAGAAAAGCCAGTCGATCATGTATATCGGGGACAAAGAGAACAGTAATACAGACAGTGCACTGGTATCGACCAAGCGAAGTCTGATCTTCAATGAGCTGAACAAAGAATTATATAAGAAATTTTTCCTGACGGTGGAAGAATTACAGGCAATCCGGGAAGGATATATTTATATCATGATATGTCAGCCCGAAGAGATACGATGAATTGTTGTCTCTTTGATGTGAAAAGCGTACTGACCGGTGGATTTGAGATGGGAAATCTGTGGTACAATGAGCCAAAGACACTGGATACGGCATTTGATGTGATCGGAGATATCGTACTGAGTGCGGCAAGCCAGCAGTACGGAGGATTTACCGTGCCGAGCGTAGATGAGATCCTGGAGCCTTATGCGAAGCTTCCCATGAAATCATCTGAACAAATACAGAAGCCTTGGACTTTCGGAAGAAGTAGCACAGGAGATTGCTGGAAGGATCTGGAAAAAGAGATGGAGCAGGGATTCCAGGGATGGGAGTATAAGTTCAACTCCGTATCCTCAAGCCGTGGAGACTATCCATTTATTACCATGACCAGCGGAACCGATATCAGCGAATACGGAAAGCTTGTCACAAGACGATGCTGGAAGTAAGAGCAGGAGGACAGGGAAAGCCGGGACATAAAAAACCGGTACTTTTCCCGAAAATCGTGTTCTTTATGATGAAAATTTACATGGACCTGGAAAGCCGGGAGA
>ENA-OQAS01001517-OQAS01001517.1-human-gut-metagenome-genome-assembly--contig:-NODE-1517-length-10719-cov-1.605174_pt1 | contig 10719 bp, 16 predicted proteins | sample MGYA00242733_ERZ504523 | MGnify/ENA primary metagenome ERZ504523 (study PRJEB26092, sample SAMD00036239) | human gut metagenome | host: Homo sapiens | study: EMG produced TPA metagenomics assembly of... | reverse complement strand
GAAAAAAAATAACTCTTTGAGCAGGCATAGGATACTTTTGTTTAGTGTCCTGTGCCTGTTTGTCTTTTGCTTGTTGCTCAGGTTAATCCCACTAAAAAGCTGAACCGAAGCCTGCCAAGAGTAAAGTGTATCTGTTGCATTCCGATGTATTGAAAAAAAGTCCTTTAAATCCTGACCCTGATGCACAGATATTGGTTGGAAATGTGACTTTTCGCCATGATAGTGTTTATATGTATTGTGACAGTGCCTGCTTTTATGAAAAGACCAATTCGCTGGAGGCTTTTGATAATGTAAATGGTGCAGGGAGATACGCTGTTTTGTATGGGGATTATCTTTTTATGATGGAAACACACAGATAGCCCAAGTGCGCAATAATGTGCGCATGGAGAACAAGAATACTACATTGCTGACCGATAGTCTGAACTATGACCGTATTTATAACCTTGGTTATTATTTCGATGGCGGTACGCTGATGGATGAAGAAAACGTGTTGACTTCGGAATGGGGAGAGTATAGTCCTGCTACTAAACAGTCGGTTTTTAATTATGATGTGAAACTTGTAAATCCTAAGTTTACATTGACTTCGGATACTTTGCGTTATAATACAGCCAGTAAGATTGCCAATATTGTAGGTCCGTCGGATATCGACAGTGATAATAACCATATTTATTCGGAATTGGGTTTCTATAATACCCAGATTGGTCAGGCAGAGTTACTCAATCGTTCTGTATTAACCAATGAAGGCAAGCAGTTGACGGGCGACAGTTTGTTTTATGACCGTGTGAAAGGATATGGAGAAGCTTTTGACAATGTATTGTTTAACGATACCATTAATAAAAACATGCTTACCGGTGACTATTGTTATTACAATGAACTGACTAAATATGCCATTGCGACCCAAAAGGCGGTGGCGGTAGATTATTCACAGGGCCGATAGTTTATTTATGCATGCCGATACGTTGCAGATGTATACTTCAATCTGAATACAGATTCCACCTTCCGTGAAACAAGAGCATATCATAAAGTGCGCATGTACCGCACGGATGTGCAGGGAGTATGTGATTCACTAGTCTTTTCGTCTAAAGACAGTTGTCTGACTATGTATTATGATCCGATTCTTTGGAATAATAATCAGCAGTTGTTGGGTGAGGAAATTATGATTTACATGAATGACAGTACTATTGATTGGGCCCATATTCACAATCAGACTCTATCTGTCGAAAAATTGGATTCTGTTAATTATAATCAGGTAACAGGAAAAGATATCAAGGCATATTTCAAGAATGGAGAGATGCATCAGGTAGATGTTATCGGTTCGGTTCGTGTTGTTTATTATCCGATGGAGAGCGACAGCACATTGATTGGCATGAATGTATCGGAGACAAGCCTTTTGAATATATATTTGGAAAACCGGAAAATGAAAAAGATGGTCATGAGTCCGAAATCAATGGTACTCTTTATCCGATGCTTCAACTTCCACCCGATAAAATGAAACTGGAAAATTTTAATTGGTTTGACTATATTCGTCCGCTCAACAAAGAGGATATTTTTAACTGGCGCGGAAAGAAAGCCGGGCAGGAGTTAAAGAAGAGTAATCGAGGTGCCGCGCCTCTGCCAAATCAGGACTTGTTTAATAAAAAGAAGAAATAACTATGGGAATGTTTAAAATGGAAAAACCTCGTCGTTTCAACCACCAATACATATATGTGGATGAACGCAAAGAGAAATTGCAGAAGATGGAAGAGAATGCCAAGCGTGACTTGGGTATGCTTCCTCCGAAAGAGTTTTCTCCCGAAGACATTCGTGGAAAGTTTATTGAAGGAACCAAGCACTTGAAGCGCAGAAAAGAGAGTGGACGCAAGCCATTGACTTATGGGGCTTTGTTTATAGCTATTGGTATTTTACTTTTTTATCCTGCACTATCTGGTGACCGGAGAATTAAGTTTTTAATGAATCATTCGTAGTTGTATTATGAGCGATATCATACGTTTGCTGCCGGACTCTGTTGCTAATCAAATAGCGGCAGGAGAGGTGATACAGCGTCCCGCGTCTGTTATAAAAGAATTGGTGGAGAATGCCATTGATGCCGGAGCGCAACATATAGATGTACTGGTAACGGATGCCGGAAAGAGTTCTATTCAAGTGATAGACGATGGTAAAGGGATGTCCGAAACTGATGCACGTCTGTCTTTTGAACGCCATGCAACTTCTAAGATACGGGAAGCGGCTGATTTATTTGCTTTGCGGACAATGGGATTCCGTGGAGAGGCTTTGGCTTCTATTGCGGCGGTGGCACAAGTAGAGTTGCGCACGTGTGTAGAAGGAGAGGAGTTGGGCACCAAACTGGTTATTGCCGGTTCTAAGGTGGAAAGCCAGGAAGCCATATCATGTCCTAAGGGTAGCAATTTTTGTGTGAAAAATCTGTTTTTAATGTACCGGCACGGCGTAAATTCCTAAAATCCAATCAGACGGAGTTGAGTAATATATTGACTGAGTTTGAACGCATTGCGTTGGTCAATCCCAATGTGTCTTTACTTTGTATCATAATGATGCCGAGTTGTTTAATCTTCCTGCCATTCAGTTGCGTCAACGTATAATGGGTGTGTTTGGAAAGAAAATAAATCAGGATCTTTTGTCACTTGATGTGGATACTACCATGGTACGTATCTCGGGATTTGTTGCCCGGCCGGAAAGTGCCCGTAAGAAAGGAGCTCGTCAATACTTCTTTGTAAACGGACGCTATATGCGCCATCCTTATTTCCATAAAGCTATTATGGATGCATACGAGCATCTGATACCGGTGGGTGAGCAAGTATCTTATTTTATTTACTTTGATGTGGATCCCGGCAATATTGACGTAAATATCATCCTACCAAGACAGAAATCAAATTTGAAAATGAACAGGCCATTGGCAGATATTGGCAGCAGCTGTCAAAGAAACATTAGGTAAATTCAATGCTGTCCCTTCTATTGATTTTGATACGGAAGGTATGCCGGATATCCCTGCATTCGAGAGTTCTCCTTATGCCGGAATACAGCCGCCGAAAACAACTTATAATCCGGATTACAATCCTTTTAATACGTCTGCTGTGCCTCCTTCTTCTTACTCCTCAAAACCCAGTCGTGATTGGGAACAATTATATGAGGGCTTGGAGCATCATTCGTCGGCGCAACATATACAGAAGTCTTACCCGGATGATGGGGATTATTTTACGGCAGCTTCAATGGAGCAACCGGTTACTCCTACCTTGTATGATCATTCGGAAGAGGCGGCAATGGGAGAGAAATCATCTCAACATTATCAGTTTAAGGGACGCTTTATTCTTACTTCCGTTAAATCTGGTTTGATGATTATCGATCAGCAACGGGCACATATTCGCATTCTTTATGATCAATACCTGGAACAGATAACACGTCGACAGGGAGCATCGCAGGGCATGTTATTTCCTGATATTGTGCAATTCCCGGTTTCGGAAGTACCTGTATTGCAGGAAATCATGGAAGATTTGTCATACTTGGGCTTTGAACTGACTGATTTGGGAGGTGGCAGTTATGCCATTAACGGCATACCTTCGGGCATTGAAGGTTTAAATCCGGTGGAACTGATTCAGAGTATGGTTCATACTGCTATGGAGAAGGGAGGTAAAGTGAAAGAAGAAGTACAGAGTAATCTGGCTTTGACATTGGCCAAAGCTGCGGCTATTGTGCCGGGACAGGTTTTGACGAATGAAGAGATGAATGGCCTGGTGGATGGGTTGTTTGCTGTAGCTACTCCTAATTATACTCCTGACGGTAAAACCGTATTGTCCGTACTTCAGGAGGATGAACTGGAAAAGCTTTTTAAATAGATGTGATAAAAGATAAGAGGGGTGCCAAAAGTAAAATGGTCTGTCAAATTGTTAACAGTAGGGGCAGGGGTTGCCTGCCCGAACCAACGGTCACGACCTTGGGAGTAATACACAAAGCAAGCTGTTTTCGGGCGAGCGAACCTCGCCCCTACTAGTAAAATGACAGTATCATCCACGTTTTGGCACACCCTCTTTGGCTTACCTTTTTTAAGGCAGAGTATTATTGGGCTTCGATAATTACACGACGGTTGAATGCCGGAGGAGTCAATGTATTAACACCGCCCATACCGCTAATAATCATGTTACTCTTGTTTACACCAAGTTTAACCAATTCGTTTGCAACTGTATTTGCACGGTCTTCACTCAATTGTTTATTCCATGATGCACTACCTGTGTCGCTGTCGGCATAACCGGTTACTTTCAGTTTGATGCCCGGATTGTCTTTTACTAAGTTAGCAATCTGTTGCAAGTTGACTGTGCTGTTTTGAGGCAGAGTAGCAGAACCAATTTGGAAGAATACAGACTGCGGAACCGGAGTCAGCTGGTTGACGGTAACTTGTTCTGTAACAACTTTCGTTAGGAGTATTTGCAAGTTGAGCCTTCAACTGACGGTTTTGTTCGATTTGTTGAGCCAAAGCTGCATTGATAGCATCCATTTGGGATGCTGTAAGAGCCATCATTGCATCTACGTCAGGAGCAGGTTTGAAACCTCTTTGCGGAAACTTATAGGTCACACCGACCGATGCCCCCAACATAACGTCCAATCCTTTGTTCAGAGTTTTGCCATCAAACTTGTTTTCAGCTCCCATACCATAAAGCTCCAAGTTTAAATCCCATGCATCTGCTACATGGAAGGTATTAATCAAACCGAAGTTGAATGCCAATGAATTAAGGTGAGGTTTGTCATAAGAATGAGCGAAACCGAAACCTAACGAATGGGACGGCATCATATATACGGTCAGGATTATAACCGGCAAGCATATTGCTGATGTTGAACAAGATATCACCATGTAAGTTCATATAGTTGAACTTATCCTGATAGTATCCTTCGCTCAGCATATGAGGCTTGGAGTATGCAGAAGGTTCGCTTGAAAAACTCTTTGACTGCAAACCGCTATACTGCAGACGCAATCCTAGTCCGGGAGTGAACCATTTGCCAATAGACACATTCAGAGCGGGAGCGATACGTTTGCCGAATTTGCCCAGGTCGGATTGGTCACCGAATAATACTTGTGCACCGCCTCCTACAGAGAAGAACCAATTATCAAAAAAACGATTGGTTTCCACTTTGTACTTATCTACCGGAACCTCCATAACATCTACGCTTTCGCTGACGATAGCATTTTGTGATTTGTTGCTCTGCTGCGCGAACGTTGCAGAACTGATACTGGCAATTGCCAGTGCAAACATTAATTCATACTCATTTCTATTAGTTAAATTATTGTTTAGGTATATCTTCCCAATTCAACTAAATAACATGAGCGTTGAAAAAAAGTTTGTGCAGCTTGAATATTTAATATTTTTTTATGAAAGAAGGCTAAAAAGGTACTGCGATTCAGTGCTGTGTTCTGCATCAAAGCAGAATCCTTCCCAGTTGAAGCTTTTTAGCTCTTCAGGCTTTTCAATGCGGTTTTTGATGATATAGCGTGCCATTTCTCCTCTACACATTTTAGTATAAATAACGACAGTCGTTAATTTCCCTTTTTTCCAAACCTGAAATTCGGGTGTAATTACGCGTACCTGTTGTTCTATACGTTTCCAGTCGAAAAGGTCTTTCATTTCGTTGCTGGCAAGGTTGACCAATGTGCCTCCTTGTGCTTTGATGGATTTGATGAACTCATCCGTCAATATTGGTTTCCAATAATCAAACATAGATATTCCTTCATGTTCTGGCAGTCTGACATCTCCTTCCAATCTATAATTCTTTATTAGTCAAGCGGACGAAGTAATCCATATAAAAGGAAGTGATACGCAGATGATCTTGTACGTATTGAAAATCTTCTGCTGTAAGTCTTGAGGACAGATACGTTTGAATACTATGCCTGTATAGGCTAACAAGGCAGGAAGAGCTTTGTTTGCTTCCGAACAGAAATCTTGAAACCGGAGATAATTTTCGGCTGCTATTTTACTGTTTACCCGTAACAGGCGTTCTAGTTCTTCGGCAGAGAACCTGGACATACCAAGTGCGTGCTGAATGGCTTCAGTTGAAATTGTGGTGTGCCGGTGGTAGGGACTTCTACTTTAGAATGATCCGTCATTGTCTTGGCACACGAAATAAAAGTCATCATAGGCTAAAAAATGATATTTCAGTCGGCAAATATAGGAAAAACAGATATATTTGTCTTCATTATATCGTAAATTAAATATTCAGAATTATGAAAATGAAAAAGTTAGGATTATTATTGATGTTGTTATGCGCCAGTTTTGCAATACATGCACAGGAATTGAAGAAGGGAGATAAGTTACCGGATTTTCAGTTGAAATCATCAGTCTATGGAGATGTTTCATCTGCCGATTTAAAGGGTAAGGTGGTATTGGTCAGTTTATTTGCCACTTGGTGCGGCCCATCGCAGTTGGAACTTGCAGAAGTACAAAAGATGCTTTGGCCTAAATATAAAGATAATAAAGACTTTGTATTGTTGGTGATTGGTCGCGAACATACGGATGAACAACTGAAGGCTTATAATGAGCGTAAGAAATTTACTTTCCCGTTGTATCCTGACCCTAAACGGGAAGTTTTTCACTTTTTGCAGAAAAATCTATCCCTCGTACGTATTTGTTTAATAAGGAGGGAGAAGCAATCTATACTTCTATTGGATATGAAAAAGAGGAGTTTAATCATTTGATGAATACCGTTGAAGAAGCGTTGAAGTAGTCAAAAGCTATTATTGAAACTAATTTTAATTCTAATACTTATGAAACTCAAATCACTTATTGTCGTTTTGTTGTGCATTGTTGTGTGTAGCTCCTGTGAACAGCCGCCGATAGAAGCGTATGCCGTGCTTCCTCAGCCGCAAGAGATTAATTATGTTCAGGCTTTGTGAAGTTGAAGGATAAGCCGATGGTTGTTTATTCTAATGAATTGTCTAATGAGGCTTTGTTGCTGGCTTCCTATTTGAAGAATGATTTTGCAGTGGAAGTCACTTTGGAGGAAGGGAAAGACAAAGGAGATGTTATTCTTTTATTGGATTCGACCGTTTTACCTGATAAAAAAGGTGGATATGTATTGGAAGCTGCCGGAAGCCGGATTACAATTAAGGCTTCTACTCCCGAAGGAGTGTTTAACGGTGTGCAGGCTTTGCGCCAGATTATTAAAGAAAGAGAAGGACGCCTGACAGTTCAAAAAGCTTTGGTGACGGATTATCCGGCTTTTTCCTGGCGTGCTTTCATGTTGGATGAAGGTCGGTATTTCAAAGGTAAAGAAGTTGTCCTCAATCTGTTGGATAGAATGGCAGAACTGAAGATGAACGTATTTCATTGGCATTTGACAGATGATCAGGGATGGCGTATTGAAATCAAGAAATATCCGAAATTGACAGAGGTCGGTGCTTTCCGTGACTCTTCAGAGATTAACCATTTCCACAGCAATGTGTTTGATGGCAAGCCTCATGGTGGTTTTTATACTCAGGATGATATCAAAGAGGTAGTGGATTATGCTGCCAAACGCCATATTATGATTGTTCCTGAAATAGAGATGCCGGGACATGCCAGTGCTGCTATTGCTTCTTATCCATGGTTGGGAACTACCGGAAAGCAGATTAAGGTGCCTTGTAACTTTGGGTACATTACAATGCTTATAATGTGGCTGATCCTCGTGTTATCCAATTTCAGGAAGATGTATTGAGGAAGTAATTGCATTATTCCCTTCTCCGGTTATTCATATCGGTGGAGATGAATTACGATATAATGCTTGGAAGGAATCACCATGGTACGCAATTATATGAAGCAGAACAAGATAACTTCACCGGGTGGCTTGCAGGTCTTTTTTACAAATAACATTTCTAATTTCTTGGCTTCTAAAAACCGTCACATGATGGGATGGAATGAAATTACGGGAGCTCAGGTAAATGATTATCAAAGAGACGGAAGTGGTGCTTCACAACAGCAATTGGCTCCTGGCACAATTGTTCATTTCTGGAAAGGGGAGCCTGAATTGATTAAAGAAACTATTGAGAAAGGATATGATATCGTTAACTCTTATCATATATATACTTATCTGGACTATGATTATGAATCTATTCCTTTGCAAAATCGTATGAATTCAATCCGATCCTGAGGGACTGACAGAGGCTCAGCAAAGTAAAGTGTTGGGTATCGGTTGCCAAATGTGGGGTGAATTTATTCCTACGGTTGAAGTATGAATAAAAAGATTTATCCGCGTCTTGCTGCATATGCCGAAGTGGGTTGGACAAATCCATCCAATAAGGATTTTGATCGTTTCCGTAACTCGTTGAATTCATTTATCGGGCATTGGGAAAAGCTGGGTATTCAATTGGGTGAGTGGAAGTAATATAAAAGTGGGGTTGTGTCTAAACGTTGATGATGCTGTCATTTGGCTAGTAGGAGCGAGGTTCGTTCGTCCGAAAACAGTTTGCTTGGTGTATTACTTCCAAGGTTGTGACCGTTGGTTCGGGCAGGTAAACCTTGCCCCTACAGTTGAGGTTTGATAGACCGGTTTAGTTTTGACACACCCCCATTTCTTGTGAGAGTGCCTATAGGGCTAGAGTGAATTATATCTATTTATAAGAAATCCATTTAATCATCTCTTTTAGTGTCGGCTTTTGCCATACATCAGGATACCTACACGATATATTTTTCCTGAAATCCAGATGAGTGCAAGTGCTGAGGCATAGAGCAGGCAAAGCGAAAGAATAATTTGCCAGGTCGGTGCATCCAGCGGAACACGTACCATCATGACGATAGGCGGAGGTAAATGGGATGAGAGAACACCAGAAAGCCAGCGGACCGTCCGGGTTGTCGCCACTATAGATACCGGCGTAAAGGGAGAACACCATCAGTATCATAATGGGAGTCATAAACTGTTGTGAATCTTCCATGGCATTGATAGAGCTCCGATAGCGGCAAAGATGGAGGCATAAATCAGGAATCCGCCGATGAAATTCAGGGTAAAGAGGGTTCCGAGTTTCAGCAGATTCAGGTTTTGTAAGGCACTAATCATGCCTTCGGCACCTTTTAGAATGGCTGCATCTCCACCGAAGTATTGTCGGCGATACCCAAAAGTACAACAAGCAGAATACCCCATATCAGCAGTTGGGTAATGCTACCAGACCGATACCGATAATCTTGCCAAGCATCAGTTGAAGCGGCTTGACCGATGATACCATTAACTCGACAATGCGGCTTGTCTTTTCTTCCATGACACTCTGCATCACCATACCTCCATAAGACATAACGAACATATAGATAAGGAAGGTAAGTATCATACCAACGGCTACCGCAATGCCGGCATTTGATTCGTTTGCACTGCCGTCTTCACTCCATTTGATGGTACGTGCACTGTATCTCTTATCAAAATCCTGCATGATATTTTGTAATTCGGGGATATTGTAACTTGTCAGTTTATCGTGTCTGATTTGTTCATTCAGCGTATTGTTTACCAATGACAACAAACCCTTAGTCACTTCTTTGCGCGAATAGATGGCGGCTGCTGTGGGATTTTGAATCAGGTCTTCGGTAATTTCCACTACGGCGTCTATGCGGGTAGTATCACTTCGGTATTCGGGCAACATTTCTTGTCCGGCGATGAAATGATAAGATTCATCATCCTTGAATTGTCCGGTGTACTTTTGTGTGTGGTCAATGATTACTACTTGTTTAACTTCATCGCTTTTCACCGTCGACAGCAGTGCAGGAACAAAAATGAGAGCTGCAAAGATGAACGGCATCAGGATGGTAAGAAGAATAAATGATTTCTTACTTACTCGGTTCAGAAATTCACGTTGTATAATGATTAATATCTTGTTCATGGCTTTGGGCATTTAGTGTTTATCCAAACCTTCTACGTACGGATGAATATTTCATTCATGGAGGCAGGCATTCGGTAAAGGAGATTATTTCGGTTTGTTGGGCTATTTGGGTCAGTAATGCCGAGTTGGACATATCCTGTTGCTTTTGTAGGGTATATCGGATTTCCTCTTCGGTGGGCTGACTGTCTACAATCTCAAACAGAGGGAATTCTTTCAAGGGTTGTCCTTTCGGAGTGCTTAAGATATAGGTATTGGCTTTGAAACGAGAACGCACCTCTTTCACATTCCCTTGCAACACCACTTCAGAATGGTTGATGAGTGCAATATTGTCACATATCTCTTCCACCGAAGCCATGTTGTGCGTGGAGAAGATGATGGTATGTCCTTCTTTCTTCAACTCCAGTATTTCACGCTTCAGCAGTTCGGCGTTCACAGGGTCGAAGCCGGAGAAAGGTTCGTCGAATATCAGTAATTGAGGTTTATGCAGTATAGTGATGATAAATTGTACTTTTTGCTGCATCCCTTTGGACAGCTCTTCCAATTTCTTGTTCCACCACGGAGTGATTTCAAACTTTTCAAACCATAGCTTCAGTCGTGAAGTGGCTTCAGCTTTGCTGAGGCCTTTCAGTTGCGCCAGGTAGATAGCCTGTTCGCCCACTTTCATCTTCTTGTATAATCCGCGTTCTTCGGGCAGATAACCGATATGATAGATGTCTTCGGCCTGTGACAGATGTCCGTTGAAGCGTACTTCTCCCGAATCGGGGGCCGTGATGCGGTTGATGATGCGGATGAGTGTAGTTTTGCCGGCACCGTTCGGCCCCAGCAATCCAAAGATTTGTCCTTCGGGGACCTGAATGCTGACACCATTCAGCGCAGTGTGGTTG
>ENA-OQAS01001514-OQAS01001514.1-human-gut-metagenome-genome-assembly--contig:-NODE-1514-length-10727-cov-2.634811_pt1 | contig 10727 bp, 11 predicted proteins | sample MGYA00242733_ERZ504523 | MGnify/ENA primary metagenome ERZ504523 (study PRJEB26092, sample SAMD00036239) | human gut metagenome | host: Homo sapiens | study: EMG produced TPA metagenomics assembly of... | reverse complement strand
TTTAAGCATTCTCTCAACCATTCTTGCAGCGATCAGTGCATTTGTTGCGTTAGTTCCATTTTATTATATTTGGAAAGTGATGCAGGAAGTGTTAAGAGTCAGATTTGATTTCTCAAAGGCAGCAGGAATCAGCACTTATGGATGGCGTGCGGTAGGATTTGCGATTCTTGGAATGATCATCTATATGGCGGGCCTCATGTGCTCTCATATCGCAGCATTCCATGTACAGGCACAGATGAGAACAGCAATGATGAACCACATCATGACATTACCATTAGGATATATTGAAAGCGAAGGAACTGGTAAGATTCGAAAGATCGTCACAGATTCCAGTGCAGCAACAGAAACATATCTGGCACATACCCTTCCAGATAAAGCAGTTTCCAAGGCAACACCGATCGGACTTATCATCTTAATGGCAGTCTTTGACTGGAGGTTAGGAATCATGTGTCTGATCCCGGCAGCGATCGGATTCGTATTCATGAGTTCCATGAGTGGAAAAGATCTGGCAGAAAGTATGAAACAGTATCAGAATTCCTTGGAAGTCATGTCAGCAGAAGCGGTTGAATATATTCGTGGAGTTCCCGTTGTCAAAACATTTGGACAGACGGTATTTTCATTTAAGAGATTCAAAGAAGCAATTGATGAATATGAAAAATGGACACTGGGATTTACGAAAAAAATGAGAAAACCAATGGTTGGATTTACAACAGCGGTCAATTCCATTTTTGTATTTATCATCATTGCAGCCTATGTATTTGGCGGACATGAGATCACAGCAGCATTTGGGTTAAACTTATTATTCTATATCATCATTACACCAATTTTAACAACAACATTAATGAAACTTGCATACGCAGGCGAAGCCCAGATGCAGGTCGTTGATGGATTAAAACGTATGGGTGATGTGATGAACAGACAGTCATTAAAAGAGACAACCAACGGACAGATTCCAAAAGACAGTTCCGTATCTCTTCGGGATGTAACATTTGCATACGAAGGGGCAAAGAAAAATGCAGTCGATCATATTTCCATTGAGATCAAAGCGGGAGAACATGTCGCATTTGTTGGACCTTCTGGCGGCGGTAAAACAACCTTAGCATCCATGATCGCAAGATTCTGGGATGTCAAAGAAGGAAGCGTAAAGATCGGCGGCGTTGATGTGAGAGATATCACAAGCAGTGAACTTATGAATCAGATTTCTTATGTATTTCAGGACAGCAAATTATTAAAGATGTCCATCCTTGAAAATGTCAGACTTGGAAAACCAGATGCAACCGACGAGGAAGTTATGCAGGCATTAAAAGATGCGCAGTGTATGGATATCATCGACAAATTTAAAGACGGCGTCCATACAATGATCGGAGCCAAAGGAATTCATGTATCCGGTGGTGAAGCACAGAGACTTTCAATTGCCAGAGCATTTCTTAAAAATGCTCCAGTTCTGATCCTTGATGAAGCAACTGCATTTGCAGATCCAGATAACGAACAGAAAGTACAGAAAGCGTTTGAAAACTTATCAAAAGACAAGACCGTCATCATGATCGCCCACCGATTATCAACCGTTACAAATGCAGACCGTATCTATGTTTTGAAAGACGGAGCGATCGCAGAAGAAGGAAGCCACGGCGAATTATTAAAGAGTCACGGCATTTACGCCATATGTGGGAAGAATATAACAAATCAGTGAACTGGAAGTAGGGGGTGTATTATAATTATGAGAGAAAGATTAAAACATAAATATGCCCTTTCTGAACAGGGTGTCAATGATATGATTAAAGCGGTCATCATCGTAACAATTGCAAACTTAGCATTTATGGTTCCAGTCGGACTTCTATATCTGCTAGCATCTGATATTTTAAATGGTGGAATTCCAAGTTCAAAATTGCCAATGTATATCGGAGGAATGGTTATTTCAATATTGTTGATTATTATTACAACATACTTCCAGTACAACGCAACATTCCTCGCAACTTATGTGGAAAGTGGAGTCAGAAGACGTACACTGGCAGAGAAATTAAGAAAGATTCCATTATCATTTTTCGGTAAAAAGGACCTTGCAGACCTTACAAGTACGATCATGGGAGACTGTGCATGGCTGGAAACAGCAAGTTCTCACTTTTTCCCACAGTTATTCGGTTCCATGTGTTCCACAACGATCGTAACGATCTGTTTATTCTTTTTCAATGTAAAAATGACATTGGCAGCTGTATGGGTATTACCAGTTGCATTTTTTGTTGTATTCGGTGCAAGACCAATTTCACACCGATTAAATGAAAATGCAATGAAATACAAACTGGAATGCCAGGATGGAATTCAGGAAGGGCTGGAAACCGTTAGAGATTTAAAATCATACAACGCAACAAATACCTATATGGAAGGCTTAAACAAAAAGATTCAGCTGTTGAAAACAACGCCGTAGTATCCGAAGCGATCAACGCAATGTTCGTATGCCTGTCACAGCTGATCTTAAAAGTAGGAATCGGAACGACAACCTTAGTCGGAGGAATCTTATTTGCAAAAGGAGAAATCGATGCATTAACATTCTTCATGTATCTGCTGGTCGTATCAAGAATGTACGATCCATTCCAGGTAGCATTAGAGAATTTATCCGCGATCATCTCCACAGACACACAGTGCAAACGAATGGATGAAATCTTAAGCCACGAAGAACAGGATGGAAATAAAACACTAAGCAATCAGGGATATGACATCAACTTTGATCACGTAGGATTTTCTTACGATGGAAATGAACAGATCTTAAAAGACGTAAGCTTCACCGCAAAACAAGGCGAAGTAACCGCACTGATCGGACCATCCGGAAGTGGAAAAACAACCGTATCAAGATTAGCTGCAAGATTCTGGGATATCAACAAAGGAACGATCACGGTCGGAGGCATGGATATCTCTAAGATCGATCCAGAAATATTATTATCACTATATTCCATTGTATTTCAGGATGTAACATTATTTAACAACACGATTATGGAAAACATCCGAATCGGAAGAAAAGATGCAACAGACGAAGAAGTTATGGCAGCAGCAAAATTAGCAAACTGTGAAGACTTTATCGAGAAAATGCCACAGAAATGGGATACCATGATCGGAGAAAACGGCTCAGAACTATCCGGCGGAGAACGCCAGAGAATCTCGATAGCACGAGCATTCTTAAAAGATGCACCAATCATCCTGATGGACGAAGCGACGGCATCTTTGGATGTAGATAATGAATCATTGATACAGGAAGCATTATCAAAATTAATCAAGGATAAGACTGTATTAATTATTGCACATCGAATGAGAACTGTGGATGGCGCTGATAAGATTGTTGTGTTGAAAGACGGGGTTGTTGCTGAAAACGGAACGCCGGATGAATTGAAAGCTTGTGATGGGATTTATCGACATATGGTGGAATTGCAGGTGGAGGCGGCTAATTGGAGATGTAAATTGTAATTGTAGTTTGAAATGGTAGTCGTGGGGAGTGTATATGAGAAAAACAAAATAATAAAGGATCCAGACCAGGAAATTTATGCACGTCATTTTGACAGGTCGCTTATCCGCAAGCTTTCCTTGTCTCGCTTCGCTCAGGCAGCACACCAAGCTTGCTGCGAACCTGTCAAAATAACGGCAAAATTTCAATGGTTCTGGATCCTTTATATTATTATTTTGTTTTTCTCATATACACGGACGGCTATTCAAACCACCATGGTGTGTATGTTATACGTTATTGGCTATTAATTTTAGTATTTCTCCCTCTTTTTTTCCTTCCTTATGTCCAATCCTTTTTGCACTTTGTATCTGACTGACTCTATCGCTTTCTGCCATTTCTTCTCGTAGATATAGGTATCTTTCTATTTCATCCTGACTGATTTTTATCATCTCTTCCAGCGCCCTTTCCATGTATTTATTACCTTTTGATTCCTGCTCTAGTTCTTCCCATGTTTGTGCAGCTATCAGTTTTGCCCATTGATATAATGGCTTTCTTTGTTGTTTCTCTTTTGCATACTTTAATTTCTTTAATTCTAACATATGAAATTGAATTTTCTACTATATATCTCCTTCGTTTTCTCATCCATGAGACAGATTTATGGTAATAATTTGGGCTTATCATCTGGTTGAAATTTAAGATACCTACATGGATACAAGGTGGGAGTTCTCCGTAGAGATGACCTTTTTGAAACCATCGGTAAACATTCGGCAATTGTAGAAAAGGCTTCGTTCTGTCCAATCATCCTGATATGTATTTTGCATTTCAATATTGACTTTTTCTGTTTTGGTTTAAAACTAGTTTGATATCAAGAATCCCCTCTTTTTCTTCGTTATTTTCTCCAAGTGTAAATGGATCTGTGATTTCGATTTTCTTGATTTCATATTCTTTCAGATTTAGTAATGCCATTAAGAATCCTTTTACGATTTTGGCATTTTGAATATTTTCTGGAAGGCATAGTTATTTGTTAGTTTTACGGTTATTTTTCATCACTGGTTGCTCTAATTTTTAGTTCTTCATCGGTAACTTTATTCTTTAGCTTTTCTGCCATAGGTTATCCTCCTGTGTGCATAAATTCTTCAATTCTGAACTGAAATTCTTAATTGTAGAACTGCAATATTATACATGACTGTAGTTACAGTGTTTGAATTTTAAGAATTGCTTGTTTGATTTTTTGTTGAAATGTACTATGTTTTTATAAATCGACTTATGTTTCTTATATTACCAGAAAAACCATATATTTACAATAACTATTTTTTACATTTTATTCCATATAAAATATTGCAAACCAATATCGTAAGTATATAACCTGCCAAAATCCCACATACTATCCAAAAAAGAAAAGAGGAAAAACCCCATGGACCACTTCCACACAAGAACTCACAACCTAAAAGGCACCATCTCCCCACACATCCAACAAAACATAAAATACACAACCAAGTCATGCAAGACTGCAACGATCTGGTACAAAAACAATTCAAATCGGAATCGATCACAAAATCAGCATATATATTGTATACATGGACGGCTTAGTAAATACAGAAATGCTTCAGGAATCCGTCATCAGACCGTTGCTTCAGGATTCTTTTCCGCAGGAAAGAACAGCAATCAGCCAATATGTGATCGAATCCGCAGATTGGAAATGGATCAATACAATGGAAGATGCTATGACAGCGGTTTTATCTGGAAATACGGTTTTATTTCTGGATGGAGAAGCAAGGGCTATCTTATTTCCAGCAAATCATTCCCGACAAGAGGGGTACAGAATGCGGATCAGGAAGTGGCGATCGTTGGTCCCAAGGATAGTTTTACGGAGAGTCTGAGGATGAATACGGCATTGATCCGTAGAAGGATACGGGATACGAGGTTAAAAGTGATCCAGAAGCAGATTGGAACGAGAAGTAAAACGGATTATGCATTGATGTATATTGAGGATCTGGTACAGAAGGACATTTTAAATAAAATTCAGAAACAGATGGATAAGATTTGTGTCGATGGAATTTTTGATAATGGAATGTTACAGCAATATCTGGAAAAAGACAGTAAAACTCCATTTCCGTTATATCAGCTGACGCAGCGGCCGGATAAGGTTGCGAGTAGTATCATGGAGGGCCGGATTGCAGTTGTTCTTGATAATTCGCCAATGGTTTTATTGCTGCCCGTAACATTCAATGTGTTCTTTCAGGCAAGTGATGATTATTATAATCGTTGGGAAATTACGACATTCGTAAGAATCTTACGGTATGTGGCAGCGATCATTTCCATAGGGCTTCCTGGATTTTATGTGGCAATTGCAGGATTTCATCCGGAGGTGTTGCCAACGCCTTTTTTGCTGGCGTTGATCTCAGCGAGAGAAGGAGTTCCATTTCCGGTGATCGTGGAGGTACTGCTGATGGAATTATCGTTTGAATTATTAAGAGAAGCAGGAATCCGGCTTCCGGGGCAGCTTGGTGGAACGATGGGGGTTGTTGGCGGTCTGATTGTTGGACAGGCAGCAGTTGATGCACATCTTGTCAGCACGATCGTGGTGATCGTGGTGGCATTGACTGCAATTGCTACATTTTCGATTCCGAATGAGTTGTTCACCAGTGCGTTTCGTCTGATGAAGTTTTTTCTGATCATTCTGTGTGCCTTTTGGGGATTGTATGGATTCTTTTTAGGATTCCTTGCGATATTTATCCATTTATTTTATCTGGAAAATTATGGAGTTCCATATGCACATCCAATGGTTGAAGAAAGAGGAAGATTATCCACAGCATTTCAGGATTTTATGGTTCGTTATCCACTAAAGTGGATGAAATACCGTCCAGAATTCACAAAAGAAGGGGCGAGGGTAAGGCAGAAGGAGGACGAGGATGAAAAATAATTCGCAGATGATCACGGCAAGACAGGGGAATCGGATCATGATCCTTGAAATATTTTCGGCAGCTGCAATGTTTCTTCCACAGATCGCACTACAAAAATCATATCATTCAGGAATTGTTGTGGTGGTCATGGCAAGTGTGATGGCAGGAATTTATTTGTGGATCGTAGATCATGCAGCAAGAGGGGTTTCTATTGAAAATGTACTAAAAAGATATCGTTTTGCAGCCATCATTTATTATGTAAGATTTCTGCTGAATGGAGCTTTTTATTTATGTATTTTGTTCTCTTACAAAAATATCTTCTTCCAGACAAATCAACATTTTTATTGGATTTCCATTGCTTCTTCTGGCTTATCTGATGAATCAGGGAGGTTTAACAAAAAGAGGCAGAGTAATGGAAGGAATTTTTTGGTTTGTATTGCTACCGCTGATCTTCGTACTGATCTTGAGTATGGCAAATCTTTCATGGGATGAGTTAGCAGTCAGGAATTGGCGTGGCAGAGAGATGCTCAATGGAAGCATTCTCGTATTTGCTCTGATGCATCCGATCGAGTTCGTATGGTTTTACCGTGGAGACATGAAAGATGGACCGATCAGGATGCGGTCATTTGCAGGGTTGATGATCCTTTTTCTTGGGGTGTTTGCAAGTACTGTAGGTTCACTTGGAAAGAAGCTTACGATGGTCGATCCAGAACTGTGATGTCTATGGCACAGGGAGTGGCAATGCCAGGAGGGATCATGGCAAGACTGGATCTTTTTTTTGATCGCATTTTGGATCGTAGGTGTCTTTTGCGTATTCAGCGGTTACTTATTTTATGGAAATGAAAGTATTAAACATGCATTTTCAAAAGGAAGGATCGTGGGATTGATTTTATCATATGGTGGAATTTACGTCATAAGTCCATGGATCATGACAATATTTGCAGCATGGATCAGGAGGTATTTTTTTGTTTTTATCTATGGGAATCTTGTGATAGGATTATTTTTTCCACTTATTTTATTCATGATGTGGAGAAAGGAACAGAAAGATGAAGAAATATAGATGGTATCTTTTGGTGCTTCTGATTGCATTTTGCATGCAAGGATGCAGCAAACAACAAGATGTGGAAGATCATAGTTTTGTGTTGGCGATGGGATTTGAACGGCTCAATGAAAAGAAGTATTGGTTCGTTATTCGTATGCGGATTTCGACAAGGCACAGAGTGATTCTGGGACAAAAATACCATCAAGGTCGGCGACATTTTTGGCAACGTCCTTAAAAGATGCAAATAAGAAATGGAAACAATATAAAAGTCAGCAGTTAAATTTTGGACATCTAAAGTCGTGCTTTTTGCAAATGGAAAAAAAGATGAAAAGATCATAAAAGAATTAATAAATGAACCTCAGATCGCGAAGTCTGTTTATGTATTAAAAACAGATCGCAATCTTTCTGATATTTTTAAAAAAGAAGACAAATTGTCGATCTCATTCGGAGAATATCTGTCAAAAAAACTGGAAATAAAGGATAGTAAGAATCTCACTCTTGGAAGGATTTACAGATAAAGGGAAAGAGATAAAAAGTTAACATTGACTTTACCAGATAGTGGTGTTAAACTTGAAAAGCTACACTATCTAGTGTGTAAAAGAAAAATAAAATACTACATCTAGTATACAATATAATGAGTGAAAGATAAGAGAATCTGATAGAGAAGGGAGAATTATGATCAAGGTAATTAAAAAAGACGGAACAAAAGAAGAATTTAATGTACAAAAAGTCGTAGTGGCAGTGAATAAATCAGCATATCGTGCACTGGTAACATTTACAGAGGAAGAACTTGATTTTATCTGCAACTTTGTCACGGAAAAAGTGGAGCAGATGCGCAAGAAGGAAGTTACGATCTCAGATATGCATAATGTGGTCGAAGGTGCATTAGAACAGACCAATCCACTGGTAGCAAAGAGCTACAGAGATTACCGTAACTATAAGCAGGATTTTGTACAGATGTTAGACGAAGTATACAAGAAGAGCCAGTCTATCATGTACATTGGGGATAAGGAAAACAGCAACACAGACAGTGCACTGGTTTCTACCAAACGAAGCCTGATCTTTAATGAATTAAATAAAGAACTCTATCAGAAATTTTTCATGACAACGGAAGAAATACAGGCATGCCGTGACGGATATATTTATATTCACGATATGTCTGCCCGCCGTGATACGATGAACTGCTGTCTGTTTAATGTACAGGAAGTGTTAAAAGGCGGATTTGAGATGGGAAATCTCTGGTACAACGAACCAAAGACATTAGATGTTGCCTTTGATGTGATCGGAGATATCGTATTAAGTGCCGCAAGCCAGCAGTATGGTGGATTTACGGTACCGAATATCGAACTGATCTTAGAGCCATATGCCGAGAAATCCTATGAAGCAGGAATCGAACGATACGAAGGACTAGGATTATCCAGAGAACGTGCAGAAGAAGAAGCGATGAAAGATGTTAAACGTGAATTTGAACAAGGATTCCAGGGATTAGAGTACAAATTTAACAGTGTGTCTTCAAGCCGTGGAGATTATCCATTTATCACAATGACAGCTGGAACAGGAACTGGAAGATTTGCCAAGATGGCAACGATCTCCATGTTAGACGTTAGAAGAAGAGGACAGGGAAAAGAAGGACACAAGAAGCCTGTGTTATTCCCAAAACTTGTATTCTTATATGACAAGAATCTTCACGGACCGGGATGTGAGTTGGAAGATGTATTTGAAGCAGGAATCCGCTGCTCCAGACAGACTATGTATCCAGACTGGTTATCTTTAACAGGAGAGGGATATATCGCAAGCATGTACAAGAAATACGGAAAGATCATCAGTCCGATGGGATGCCGTGCTTTCTTATCTCCATGGTATAAAGAAGGCGGTATGAAGCGGCAGATGAAAAAGATGAGCCGATTTTTGTCGGAAGATTTAACATCGGCGCAGTCAGCCTTCATTTGCCAATGATCTATGCAAAATCAAAACAGGAAGGTAAAGATTTCCATGAAGTATTAGATTATTATCTGAACCTGATCCGTGAATTACATATCAGAACTTATGAATATTTAGGAGAAATGAAAGCCTCTACGAACCCGTTGGCATATTGTGAAGGGGGATTCTTAGGTGGACATCTGGGAATTCATGATAAGATCAAACCAATCTTAAAGAGTGCAACAGCTTCATTTGGAATCACAGCGTTAAATGAATTACAGCAGTTATACAACCATAAGTCTCTGGCAGAAGATGGTGAGTTTGCATTAGAAACATTACGCTATATTAATGAACAGGTAGAAAAATTTAAGAAAGAAGACGGAAATCTATATGCGATCTATGGAACACCAGCAGAAAACTTATGTGGTCTTCAGGTAAAACAGTTCCGTAAGAAATACGGTGTTATTGAAAATGTATCTGACAGAGAATACGTGAGCAATTCCTTCCACTGCCATGTCACAGAAGACATCACACCGATCGAGAAACAAGATCTTGAAGGACGTTTCTGGGAATTATGCAATGGTGGAAAGATCCAGTATGTAAAATATCCGATCAACTATAACAAAGAAGCAGTGAAAACATTAGTAAGAAGAGCGATGGATAAAGGATTCTATGAAGGAGTTAACCTGTCTTTAGCATACTGTGATGACTGCGGACACGAAGAATTAGAGATGGATGTGTGCCCGGTATGCGGAAGTAAAAATCTCACAAAGATCGACCGTATGAACGGATATCTCTCTTATTCCAGAGTTAAAGGAGATACAAGACTTAACGATGCCAAAATGGCAGAAATTGCGGAAAGGAAATCCATGTAAAATGCGTTACCATAATATTACGAAAGATGATATGCTAAATGGGGACGGTCTGCGAGCCGTCCTATGGGTTGCAGGATGCACCCACAAATGCAAAGGCTGCCACAATCCAGTCACATGGGATATCGAAGGGGGAATTCCATTTGATGATGCAGCAAAAGAAGAATTATTTGAAGCAATCAAACCAGACTATATCTCAGGTGTCACATTCAGCGGAGGAGATCCACTTCACCCAGCAAACCATGTAGAAGTTGCAGTTCTGGCAAAAGAGATCAAAGAAACATTTCCAAATAAGACAATCTGGCTGTATACAGGATTCTGCTGGGATGAGATCAAGACACTGGATGTTGTGAAATATTGCGATGTGATCGTAGATGGACCTTTTGTACAGGAAGAATTTGATGGAAAACTTCATTGGAAGGGAAGTAAGAATCAGAAAGTCATCGATGTGCAGGAAACATTGAGACGAAAAGAAATAGTGTTGTGTGAATTTAATTTGTGTGTTGGCCAACTGTAGATTTCGAGTATATGATAAAATAATAAGCAACCGAAAACGCAGC
>ENA-OQAS01001513-OQAS01001513.1-human-gut-metagenome-genome-assembly--contig:-NODE-1513-length-10728-cov-2.272710_pt1 | contig 10728 bp, 18 predicted proteins | sample MGYA00242733_ERZ504523 | MGnify/ENA primary metagenome ERZ504523 (study PRJEB26092, sample SAMD00036239) | human gut metagenome | host: Homo sapiens | study: EMG produced TPA metagenomics assembly of... | reverse complement strand
TGTGCCGCAATTGTTTTTTGACTATTTCTCTGCCTTTTTTCTGCTTTATGGAGTTTTGTGGTTATGTGCGGAGGAGCAAATTCTACGCTGACGCAGCAGTGGGTGCACATTGGAGTAGGAGCAGTTACGTTGACGGTCTTGGTAGTAGTAACTGTCGTATTTGGACTACAGGGAATTGTAAATGCACTTAGCAAAATAGGGCCAATCATTATTGCAATGATTCTGCTTGTATCTGTTGTGACATCTGTTACTGGTTGGGGAAACTTTACCGGGAATTTGACAAAAATAGATCAGGGTACATACGCGGATGTTATGCAACAGGTAGGCGGAGGAAATCCGCTTGCATCCGGTGCATCGTATGGCGGATTTGTTATTCTCTGGTTTGCTGCTTTTTTATCTGAGCTTGGAGCAAAAAACAAGCTTAAGGATGTCAATATTGGAATGCTATTGTCCGCTATATTTATTTTCTTTGCGGCAGGTGTTTGTTGCGTCGCATTAATTGGTCATATTGATGCAACAGCAGCAGCTGATATTCCTGCGCTAGTGCTGGCAGAACAAATTTCTCCTGTTGTTGCGGTGGCCTTTGCAATTATTATATGCGCAGGAATTTATACTTCAGCGACTCCACTTCTTTGGACAGCAGTTCGAAGTTGGCGGATGAAGGAACTGTCAAGTATAAGGCGATAACCGTTTTGGCTGGAGCCGTTGGCTGCGGAATTGCTTGCTTTGTTCCGTACAAGGAACTGATTAATGTTTTATATGGGTTAAATGGGTATTTAGGATTTGTATTGGTTTTTGCAATGGTTGCGTATGATTTGAGAACCAAAATGAGTCTTAAGCATGGAGTTGAGAATGAAACTGCTGGTATTGACAGATAAATATTTTCCACGGCCTTACGCAAATGCTATGTGCGCGCAAGACCTGATTCGAGTTTGGTCACAGCAAGGACATACGGTAGATGTAATTGCATATGCAGACTATGATGGGACTCCTCACAGTTGGGAAGGAAATAGTATTTACTATGTCAAACCGGATGAAAGACTGAGGCTCTTTTATTATGCGGATACCTACCGCAAAACGATGCGTGGAAAAACAGCCTATTTCTTTGCAAATGCACTATCTAAGGTGAAAGGCACCATTCTTCTGCCTTGCAGCCGTTTTATTCGTTTTCTTTCCCGAGAAGAATATACATGAAAATGTGTGAGCTTCAAGAAAAAAATGCGTATGACGGAGTCATTGCTATTCTAAATCCACTTGATTCAAATATTGCTGCATGTAAATTTAAAACGAAGTATCCGCAAGTTCCCTATGTTGTGTTTTGCTAGATACACTAAGAAAGACGTTTATTGAACAGCACATTGGAAAAAAAGTTTGCGGATGCCTTTATATGGGAGAAGAAAATCTTAAAATCCTGTGATGCATATTTCTACATGTTATCAAGAAAAAGTGATTATGCGCTGTCAAGATATGATCCGTATCGTCAAAACTGATAGAGACTGATATGCCTCGTCTTAAGATAAAGGATACGAGCAGAATTCCGCAGTATGATTTTGGCGAAAGCGGTGAGCACTGTATATGCGGGCTCTATAGGTGGGCCTCACTACAATCCGGAGCAAATGATTGAGATTTTTAAGCAAATTTCAATCACCCCAAAACGCATTCTCCATTTATATACACGCGGGCCAGAAGCTGATCGGATTGCAGCGATGGCAAAGGCTGAGAATCTAAATGTTCGTGTTCATGGGTATGTTGATGCAACAGCATTAGAGAGCATCATGGCAACGGCTGACGTTATTGTTTCATTAAAACGAGTGATCAAATATCGGCTAAAATATTTGAATGCATGTCTTATGGGAAGCCAGTGGTTCATTATTCGGGTCATCTAGATGACCGAATGCATATTATTTGCATAAATATGCATCCGGGTACGTCGTGAGAATGTACGCAGAAAATCGAGATGCTGAAATTTCTGATTTGCTTCAGTTTTTGAAGTATAGCATAGGGAAAAAGGTGGATTCAGAGGAATTGATAAAGGAATTCGAGATGAGCACACCGGAGTATTCAGCAAAAAAGATTATTGAAACGATGGAAAGAGTAGAAAATAAATAATTGAGAAAGCAGAGGAATACAGTAATGAGCAGAAAATGGCTTGAAAAGTGGTATAGCATCATGTTGCCACTATTTCCATTGTTGATTTTGTACGGATTTAGTGTGATTCCGTTTCTGTCCCTTTCTGATTATTTATTACTACTGCTTATTTTCGTTGAAATCATTTCAAGCAAGTTTAAGCTTGTATTTGAAAAATCCTTTGTACCGTTAGTCTTTTATCTGCTTTTTCAGCCAATGCTCTTACTATTAGTACCGCCCAAGAATTTCGATTTTGTAGATTCGGCGGGTACGGCATGGAAACTAGCCCTTTATATTTTCGGAATTTCACTTCTTAAAAAGAATTTACAAAAAGATATTCTTTTAAAATCGACACGTTTTGTTGGAACTGCAAGTACAATTTATGGCTTTTTCCAATTTTTCCTTGGAACATACTTACATATATCTTTGAGTCCGTATTTTCCACTTTTGCCAATCCTACGCACAGGGTTAAAGGAGCAACAAGATGGTTGGATTTCATATGGATGGACTGTTCGTCCGAGGGCATGGTTTTCGGAGCCGTCAACGTTTGCTATTTTTCTTTTATGGACACTGATAATAGAATTATTTGTTGTGGAAAAAGAGAGACGCATAAAAACCTGTGCTTTATCTTATGTTTTTGGAATCGTGATTTCACGATCATCAACCGGAATAATTGGCTTGATATTTTGCTGGTCGCCTGGACATTGCTGTGCCCAGAAAGAATTTTTATACAAAATTCCGAAAAAGGTTCTGGGGGGGGTATCTGCCTTTTACCAGTATGTCTCATTTTCCTTTATAAGGTGGCTATATAGATTCTTTTATTAGTCATACATTTGTAAATGGACAGGGGCTTTCTGCTCAATCACATTTTACGGATATTGGTTCTGCGTTTAGAAATAATACGGGCTTTTGGAATATAGTTATAGGAAATGGGATGCAAGATGTTGAGGCTGGCTATCTTCCTGGATGGTTTAGGACTTATTACTGCTTAGGGATAGTTGGCGTACTACTTTATATTAGTGCCTTTTTCAAAACATTTAAGCATGCATCCCGCAGGTTGCGTGCTTTGGTATTAGTATTTGTTGGCCTTAATTTTGGAACTGAAATAATGCTGGGCGTTTTCATCTTACTTTTTATGTCCGTTATAACATTATTCCAAAATGGAAGTGAGGAAACACATGGTATGCGTACTACTTAGAATTTCTATATTAAAAACAATACTATTTAACTTACACTATTTCGGTAGAGCAGGCCTCAAGTTTCCTGTGTTGGTTGGCAAAAATTTCATTTTTAAAAAGCTCGGGGGGGGGTAAAAGTAGAATCATATCGAACAGCGAATATTCGAATTGGATTTGATGGAACAGGCATCTGTGATGAGAAATATCAACGTGGAATATGGCATGTTGATGGTGACGTGTTTCTAGGAGAAAACGTTAGAATAGCAGCCGGTGTAAAAGTGAGTTGTGCTGAAACCGGCGAGCTTCGAATAGGGAGAAATTCAAGTATAAATGTAAATTCACAGCTTATTTGTATGGTTAATATTAGTTTGGGCGAAAATGTGATGATAAGTTGGATGATTTGATCATGGACTCGGATTTTCATCAAATACATACAGAAGGAAAGACGAAAAGCGTATCAGAACCTATTGAGATTTGCGATAATGTATGGATTTGCTGTAGGGCCTTAATTTTAAAGGGATGCAAAATACCTGAGGGGTGTGTTATTGCTGCGAACAGCACAATCGGGAAAAAATACGTGGAAAATAATGCTTGATTTCAACACGCGGAATCATTAAGAAGAATATTTCGTGGGAAAGGTAAATGGCGGATACCAATATGTCAATTTCTGAAGGAATAAAATCATTGCTTAAAAGCACACTCAATTTTGCTCAATGGGTAATATTTAATTCGAATAGTTGCATTGAGATAGGTCATAATACAAAAGTGCGTGGCGCAGTATTATCTCAAAATGTGAAAATCGGATCCCACTGTAATATTCAACGGGGGGGTAAACAGCTTCTCTTATATGGGGGATTATTGCGAATTACCGCAAGTAAAAATAGGAAAATTCTGCTCTATTGCCGCGCATGTGACACTGGCGGCAGGAAATCACCCTATGAACTATATAAGTACTTCCCCATATACATACTCGAAAATCAAAAATTCATTTGCAAAAGCACAACTGTATAAAGACGAATTTAATTATATTGAAAATAGTAACTACTTGTGTGAAATAGGAAATGATGTTTGGATTGGAACGGGTGCAATTCTTGTTTGCGGAAACAAAGCACTAACTATAGGTGATGGTGCTGTAATCGCTGCTGGCGCGGTTGTTACGAAAGATGTACCGCCTTATGCAATTGTAGCAGGGTGTCCTGCCAAAATACAAAAATATCGTTTTTCGGAAGATACTATTTCTTGGCTTGAAAGGAAAAAGTGGTGGACAAAAAGCAACGATTGGATAGGAAAGAATGTTGATGCCTTTTCAAATCCAGAAAAATTATTGGGGAGAAAGGAAAATGAAATGTGAGGCCCAGTTGGTTTATGAAACGCGTTATTGAAAAAACTATTGTATTGCTCCGATATATGAAATTATGGGTTATTTATAAACCAAAAGGCTTAGTTACAGTGCTCGGAAAAGTCTATTTGAATAATCCAAATATTAGATTTGGAAGTAATGTAACGTTATACCGAATGTGCACATTTTTGGACAGGGCCGTGTTACTTTAGAAGATAACGTATCTAATGGAGATGGAACTATTATTTGTTGCTGCGGAAGACATTACGATTGGTAAAAATACCATGATCGCTGCACAGTGTTATATCATTGATTGCAATCATGGTATGCATCTGGGGGGGGGTACATGCGTGAACAGCCATTGTCCGTACATCCAACAAAGATTGGTAAAGATGTGTGGTTAGGTTGCGGCTGCAAAATCTTGGCGGGGACGAAAGTCTCAGATGGTGCAGTAATAGGGGCTGGAACTGTACTATCTGGCACAGTAGAGAAGAATACAATTTGCTTTACAAAGCGTGAATATTGCCAAAAGGTGCGAATATAAGGATGATTAAACTGAAAAGAATAGTAAACACATATCTAAAAAATGCAGATAATCGGAGATTACTTATAAACGTTGCCGGAAATTATCTTGTAAAAGGTGGAGCAATGCTGGTTTCACTTTTAGTGATGCCAGCGTATATGCGATATTTTCAGTCACAGGCTGTTTTAGGAATGTGGTTTACAATTGTTCAGCTACTGAACTGGATTATGCTTCTTGACTTTGGAATTGGTGGTGGATTGAGAAATAAAATTATTGAACCGCTCCAAGAAGGAAACAAAGATCGTGTTATCGAATTAACTTCTGCAGCATATATTTCGGTTGCTGGCATTGTTCTTGTGCTAATTGTTCTTCAGCACTTTGTTGTAGATGCATTAAATTGGTATACAATTTTAGGGCTTCCGCAGAGTGAGATAAGCGAAAGTACATTAAAAAAGATGGTGCATATTTTGGTAATCGGAGTTTGCATCAGGTTCTTTTCGGTATTGATATGTCATGTTCTGTATGCATTGCAAAAAGCTGTTCTTCCAGGCTTTATTAATTTGATTTCAAGTGCGCTAATAATGCTCTATTTGCTTTTTGCAAAACCGACTAATAGCGAGACGGATATTGTCGTTTTAGCTTATGTGAATTCGATTGCAAATAATCTTCCCGCATTGATTGCGACAGTCTGGGTTTTTGCTACGGTACTCAAAGGAATGTGGCCACGTATAAGTGCGTTCACGAAAAATGCCGCGAGCGAGGTCTTGGGTACAGGTGGTATGTTATTCTATTTGCAAATCATTGTAATGGTTCTCTTTAATGTAAAAGAGCTTTACATTTCTTGGTTTGTTGGGTCAGAAGCAGTAGTCGAGTATCAAATCTACTACAAATTAATAGGAATGATTGGCGGTTTGTTTTCTTTGGCATTGAGTCCTGTATGGTCAGCCGTAACAAAGGCGCTTGTTGAAAAGAAAGAAGAATGGATTAGAAGTTTGTATCGAAAGGGAATGGAACTAATTGCTATATTTGGTATTGCGCAAATTATTCTTGTGGTTGCAATGCCGATGATTGTGAAAATTTGGCTTGGCGAAAGTGCAAATTGCGGTTTCAAGGGTATATGCAATTTTGTTCTGTATATACAATCTCATCTACATGTGGATGATGTTAAATTATAATTTTGCTTGCGGAATGGGAAGAACACGAGTCATTTCGATATGGCTGACGATTGCAGGCATTGGTAATCTTTTGTTGACAATGTGGGGATGTGGCGTATATAAGAGTTGGATCACCGTGGTTGTAGCAACAGCGATTGCTTCTATCCCATGTGCAGTGGTTGTTCAAAATGATATTTTTAAAGTGATTAAAAACATGAATGATAAAAAGGAGATATAAAATGTCTACATTCAATGGTGCAACTTTGATGATTACTGGCGGTACTGGTTCTTTTGGTTCTACCGTTTTGAAGCATTTTTTGGATTCTGACCTGAAGGAGATCCGCATCTTCTCTCGTGATGAAAAGAAGCAGGACGATATGCGTCACGAGCTTCAGGCAAAACACCCTGACACCGCCAAGAAGGTCAAGTTCTACATCGGCGATGTCCGCAACCCGCAGTCCATCCGTGACGCTATGCCTGGTGTTGACTACATCTTCCATGCTGCCGCTTTGAAGCAGGTTCCCTCCTGCGAGTTCTTCCCCATGCAGGCAGTTCAGACCAACATCATCGGTACTGATAACGTCCTGCACGCTGCCATCGACGCCGGTGTCAAGCGTGTAGTTTGCCTGTCCACCGATAAGGCAGCCTACCCCATCAACGCCATGGGCATCTCCAAGCTATGATGGAGCACGTTATCTACGCCAATGCCCGTGTGGCTGCTGAGCGTGGCGGTACCACCATCTGCTGCACCCGCTACGGCAATGTTATGTGCAGCCGTGGCTCTGTCATCCCGCTGTTCATCGATCAGATCAAGTCTGGCAACCCCATCACTATCACTGACCCCAACATGACTCGTTTCCTGATGAACTTGGATGAGGCTGTGGATCTGGTTATGTTCGCCTTCCAGCACGCTAATCCTGGTGATCTCTTCATCCAGAAAGCGGATGCATCTACTATTGGTGATTTAGCAAAGGCCGTGCAGAAACTCTTTGGTGATACTGGCACCAACATTATCGGTACTCGCCATGGTGAAAAACTGTTTGAGACGCTGATGACTCGTGAAGAACGCTTACGCAGCCAGGATATGGGACATTATTTCCGCGTGGCTGCTGATAACCGTGACTTGAACTATGATAAGTTCGTTGTCAAAGGGGAAGTTCACACGATGGCAGATGAATCCTATACAAGCCATAATACTAACCGCTTAGACGTTGAGAGAACGGTTAATAAAATCTTGACAACAGAGTATGTTCAGAATGTGCTTAAAGGCATACCTAATATCTAAGGCAAGAATAGAGGAAATAACGTGAATACGATTTTTATAACTGGCGCTTCTGGCTTTATTGGCTCAAACCTTGCCAAACGCATTTTGACTTCGGAACCCATCACCCAAGTTATTGGCTTGGATAACATGAACGATTACTATGATGTCCATATCAAAGAAGCACGTCTTGCCGAGCTGCAAAAATTTGAAAATTATACCTTTATAAAAGGCAATTTGGCGGATAAGGCGATCATTAACGAAATCTTTGAAAAGTACCGCCCGGACATTGTTGTCAACCTTGGCGCGCAGGCCGGTGTCCGCTATTCAATCACGAACCCGGATGCTACATAGAGAGCAACATGATTGGCTTCTATAACATTCTCGAAGCATGCCGCCATTATCCGGTACAACATCTGGTGTACGCTTCTTCATCGTCTGTGTATGGTAGCAACAAAAAAGTGCCATACTCCACAGATGATAAAGTAGACAACCCCGTATCACTCTATGCGGCCACAAAAAAATCCAATGAGCTTATGGCCCATGCCTATGCCAAACTCTACAACATTCCATCCACGGGCTTGCGTTTCTTCACTGTGTATGGACCGGCAGGACGCCCGGATATGGCGTACTTTGGCTTTACCAATAAGCTGGTGAATGGAGAAATAATCAAAATTTTCAACTACGGAAACTGTAAGCGTGACTTACCTATATTGATGATATCGTTGAAGGCGTCGTTCGCGTCATGAAAAAGCCGCCTGAGAAGAAAACCGGCGAAGATGGCCTGCCCATCCCGCCGTATGCAGTCTACAACATTGGCAACAGCAACCCGGAAAATCTGCTTGATTTTGTGCAGATTCTTTCAGAGGAACTGGTGCGTGCGGGTGTTTTGCCTGCAGATTATGACTTTGATGCACACAAGGAGCTTGTACCTATGCAACCCGGCGATGTGCCTGTGACTTATGCTGATACCACTGCATTGGAGCGTGACTTGGATTTAAGCCTCACACGCCATTGCGTGAAGGACTGCGAAAATTTGCGGAATGGTACAAAGAATTCTATATAGCATAAAGAGGTAGATTTAGGATGAAAATTGCAGTAGCCGGTACTGGTTATGTCGGCCTGTCCATTGCGACGTTGCTGTCGCAGCACCATGAGGTTATGGCGGTAGACATTATCCCTGAAAAAGTTGATCTCATAAATCACAGAAAATCACCGATTCAGGACGAGTATATCGAAAAGTATCTTGCCGAAAAAGACTTGGACTTGACTGCCACATTAGATGCAGAAGCAGCTTACAGGAATGCTGATTTTGTTGTTATCGCGGCTCCGACCAACTATGACAGCAAGAAGAACTTCTTTGATACTTCTGCATCGAAGCGGTTATTAAATTGGTCATGCAGTATAACCCCAACGCCATCATGGTTATCAAATCAACGATTCCTGTCGGATTCACGGCAGCTGTCCGCGAAAAGTATCATTGCGACAATATCATCTTCAGCCTGAGTTCCTGCGCGAGTCGAAGGCGCTCTACGACAATCTCTACCCAAGCCGCATCATCGTCGGCACCGACCTGAACGACCCGCGCTTGGTGGAGGCCGCGCACACCTTTGCGGCGCTGCTGCAGGAGGGAGCTATCAAGGAGAACATCGACACGCTGTTCATGGGCTTCACCGAGGCCGAGGCCGTCAAGCTGTTTGCTAACACTTATCTGGCGCTGCGCGTGGCCTACTTCAATGAGCTGGACACCTACGCCGAGAGCAAAGGACTGAACACTCAGCAGATCATTGATGGCGTATGCCTCGACCCGCGCATCGGCAGCCATTACAACAATCCCAGCTTCGGCTATGGTGGCTACTGCCTGCCCAAGGACACCAAGCAGCTGCTGGCTAACTATGCCGATGTGCCCGAGAATCTGATTCAGGCTATTGTTGAAAGTAACAGAACGCGCAAGGATTATATAGCAGACCGTGTCCTTGAAATTGCTGGCGCATACGAAGCAAACGAGGCTTATGATCCAGCAAGGAACGCAATGTGGTGGTTGGCGTATATCGCCTGACCATGAATCTAACTCCGACAACTTCCGCCAGTCTTCCATTCAGGGCGTTATGAAGCGCATTAAAGCAAAAGGCGCAACGGTCATTATCTATGAGCCAACGCTTGAAAATGGCAGTACCTTCTTTGGCAGTGAGGTTGTGAATAACCTCGCTGAGTTCAAGAAACGTAGCCGAGCCATAATTGCTAACCGCTACGATAGCTGTCTTGACGATGTGCAGGAAAAAGTGTATACCCGTGATTTGTTCCGCAGAGACTGATCTTGCGATAGCCGCAATAATTTGAACACATATTTTGCCAAGGAATATTAAATCCTTTATGTACGAGAAAAAGCGCTATACGTCCCATTAATTTTGTTGCTTTGAATTTTCTTAAACATCGGTGTACAAGGGGTACAAACAAGATAAAATAGAAATGAGGGGCGATAGAGCGGAAATGTCAGATTTTCCACTCTATCTGAACACGGTCGCTGGTGGCCTTGATCGTAGAGATCAAACCATCGGCGGCTTTTCTTTTGTCGTCAAAATCTATGCTGTCCCAGTTGTCGAGATAATAGGATAACTTCTTTATCTGCTGGGGCGATATGGTTTCAACGCTCAATTCGGCGATTGCCTTTGAAATGGTCTGGCGTCGGGTGTCCAGTTCTTCAATTTTTTTGTTGGCGTAGGCAAGCAAGGTCGCATTGGCTCCGGTCAGTGTGTCCAGCAGCTTTTCAATTTCTGCCTCCACCTGTGCCAGCTCTACTTGATAGGCTGTCAGCTTCGGATTGACCTTTTCCTCTTTGCCGTGGAGTATCTGAAAATCTTTGAACTTCTCCTGCATGGCCGAGAAAATGAATTGCTCAAATTCTTCTTTGCGAATTTTCCCGCAGCCTGGACAGCCTTTGTTTTCCGTCCGTTTGGTACAGCGGAAATATCCGGTGCTGTTTGGTACATGGGTGGCTTTCAGAGCATACCCACAATGACCGCATTTGATTTTTCCGGCCAGCCAAGTATTTTTCGGTTTCCGTCCCTGCTGGAAGGTGGTATTTGCCATAAGTTTTTTCCGGCATTTCAGCCATGTGTCAGAGGAAATGAGTGCTTCGTGGGGAG